>Ga0105251_10001638_pt1 | contig 18967 bp, 17 predicted proteins | sample KBSS64metaG_FD_80424 | JGI IMG/M metagenome (GOLD analysis project Ga0105251, IMG submission 80424) | Switchgrass rhizosphere microbial communities from Kellogg Biological Station, Michigan, USA - KBS S6-4 metaG | ecosystem: Host-associated > Plants > Roots > Rhizosphere > Soil | place...
AGCTTTTCCGAAGCTGCCTTCCAAACTTAGGCGATGTCTGGAGCCTGTCAAAAATGTGTCCGTTACAGGATGTGAAACAATCAGCATTTCGTACTTTATGCTTTTTGCGCCTCAACTAACTTGCGCCTTGCGTGCGCCCAGCAGCCCACACGTCCGACTCCGGCCTGCGCGCCCAACGCGTTATAACCGGCGTAATCATCGGTCATCACGTAGCCACGATAGCCATCGAGCAGGCGTGTCGGCACCTCCTGCGCGCGGCTGGTAGAGTCAAAAAAGATCACTGGTTTATCTGGCGGGCCGCCGGCTTGCACCCGCATCCAAGACTGGTCGCTGGGTCTCGATCAGGCTCTTTCAACACCTGCACCCGTGATTCATCGCAGCGGATAACACGGCTGCCCAGTAGACTATCGCGCATTAAATTCAGCAACGGCTGGAAGTGTTCACCGCACTGGATAACCCAGCGTGCCAACGTCTGTCGCGGGATATCGACGCCATGGCGGCCCAAGACTTTTCCGAAACGGTTAAGCGGTAGTCCATCGACGTACTTGGTGGTCAGCAACATCGCCAGAACACTTGGGCTGGCCATGCTTTTTCAATCAGCTGAGCCGGCTTGTCAGCAGTGACCGGCGCCATCTCGCAGACGCGGCACCGTAAACTTCGCGAACGTGCCTGATCACACGGATCTGCATCGGCAGGATTTCAAGCTGCTCGCGGACTTCTTCGCCAATAGTGTGTTTGCGGCAGCCGTAGACGCACGTCAGTTCATGTTCGGGAAGTTCGTGGATGATCCCGCTGCGCGGCAGATCGGCGGGCAGTGGCTTGCGTTTACCGCGGCGCTTGGTCGGGGCAACGACCTATTCATCTGAGGCTTCGTCCACAGGCTCGACGACGCTTTCTACTTCATTGAAGAGCGCCAGGTGCGGCGTTGCCGCATCAGCTGTTGCTCGGACTTATGTCTGAACAGACGCTGAAGCAGGAGGGCATTCTGTTCTTCTAGCCGAACAATCTTTCCCTTATCCAACTGACGCTCGTCGAGCATCTGCCCAAGCATTTGCTTGAGCAAAACGGGATCATCTGTAAGATTTTCGGGCAAGGAATTCATGCCCTGGATTATACCGAATCAGGCTACGAATCGCGGCGTCAAAACTTGATGAGGACGGTTGCGTCAGAGGTCAAAGCAATCAAACATCCAGTTGAGTTCCTGGACGGTTAGAACGATCGCCTCGTCGGTGGCGTCAGGCGATGTTTTGAATCGTTCGGACTCGAGGAGCTTGAGCCAAAGGCAGAAGCCGTTGCGCTCCCAATATAAAATCTTCACTCGGTTGCGGACCTTGTTGAGGAAAACGAAAAGCGCGGGGTCAAATACTGCGACTTTAATATCCAACTCGACCAGCGCAGCCGAGCCATCGATGGATTTTCGGAAGTCGACCGGCTGGGGTACAGATACACTTTTTCGACTTTGGCATCGGGTCGCATCATGGCGAGCTGGCACCTGAGGGAATCGGAGCACAGCATCCGGGATCAGCAAAGCACTTTGAATGTGGGGTTTATGGAGCGCTTACCAAGCAGTACCCTCGCAAAATTACCTATTTAAAGCACTTGCCTGGCAAAGAGCAGTTATTACTGAACAGCCCAATGAATAGCGTTTGTAAGCGCCTCGGGCGAAATCGTGTAGCTCTTATGATAGCGATGCACTGCCCCTTGATTCGGGCAGGATGGCCCTCGGACAAATATTATTTCGGCACCTCCCGCCTCAATAAAGCTCGAATAACCTCGAAAATTAAAATCTAAGCAATCATTAATTAAAGCAACTATTCGTGCCCCCGAGTTGCAAAAAATAGCATTCGTGAGGGCTGAACTGCATGATCCTACAACAATCGATGCGGATTGAAATGCATTGACCTGCTGAGAAAATGTCATAGTTTCTGGGTATATCGTGGTAAATCCAAAATCATGAAGCAACTTTTGAAGTTCAACTTCATTGACCAATTGACGACTATTAAAGCTCCGTCGAGAAAGGAACAAACGACTAGATGTCTTTGAGAAAACAAAAGCTTCGCTTTCCAGCCCTGCTAATATTTTTGCCTTCAATTGAGAAAAAATATCACGTGGCCAAACAGTATCGTAGGCAACGCCCTCTTCTACGTCCAAGGGAAAAAAGGCGGGAACAGGAGCCATGCCTAATGTAGAAAACACCACACGCTGGTTGGGTTGCAATGTAACAACAGCCCGCTTTCTAGAGTTTAACAAATTAAGAGAGTCTAAATGTGATTGCGGCATATTGGCATCAACCACGATAGAAAAGTCTTCACCACATAGTTCACTATCAAAAGCAAGCATACGAGGTAAATATTCAAGAAACCAATGACCATAGTTTCCACTTTGGACACCAAACATCATCAACCCGCGATCAATAAATTCAGGTTCTTTATTTGGCAGTCGTATAAGTGCTTTATCGAGGTGCTTTGAAAGCACCATTTTTCTATTATTAAAGGTATCACCCAGCCCAGCGCGTAAAAAAACAGGATGTGACACACCATCAAAAATAATATCCTGCTTACTTATAACAATGCTGCATCTTGAAAAAGCCGTGCTATTTGTTAAAAACGCCAAATAAAAAGGCGGAACGGAAAGGTCACCTGCTTGCGAAGTGAGTTGTGGACTTTCATCAAGAAATCTTAACGATACGTCTTGTATGAGCCGCGACGGATGTATCTCTTCGTACACGTCACCGGTCTCGATGCAGTAGCTTTTAACCGTGCGCGTTCGCATGACCAGAGCGTCGAACTCACCTTTATCTATTTCACTCTCATTTATTAAGCTTACAGCTTTGAGAGTTTGGCCTTCATCAAAATAAAATCGACCGAGATTAATGAGCGTGTGACTAGCCAACTCGTACCCGAACTTGTTCGCTAGTGAGTAGTTTTTATAGGCCAGATTCATGTCACCTTGTGCTTCAGCAATTGCACCCGCCTTGGTAAGCGCATAGGAGAACAAATTGTCACAATCCAGAATTCCAGGGATTCGGGACAGCCTCACAAAAATGTCTTTGGCCGCCGAAAATCGTCCTGCTAAACAGAAGCATACTCCACAAACCTTTAAGTAAAATGGGATCGGAAGACTACCTTTAGCGCACTTGAGAAGCTTTATCGCGTCTTTGAATTTTTTTTGTGACGCACAATTTATGGCTTGATAGGCCAAGGCAAAATCGTTGAAGCTATCATTAGATGACGTATCGTCGAACTTTCTTTTCAACACAAGCGGAACTAGAGATATAGATTCACGCCCTTCATGAACACCTGCATGAATAAAGTGCAGCAATGGATTTATACCGGCTTCTTTAATATCGGGATATGAATCCCAGTAATACTGAGTAGAAAAAAAAGGAGAAGGGTCAAAACCAGCAGCGGCACCCTCTAGAACATAATGTTCTAGAGGTGTAATATCCAAAAAGCGCACGCTAGGCAATTGCGCCAAATAGTAGCGACTATCGAACAACGGATGGGGATCATATTTCGCACTGAAGCCCCTATTAAGAAAGTCAACGACAGGCTCAACCAAACTTTGGCTGTCATCTCGATGCTGCCGCAACCAATAACGAGCGTCAAAATAAGGTAAAACAAGTTCCACTCGTTTGCCCAGATCATCCGCCACATGGGTTTTCGATGAAACCACTTGCCATTCTGCAAGGGTCTTAGCCAAAAATCCTCTGAACTTAAACAGCCCAGTAAAAAATAGTATTTTCAATGCACGCAACCTCAAGAAGCAGCAGAAAGATAACTTTGAATTAACTCAATTCGAGGTCGCATTTGTACATCATAACTAAACTCCCTCAATATCGCACGCTTGCCAGACTCACCAAGTTCTAATAGCGCTATTCGATCAAACAAGTAGCCCCTAATTAACTGACTTATAGAATCTGCGTCCCTATCAATAATTTTCATTTCATTATTTTTAAAGATGGGAGTACCGTTTAAATGTTTATTCAAACCTTTGAAATCAGTCAAAAATACCGCAACACCTTTCAATCCCGCCTCCACTACAGCCGTCGTTGGAAAGCCGTCAAACGAGTCTGGCTGGGTTGGATCCAAAGCGGTCGCGTGGATATTAGGAGATAATATCAAATCCATATCTGTGTAAAAAGCGTCGAAAAAAGCAGCCGGCCGTGCGCCATAGAACGATATGTTATGAATATCCCCAAACTCTATTGTTGTCTCATCAAAGCCACCGACAACATGAAATCGTATTTCTGCAGAATTTGCGAAATTTTTCACAACATCTATAAATACGTCGTACCCTTTTTCGGCACCGTTCGCTGAGTATCGCTGCGCAACAAAACACACGTCCAGGGGTTTATCCAGTCGCTTGGAGGCAACGGACTCATCTTCGAGACTGTAAATACTAGGGATGATACCGCCGTATATGTGCTTGATCCGTTCAGGCTCGCAGAAACCACCCTCCACCAAATAACGGTAGGTTGCATTTTGTGTTGTGATAATTTTTGACAGCTTCGGATTATCGCAAAGACGCCGAAGCTTTTGATCAGAAACCTTGTCATTCAAATTGAAGCCGCCACCCGGATAAAGCGTGAACAGCAAATGTTCCGCAGATGGCAAACCTACTTGAGTGTAAAAATAATCAGCCAAATTCAAGAAAACGCAGTAGGCGACTTTAGGCGCCCCTATAAAATCAGTATCAAAATACCTGAGTCGGTTCGATGCCAACCCCGTAGCCTCTATATACTGCTCTACCTGCGCGTGAAACGGCAACGACTCCCCATACTTAACTAAATCATCCGGGAGTGTGTGTATAACACTATCGTCAACCGCCTCTAAATAGCTATTAAATTCGCCATAGCGAAAGGAGGACACCTTTGAGGGGAATGAAGTATCCAGTAATAAAAGCTCAGCTTCTCTCAGAGGGCCGCGATTGACCCTATTCGCCTCGGCAATAGTTGTTGCTGCTTCAGTTACCAAACCTGCTAATTCGGGCGCAATAGTGAATAGTTCTGCAAAATACTCGCCGGCAGCCTTCAACTTCCCTCGTCTAAATGCACATAGTGCAATAGCCGTTTTTATACGCGGTGATTCAGGAAGCAGGCGCAGAAACTGTTCCAAAAGCGATTGTACTTCGGTGAAACTATTAAGGATTTCGTTCCGATAACGCTTGAGCAACACGTCAACTGCCGCGTCCTCAATCAGCTGATAATGCAATTGGATTAATTCGGGAGTCGCAATCTGATTTTCAAACCAATTTAACGTTTCTTTTACAACATCAAGATCAGAAACGCTAAGATTCAAAGTTAGATTGAACTTTACAGCCACACTATTTACAGGGTCAAATACAAGCGCTTTATGAATTCGACTTCCCGCCCCCAAACTATGAATCGACAGGGGTAACCGCCCTTCTGCGAACCCACACTCGATATAGTGATCTAGTGGATCAACATCAGCCATCGCAATATCAGGATAAGTTGCCAAATAAAACTCCTCATCAAGGAGCTCTTTACATGCCAACTCGAATGCACTCACCTTACTAGGTTTTATTTTGTTTAAAATTGACCTATCACTGCCAATAAGTGACTTCAAGTACTTTATCATATAAGCTTTTATATTTCGCATTCTAAAAAACCTTTAGAGCTCAAAGAACCTGAGCCCTCCCTTTTTTAGACAACTAATTCAATTTCGTATTACTGCCCGCCCAACATACACCGTTAAACTCCCGGCAATTAAAACCTAAAAAACCCATCTCCAACTGGGATGAGTTTTTACTATAGCCTTTATTACTTTACATTACTTACATACTAATCACACGCCAAAATAGGCCGAGGCAACGGATTCCGGAGCACCGTCCATTCGTATTTTTCCGTGCTCGAGCCAAATCGCTCGATTACAGGTACTCAAAATCAACTCACGTGAATGAGTTGCAACTACTAATATTTTAGTAGTGTTGAGAATATCGGTCATCCGCGTTTGAGCTTTATGTTTGAAGTTTTCATCCCCGACTGCGAGCCACTCATCCATCAGAAGTATCTCGGGTGAAATGATAGTGGACACAGAAAACGCCAATCGTAGGTGCATCCCGGAGGAGTAGGTCCGAGTAGGCATGTCGATAAAATCGCCCAGCTCCGAAAACTCTACAATTTCTTCAAATCGCCGTTCAATTTCGGCCTTGCTGATACCCAAAAGAGCTGCACGATAATAGATATTTTCTCTACCAGTTGCTTCGTGATCGATCCCAAGTGAGATATCAATCAAAGAGCCGACATCACCCTTTATACTAGCAACACCTGAAGTTGGAACAAAAACCCCGGACAGAAGGCGCAATAACGTGCTTTTCCCCGCCCCATTGTGCCCCAACAAGCCAACTCTTTCGCCATCTTTCAAAGAAAATGATAGATCTTCCAAAGCACGAACAACTACATGCCCTCGTTCATCCGCAGATAACTTACCACCAGTTGCAACTTGAATAAGCCGTTTTTTTAACGATCGCCCACTGGCGTTATAAATTGGAAATTCGGCGGTGACATTTTTAAAATCAATAGAAGCCATGAAATTTTTCCATTAAAGCCAGTAAGGAATACGGCGCATATACCGATTAAAAACAACAATTGTGAACGACCAACCGACTACTGCCATAGCGATGGCAAATACCCAGCTTTCAGAAGAGGGTAAACTGCCCAACATTGGCCCACGCGTTATTTCAAGTAGATGATAAACAGGATTTAAGTTAAGTAAATATGCGGCATGTCGTGATGGAAGTAATGACGGAGCCCACATGATAGGTGTGAGATAAAAAACGACTTGCGTGGCATTCACGATAATTTGGGTGATATCACGAAACCTTGTACTTAAAACCCCGAGAACCAATGAGATCCAAAGTAAGTTTATAGAAAGTAACAATATACCAGGCACAAAAAGCAGCATAGTTACAGTAAGTGGCTTGCCAACTATCAAAAACACAATAGGAATGATGACGATATTGTGACCCAGCACAATAAAATTACGCCAAAAGCATCGAAGGATATGAACAAACAGAGGAATGTTAAGTTGTTTGATAATCGCTTCTGCGGAGGTAAATGCCACGCACCCTTCGGTTACGTTGGATGACATAAACCCCCATAGGACAATCCCTAATGCGAGAAATGGTAGGTATTCCTGCATCGGGGTGTTGAAAATCTGGCCGAACACCAAACCGATAGAAGCAATCATGACTCCCATACTGACTGTTAGCCAAAACGCACCCAACGCCGAGCGCCTGTATCGCTGCCTAATATCCTGCCATCCCAGCATTCCGACGAGTGGATAGCGTTTTGCTGACAAAACAATGTCGACCAATGCGTTATATCTCGAATTACTTATCATTAGTTACGCCATACTTAGTTAAAACTGCCTTGGTAGAAAGTCTATTCACACCAGGTATATATCAATCATAGAATATATAATAACCGCTACACATTGACTCATAAGTCAACTACGAACGGGTAATCCGTTTAAATACTCTTTGCCACACGCGTATAGCTCTCGATTTTTGTTGGCTCATGACTGCTACAACCCGCGGGCGAAGCACGTCAATTTCTCCAAGCTCCTTCTGAAACCACCGATCATCCAAACCATACTCTTCAACCATGATTCGATGGTGAGAGGGGCTGTTGAGCAGTTCATTTAGCTTCAACATACCAATCATTTGATAGGGTTTCCCCAGCCATTGATTATAACTCAAGAACAAAAGGGCTTTTTCGATATCAAGCTGAATATCGGATACTATTTCTTTATCTTTAAGCAAGTCAACAAAACCATCAACTAACTGCTCAGCCGTTACTTCATCAAAAAAGCTATCTGCAATCAAATAATGTTCATTGATCGTACGGATCGAATTCGCAACTGTTTGACTACTAGCATTTTCACCAGGCAAAAGCCTGAATGTAATAAGCTCTCTGTCCGAAATATGGATCGGGTAGTGTTTAACCAAGCGAATCCACATGTCCATATCCGGTAACTGGCGCAATCGATTGCTATACATACCCAATTGATCATAGCAAGACTTGCGAATCAGCATTGTAGGATGGCAAATACAATTTCCCAGTTCAAAAAACCGTCGTAGCCAAGCGCCCTGTGAACGGTTCGCTTGGTCAAACACATCACCGGAAGGTATAGAGGCCTTGTCAATTGCATGCCCATTTTTGTCGACAAAACGTGCCCTACCGAAACATGCGCCCACTTGCGGATTATCACGCATAAATTTAACTTGGTAGGCAAGCTTGTCTCCGTCGCACCAGTAATCATCCGAATTGATAAGTGCAATAAATTCACCCGAAGCACGCTCGATCAGTTCATTGGTAACGACACAAGCTCCTCGATTTACTTCATTTGGAAAAAACTTTATTCTTTTGTCCTGAATCGCGGCAACGACCTCCCTAGTCGAATCCACAGAACCGTCGTCCGAAATCAAGAATTCAAAATCGACATCCTCCTGTCCAAGCACACTTTGAATAGCCTCTACAACGAAATTAGCATGGTTATAGGTAGCCATAATAACGGATACTGTAGGTGATTTCATACCGACCGACTCCGCTTAATAACCCTTGCAAAAACATTTTTAACTGCGACAGGTAATAACAACTTAATAACCATAATAAAGATAGGAGGCAAATAATTCACAAGTGTCGGAATTACGCGAAATACCGGCTGCCCCACAGACTCCGCGACATACCCGAATTGGGAAACCGTTATTGCGTGACGTAGGTGACTTGAAAGTCGCTCGAAATCCTCATGAAACACATAATCTGTTAATGCGTCATATGCAGGCAAAGCCTCCAATTGCGCTTTCAACTTATCAACATGCGGTGTCTGAGTCCAAACCCCCCCGCCATGGAGACGATACACCGACATAGGTTCTTCAAGAAAACCAATCAGACTGTTTCTGGCCAATACAATATTTGTAATCCAGTCATAGGACTTTATATCGAACAGGCCTTCTGGGAGTCGTACTAATGCAGACCGCCGGTACATGCAGGTTGAAAAATTACCCACAGTATTGTCCGCAATCAACTCTCTTGCGCTGATAAAACGATGACCAGTAGAAGCCGGCACTCTCGGTGAGAGCTGGGCACTATCTTCTTCAAAAACATAATAATTGACAGAGCAAACATCTGACTCCCAGTGCTCTGCCAGGAAGTCAGCTTGCCGTTGCAGTTTTCGTGGGCTGGTCCAGTAGTCGTCGCCCTCCAGCACAGCAACGAATTCAAACGTACATGCTTTAAAGCCTCGCTCATAATTTTTTGTAATACCTAGATTTTCATTATAATCTAAGTATTTGAAGCGAAAGCGAGGATCAACATCCACATACTCTTTTATTATTGATAGCGTGTTATCTGAGGATTTGTCATCCGCTACGACCAACTCAATCGGACCATCAAACACCTGTCTAAATAAGGCATCCAACGCCTGCCGAATATGCTTTTCGTGGTTGTAAGAGACCAACAGAACTGATATGCCAAGCGCTTCTTTAAGCACTGGTCACCCCCTCCTCTGGTGTTGGTTTTTTAGGGATGAATATCTCAGCCTCCCCATCAATGACTAACTGTCCTTTCACCGTGCAATAAGTCCTGAATGTCACTACTCTTTTACGAACATTCACCGCTTTGACACACACAATAGCCTTCACCGTATCCTGTAGATACACGGGTGCTTTAAAGACGAGGTTTTGCGATATATACACACAGCCAGGCCCTGGAAGTCGGGTGCCGAACATCGCCGAAAAAAAGCCAGCAGAAAACAATCCATGCGCAATACGCGCTTTAAACCTAGAATTCTGGGCGTATTCATCACTCATATGAACGGGGTTATTGTCCCCAGACAATCCTGCATATGACTTGACGTCCGCATCTGTTACCGTGTGAGAATAAGAAACCTGCATACCAATCACAATTTGATCGATTGTCAGCTCCGATGGAAATAAACTAACTACGCTCATTTACGCATTCCCTCTCGAGTAAGAGGACGCGCCGGATTCCCCACCACTGTCACACCTGGCGGAACACTCTTAGTGACCACAGCGCCCATACCAACAACCGCACCACGCCCTATAGTCAATGGTCTCGTTGGCTTGCCCTGAATAATTGAAGCGCCCGTGCCAATATAAGCATGATCTTCAATAACCACGTTACCATTACATTTAACACCTGGTGCAAATGTTACAAAGTCTCCGATAACACAATCGTGAGCAATGTAAGAATATATATTGGCATGAAAGTGCTTACCAATTTTCGCATTTGACGTTACAGTCACAAAAGGCGAAAGGACTGCTCCACTGGCTATGTCGTTACCATCTAGAATCACAACGTTTGAAGCAACAACGGAGAACGGTTGTGCCCCTCGACTTTCACAGACCTTGGAAATGCGCTCTCTGGCGTCTGAAGCGCCAATGGCAATATTAAAAAAGATTTCCCCCTGCAAGGACAATAAATTTTCGAGCGAAATAACCGGGTATCCATTAATCCTCGAGTCTTCAACCTGCCCCTCAACAACGAAATATAGCTCCGCATTACCGGTCGAAAGCAGGTCGGTCAACATAGCTCGGGCTAGCGGAATTACTTCGCGGCCATAGCCGCCAGCTCCGATAATCCCATAATATTTTTTCATACATTACTCCTGAACACTAAAATACGATTCAATACCTGATAGAGCGCTTGACAATACGGCATATCATGTCGATTTCTTCACGCGAAAGCATGTGATAGAGAGGTAGACAAATGATACGTCGAGAGATGTCCTCCGAAATAGGAGAGCGCTGCTCATGAACGTAAGGAAGTTCAGAAAGTGACGGGTAAAAATAACGCCGAGGATAAATGTTATTCAAGTTCAACTCTGCCATTACATGCAATAGTGTCGACTCATTTTCAAATATCACTGGGAAGTACGAATTGTTATAGACGGTATCTTGGGCTATCTTTTGGAACGTAATAGGGAGTTCTGTAAGCTCCGACTTGTAGTGATCGCATAATTCTTTACGAACCTTAAGAATTTCCTCTACGTACTTAAGATTGGTTAAGCCCATTGCCGCATGAACTTCGGAGTTCTTACCGTTAATCCCCACTCCACCAAATTCAGTTAGCGAGGAATGCCCAAAGTTGCGCATCATTGCCATATTTTTCAGTATTTCCGGGTTAGACGTCGTAACCGCGCCTCCCTCAATAGTGTGAAAAAGCTTAGTGGCATGAAAACTGCAAGTTGCAATATCGCCATAGGACAATAAAGAACGTTTTTTATATTGAGTTCCAAACGCATGTGCGGCATCGTAGATAACACGCAGACCATGTTTTTTTGCAACATGTTCAATCGCTTCAACATCACATGGATTGCCGAATACGTGGGTGGCCAAAATAGCAGAGGTAGAAGGTGTAATCGCTTGTTCAATTTTATCCGGGTCGATGTTCAGTGTGTCTGGGCAAATATCTACCATAACAGGACTGCAGCGCTCCCAAACAATGCTGGAAGTAGTAGCTACATAGCTGAACGGAGTGGTGATGATTTCACCCTGTAAATCGAGCGCTCGTATTGCAATCTGAAGAGCGACAGTACCATTACTGAGAAACAGCAAATGATCGATGTCAAGCTTTTCCTTGAGCTTTAGCTCAAGCTCGTTCACCAATGGCCCATTATTGGTGAACCATTCACGCTCCCAGACCCCTTGCAGATAAGCCTGAAACTCACCAAAGGGGGGGACAAACGGCTTCGTAACTGTAATATTCATGAACGCCCCGAAAAGCAAAACTGCTATTTAGTTCTGTTAAAAACGATTTTATTTCCAAACCACGAAGAGCTACTAAAGGTCTCTTGCATTGAAAAATGGCCCGTCCCCGGACAAGTTGAAATATCAGACGCCATTCCATTGCCAGCCGGACACATTTAACGCCGAACGAGGATACCGTAAAATGCAAACGAAGCATATCGTCAAGCCCTTGCCGGGCGTGGCCTTTAGCCCTCGTCAAGGGTCAAGGGTCAAGGCTGCGCTGCTGATAAATCCAGTCCACAATTTCCCCGTCGGGCGCGTAGCCACTGACCGTTTCACGCAGAAGCTGACGAACGCGAGTGTAGTCATCTTCCTCCACTGCAACCAGCAACTCCGCCAATCGAACCTTGAGTACATCCCAAGGCACATGATCTTCATTCGCACTCATAATCATCGGATGGGGCGTCGCTGATACGTTGTCTCCGATCAGCAGCTCTTCGTAGAGTTTCTCTCCTGGACGCAGTCCCGTAAACTCGATGGCGATATCGCCATGTATGTTTTTTTCGGATCGAACGCTCAAACCGGAGAGATGGATCATTTTTTCGGCGAGTTCTGCGATTTTGACTGGTTCTCCCATATCCAGCACAAACACATCCCCCCCCAGCCCCATCGAGCCGGCCTGAATAACCAGTTGCGCAGCCTCTGGAATCGTCATGAAGTAACGAGTGATTTTCGGATGCGTGACCGTCAACGGCCCGCCTGATTTGATCTGACTGTGAAAGAGAGGAATCACCGAGCCAGAGGAGCCTAGTACGTTGCCGAAACGAACCATCGTGAAGCGCGTCTTATTAACTCTTGAAATATTGCTTTTATCACCGAACAAAACCGGCGCCAACTCACGACTCAATGCCTGCAAGGTTAGTTCGGCAAGGCGCTTGGTACTTCCCATCACGTTAGTCGGGCGCACCGCTTTATCGGTCGAGATAAGTACGAAGTTCGACACACCCGTCTGCAACGCAGACTGCGCGGTATTCAGCGTGCCAATCACATTATTAAGCACACCTTCGGCAATATTGTGTTCCACCATAGGGACATGCTTGTAAGCCGCCGCATGATAAACGGTATCGACCTTCCAGGTTTTCATCACATCCTGCAGCTTATGCGGATGGCGGATGGAGCCCAAAATCGGTAGCAGCTGAATGGAAATAGACTTTCGGGCAATACGCTGCTCGAGTTCGGACAAAATGCTGTAAAGATTGAACTCCCCATGATCGAATAGTAAAAGCGCGGTTGGCTCAAGGGAACAAATCTGTCGACACAATTCAGATCCGATCGATCCCCCCGCCCCCGTCACCATGACTACCTTGCCTTTGATGCAATGAGCCAGCAAATCAGATTGAGCTGGAACAGAATCGCGTCCTAGCAGGTCGGCGATGTCGACTTCCTGAATATCGTCAACCTTTACTCGCCCACTTGCCAAATCAGTGAAATTCGGAACACTTCTGACGTGAAGAGGAAACCCCTCGAGAAAGTTGAGAATCTCTCGCCGACGCGCACGAGTCGACGACGGCAACGCCAAGAGAATTTCTTGCGCGCCTGTTACATCGATCATCTGCTGAATATGCTTGGGCTTGTAGACTTGCAGTCCTGAAATTGAGCGATCAGCGATACTCGCATCATCATCGATAAATGCCACTGGTCGCATGACTCGCCCCATGCGTAGAGCCGCGACCAGCTGATTACCGGCGACACCAGCACCGTAAATAGCGACCTTGGTGAGACCGTCATCACGACTGGCGAAGGGAACATGTTGGGTTGCCGTAAACCAGTCCCCCATAAAATACTGACGCATGCACAATCGAAGCCCGCCAATTATGACAAGACTCAACCACCAGTAGTTGAAAATGATTGAGCGTGGCACCACGCTTTCGTGATTGCTATACCAGTAAACGATCACCGTCAGGATCAGCGCTGAGAGGCTGACTGCCTTGATAATGGCGATAAGTGCATCGTTGCCAAAATATCGCATAACCGCTCGATACATACCAAAACGGATGAAGAGGGGGATTGCGACCAAGGGCGCAAAGACAAAAAGCCAAGCATGCACCCTGATAGGGTTGTACATATCATCGATACCCAATCGAACGATGAAGGCCAACCAAAGGGCTACCCAGACAAGGAAGACATCGCTACCGACCTGCAGCAATCTCTTCTGCCGGCGCGGCAAGCCCAGAAGAAATGAACGTAATTTATCCATTGATTCGCCCGATCACCGTCTGCTCCTTGAACCTACAAACAGCCGACATTGTATCCTCCTTTAACGATGAAATACGACCGCTAAGTGGCGATGAACGCCACCAAAAAGGCCAGCTCTCCAGCTGCGGCCAGGCCCCTAGCACTCGTCAGCAGCCTACCTATCCTGTTAAACTCGCGAAGATCCGCCCACAATCAACCGGCAACTAACCTTTAAGAAGACAACACTCATAATCGAACGCACCCTCTTATTATTAGAGTGAATACGCTGAATGGCGGGAAGCAAGAGATTGAAATCATGAAAAAACAAACTAGCGACAACCACCAACAAGAGCCACCCGCATTGACGAAATTTTCTTACCCAACCGACATTAAAAAAGTTGCCGTGCTTATTTGCACATACAATGGTGAGCTCTTCCTAAGAGAGCAACTTGATTCGCTGATCAATCAAACCCACAAGAACTGGTCAATTTACGTATCGGATGATGGCTCAAAAGACGCAACCTTGGGAATACTTAAAGAATACCAAGAACGACTAGGGGAAGAAAAACTCGTAATCCTGCAAGGACCTCAACAAGGCTTTGCAAAAAACTTTTTATCGCTCGTAAAAAACCAGAATATTATTGCTGACTACTTCGCATTCAGCGACCAAGACGACATTTGGTTCGAAGACAAGCTAACCCGAAGTATCGAGAAAATACCTGACACACTCGGCCAACCCAGCCTATACTGCTCGAGAACAAAACTAGTCAATACCAACCTTGAACCAATAGGGTTTTCCCCGCTATTCAAAAAACGCCCTAGCTTTGAAAACTCATTAGTTCAAAGTATTGCCGGGGCCAATACAATGCTGATCAATAACGCCGCTCGCAATCTCATGTGCCGTATAGCCGACGATGCCCCTGTGGTAGCGCATGATTGGATCGCTTATCTTTTAGTGACTGGCTGTGGCGGAACAGTTTTCTACGACATGCTCCCGACGCTGGACTATCGTCAACACGATGGAAATCTGATTGGTGCCAATACCGATCTGAGGAATCAAGTCCTTAGAATTTGCAAAATGCTGACTGGGCGCTTCAGTGAATGGAGCACTCAGAACCTGATGATCCTGAACACCGTCAGGATGGACCTAACAGAAGATAATAGACGTGTTCTTGAACAGTTTGAACTGGCACGCCGGAGCAGACTACTATTCAGGCTGTACCTTATGAAGAAAAGCGGTATTCATCGCCAGACATTAAAAGGCAATATTAGCTTAGTTGCTGCTGCGATCTTAAATAAAATATAATTGGGTCATTTTTACCCAAAAAGAGCAAACGTGGAGAAATTGCTTCCATGCCGAATGCCCTCTGGCGCATTCGATTGAAGATGCAATACTCAACATATCAAACCAGCCCTCAACTTCCAGGCTATAAAAACCAGCGGGACAAATGCAATCAGGCAGCCCTCCCCTCCGCCGAGACGCCCCGTACCAACCAGCAGCGAAATCGGCAATAACCATACTAAGTTGATCAATACGATGAGAGAGCTCACCATCAAATGACTGCCAAAATGTCGTGACGCATGCTGATACGCGTGACAGCGATGAGCCTGATAAACCTTGTCACCCCGCAAAATCCTCCGAGCTAACGTCCAAGTCGCATCGACTATAAAAACACCCAGCAGGATTACCCAGCTCCAAAGCAGTTCGGCTTTCACCCAGGCAGCTTCAAGGGCCAACCCACCTAAAACAAATCCTACGAACCCACTACCTGCATCCCCCATAAAAATGCGCGCAGGAGGAAAGTTCCAACAAAGAAAACCCGCAACAGCCCCGGCTAAGGCGAGTGGCCCCCACACTAAGTTCGTAGCCCCGACTAACCAGTAAACCAGGCACATACCCAAACAAGCACTAATTGCTTCGGCGCTCGCCAAGCCATCAATACCGTCCATAAAATTATAGAGATTGAGCATCCAGACTAGATACAACAACACCAGGATGTTGCCAATCCACCCCAAATCAACTAAGACACCAAAGAAGTCAATCGGAGGAAGACCGTTAAGCCAAAATAGCGCCCAGGCCGCAGCAATGAAATGCCCCAGCAACCGCCATTTGGCAGCGATATGCCCATGGTCATCGGCGAACCCGATAATCGCAACGAGTAGACCCGACCCAAGCAGCCCATACAGAGCCGAGGGGCTCAGCAAATTTAGGCCGCCAAGGACGGGAAGCGCCAAAAGGAAGGAAACTACAATGGCCACCCCTCCCCCTCGAGGCGTCGGGATCGAATGAGAGCTGCGCTCGTTAGGTATATCCATCAAACTCTTCGCCAGAGCATAACGGCGCAAGACTAGCGTCAATACCCAAGAAACAGCGAATACCGCTAATAGAAGCCACCAAACAGTCATTTCGTTTGCTTTTCCAGATAATGGCCAGCGGTCTGACGCATGGCTTTGTCCATGTTGACGGGTGGGATCCACCCCAGTAATTCGCGTTTTTTTCTGATATCGACTTGTAGCGACCCACATATCCTCTGTATGACGGCTTGCTTGCCCACTGTCGAGGCTGCCAGTTTCAACAACCACTCGGATAGCGGCAGAAGTCGGGCAGGCTTACCCAGCGCCTTGGACAGACGACGCAGCAGTTGAGTTGTAGATAAGTCTTCACCGTCGCTCACCAGAAAGGTTTGGTTGGCGGCCGCAGGATGATCAATACACGTGACAATGAGGCTCACCAGATTTCCGATCGAAACCAGACATCGCTGATTTCTAATCGCGCCTAGAGGCAAAGGAATACCTTTGCTAAGCCGGGTCAGCATGCTCTTCACTCCGGCCCCATAAACCAGCGGAGGACGGATGATCACCACTTCCATGCCAGTGTCTAGACCTAATTGCTTTAAGCCCTCCTCAGCTTCGTACTTGGATACACTGTACGGATCCTGCGGATTGGATCGGTCATCGGCTTTGAACGGCTTGCCCGCAACGATACTTTCGCCATTGACCTTGATTGAACTGACGAAGATGAAGCGTTTTACCCCCGATGCAGCTGAACGCCGCGCCAACCGGAGGGTGCCTTCCACGTTGAACTTACGAAACTCGGCCAACGCGTCCACTGAGGTTTCATTCATGACATGCACTCGAGCAGCTGCATGAATGACTACTTGAACATCATCAAGCGCAAGCAGGACCTTGGCGCTGGTCAAGTCGAAGGGTTGGAACGGACACAGTCCGTGCAAGCGAGTGGCATTGCGTGCAGCTGCGATCGGATAAAACTTCTTATCCACCAACAGCTTGAAAACTACTGTTTCGCCAACAAAACTGCTTGCTCCTGTCACCAATACCTTCAGAGCGGTCATCTAGCCTTATTCCCTATCAACGCAGTAACCCAGCAAATACAAAAGAAAAACACTTTATCCCGCACCCGCCGTCGGCAACGCCAGGCACTTAATGAAAGCGTCATAAGGTGTCTGCGTCGCAATTTCAGCCAGGTTCGCACAAAAGGATCAGTGCCTTGCCCGACCAAGTGCGCAATCAACTGCACCTGATTGAACCACCAACCGTCATGGATGGTTTTGTAACGAGCAATCAGCGGACTCAACCCCTTGTTGGCGCCTACCTGGTTACGCTCGTGTTGGCGATAATCCATGGACGGTTCAGGATCGATGTACCAGCGGTAACTATGGCTACGAGCGAAGGCGTAGCAATACCAGTCGTGCAAGGTGACTTCTTGTAGCTGCTGCCAGTTGGCGAGCATCGAAGCCTTTAGCGAATCCGCGAGGCTTTTGCTCATCACGTAAGTACATCCAGGCCCTGCTGCTTCGAACAAGAAATCCCATTCAACCTGAGGCTGTGCCTTATCCAGCAAATGGGTTTTACCATCTGGCCAAAAAGCCGTAACGTTACTGGAGTAGGCATCGACCTGATGGGATTGGATGGCATCGGTCGCTCGCTGAAGCTTATCCATATGCCAGACGTCATCCTGATCGGCAAAGGCAACGAAGTCGTAACCTTCAAAATCAACATCGCGGATGAGTCGGAAGAAGTTGCGAGATGCGCCTCCAAAACTGCCGGCAACTGGCAAGACCAGAACTTCGGGGTGTCTAGCAGCGTAAGCCTCGCACCAAGCTTCGGTACCGTCAGTGGAGGGGTCGATACTGATATGCAAGGTTACGTCGACAGCTGACTGGCCGAGGATCGAGGTCAACTGCTCCTCGATCCACTGCATGCCATTATAGGCAGCCAGCAAAACCGCAACCTTGGGATATTTTACTGGCATGCCATTCCTGCTTCCACCGGTTAAACGCTACTGCTCGAAAAGATTGAGCATTCGAATCAGTTGGAAGGCGAATCCAGCAGCTTCTGCAGGTACTGACCGTAGCCAGTTTTCTTCAAGGCGTCGGCTTGAGCACCCAACTGCTCGGCAGTAATCCAACCGTTGTGGTAGGCAATCTCTTCCAGGCAAGCCACTTTCAAGCCTTGGCGCTGTTCGATGGTGTGCACGAAGTGACTGGCTTCCAGCAACGAATCATGAGTACCGGTATCGAGCCAGGCAAAGCCACGGCCCAGCATTTCGACATTAAGAGTCTGCTGCTCAAGGTAGGCACGATTGACGTCGGTGATTTCCAGCTCGCCACGCTCGGACGGCTTGATGCTTTTGGCGATCTCGACTACATCGTTGTCGTAAAAGTACAGGCCGGTCACTGCATAGTTGGATTTTGGTTTCAGCGGTTTCTCTTCAATACTTAACGCCCGACCGGTTTTGTCGAACTCAACAACACCGAAGCGCTCCGGATCGGAGACGTGGTAGCCGAATACGGTAGCGCCATGTTCTTGAGAGCTGGCAGAACGCAGGTTGTCCGAGAAGTGCTGACCGTAAAAGATGTTGTCGCCCAGGATCAGGCAGCAAGGATCTTCGCCGATGAACTCTTCGCCAATGATGAAGGCTTGTGCCAGACCGTCAGGACTAGGTTGCTCGGCGTAGGTCAGCTTGATGCCGTACAGG
>Ga0105251_10001642_pt1 | contig 18947 bp, 16 predicted proteins | sample KBSS64metaG_FD_80424 | JGI IMG/M metagenome (GOLD analysis project Ga0105251, IMG submission 80424) | Switchgrass rhizosphere microbial communities from Kellogg Biological Station, Michigan, USA - KBS S6-4 metaG | ecosystem: Host-associated > Plants > Roots > Rhizosphere > Soil | place...
CCCAGGAGTGGCTGAAGATCATCAACGAGTACGGTGGCGACATCAAGGAAACCTACGGCGTGCCGGTCGAAGAGATCGTCGAAGGCATCAAGTACGGGGTCCGCAAGGTCAACATCGACACCGACCTGCGTCTGGCGTCCACCGGTGCCATCCGCGAGTTCATGGCCAAGAACCGCAGCGAGTTCGATCCGCGCAAGTACCTGGCCAAGACCGTGACCGCCATGCGCGAAGTCTGCATCGCCCGTTACGAAGCCTTCGGCACCGCCGGCCAGGCCTCCAAGATCAAGCCGATCTCCCTGGATGCCATGTTCGAGCGTTATGCGCGCGGCGAACTGGATCCCAAGGTCAACTGATCCCGGATGTAGAAAAGGCCCCGTAAGGGGCCTTTTTTTCGCCTGCCGATCGCCTGGAGCCCGAACGGCGGCGTGTTACCCCTTACCGCTCGGTTGCGGTCAGGACCTCTTCCATCCAGGCGACCATGGCGGCGCCGTCCATGCCCAGGCAGACCGTTACCAGCGGATTGCCGGACCAGCGCCCGTCCAGGTAGGCGCGACCCTCGGGCGCGAAGAAGGTCTGGCCTTCCGCCAGGCCTTCGGTACCGACGCTGAGATGGCCGCGCGCGGTGTGGAACAGCTCGGGACGGCGCAGGTAGGCGAGGGCGCAGCTGTCATGGGGATGGCAGCCGTCGATGTCCTTTACGCTGCGGTAGAAGTCCGCATAGAAATCATAGCTGCGCGCGAGCACCTCACCGAGGGCGCCCTGGCGCGCCGCGATGCGCTGCAGGCGGGGCGGGTCGAGGACGGCGCGGTGGGTGGCGTCGAGGCCGACCAGGGTCAGCGGCCAGGGCGCGGCGAAGACCCGCGCCGCGGCATGGGGATCGGAAAAGATGTTGGCTTCGGCCACCGGCGTGACGTTGCCCGGCTCGACGATGGCGCCGCCCATCACCACCACCTCGCGGACGCGCTCGGCGACCGTGGGATCCAGCGCCAGGGCGAGGGCCAGGTTGCCCAGCGGCCCGACCGCCACCAGGGTGATCTCACCCGGTCGCAGGCGGGTCTGCTCGACGATGAAACGCGCGGCGTCCAGGGCGTGGGGCGCCTGGCTCGGCGCGGGGAGCTGCTGATTGCCCAGGCCATCCTGGCCATGCACATGCAGGGCATGGTTGCCGGCCGGCTTGACCAGGGGTGCAGCGACACCCGCGGCGACGGGCGTGTCCCGGCCAGCCAGCTCGGTGAGCAGCAGGGCATTGCGGGTCGCCGTGGTGACCGGCACGTTGCCAAAGGTGGTGGTCAGGCCGATCACCTCGAAGGCGGGATCGGCAAACAACAGGGCGATGGCCTGGGCGTCGTCCACGCCAGGATCGGTATCGAAGATGATGGGAAGGGACAAGAGGCTTTCTCCGGCTCAGATCTCTTCCCAGGCTACCCGAGGGGCGGCGCCCCTTGCTAGCTGGGCAGGTCCAACTCGCCCAATGCATCCGGCTGGTTGCGAAATGCGCGGGCGAAGACCTCGCGATTGCGGGCCATGAACAGACCCAGGTCTTCGCACTGCTTTTCGGCAAGACCGGGTACGGCCTTGTCCAGCACGCTGGCGAGCGACTCGGCCAGCTCCAACATCTTGTCGTGACGATCGGCTTCGGCTTTATCCATGAACAGGCGCTCCGGATCTCGGCTGCTGCGATACAACACTTCGACGGCCATGCGTCACCTCGTTTCTGTATCTGGTTATATATACAGTATTCGGCTTGCGCGGCGATTGCAAGGACTACCGCTCGGCGGTCAGGCGCCAGCCAGTCATGGCAATTTGCCAATCGTTCGACATTTCTGCGTGTCTCTGGAATTGCTTCGGGAAACTTAAGCGCGGAAGCTGGTCTCTGAGTCTGGACCAAACGGGCAGCCCTGCTCGCCATTCTCCGGATTACCTCCGGCTCACGGAACGAGACCGCTCAATGCACGCCTTCCCTATCCGTCTGCGTATTACTGCGCTTGGCCTGTCGTGGCCGACCGAGGTGCGGGCGTGAGTTCGACGCTTATCATCCTGGCCATCACCGTCGCCAGCTTCCTGCTGGGGTTCCTGCGCGACCTGCTGATCGCCCGGCAATTCGGCGTGAGCTGGGAAGCCGACCTGATCTTTGTCGCGCTCATCCTGCCGGTGTTCTTCGAGAGCTTCTTCGGCCTCGCCCTGCGCGATGCCATGATTCCCTATCTGCAACGCATCCGTGACCGCTGCAACGCCCAGTACGAGCAGGTCGGTCGCTGGCTGTACTGGCGCATCGGCCTGTTCGGCCTGCTGCTGTCGGTGATCGGTGTCCTCGCCAGTCCCTGGCTGATGCATGCCCTGGCCCCGGGCTGGAGCGATGAGCAGGTCGAGACCGGCAAGCTGGTCTTCGCCGTCGGCACCCTGCTGATCTGCGTGCAGGCCATCCTCTATTGCCAGGGCGCGCTGCTCAACCTGGATCGCATCTTCATCCTGCCGATGACCCGCACCCTGATGCTCAATCTGGGCGCCATCCTGGCCATCGTCATCCTGCAACCGAGTGGCATCGCGCTGTTCACCGGCATGCTGCTGCCCCAGGTGCTGCTGATCGTCATCCAGCACCAGCGGCTGGGCTATCTCAGCCAGCGCTCGGTAGCCTTCGAGAAGCCCGAGGGCAGTCCCTTCGCCGTGACCTTCGCGCCGGTGCTGCTCGCCGCCGGCGCTCAGCAGGGCTGCATGCTGGCGGAGCGCTTCTTCGCCTCGCTGCTGGCCGAGGGCAATATCACCATGCTGTCCTTCTCCTACCGCATCGTGACCATTCCGCTGACGCTCTATGCGCTGTCCATCCTGGCGATGATCTTTCCCGAGCTGACCCGCAGTTGGAACGAGGGCAATGTCGACAAGTACAGCGCGCTGATGCGCAAGGCGCTGCTCGGCACCTTGCTGTTCCTGGTGCCGGCCGCCGTGGTGCTGTTCAGCTATTCGGAGCCGGTGGTCAAGGTGCTGCTGGAGCGCGGAGCCTTTGGCGCCGAGCAGAGCGCGGCGACCGCGACCCTGGTGGTGGCCTATGCCCTCGGCCTGCCCTGGATGGGCCTGGCCCTGCTGTGGGGGCGTGCCCTGCTGTCGCAGCAGCGCGCCCGCACCTTCCTCTATACCACCCTGGCCAGCTCCTTCATCACCGTGGCACTGGACGCAGCTGTGTACCAGCCGTTCGGCGCCCAGGGGCTGGCCTATTCCTTTACCACCGGGGCCTTCCTGCAGGCCGTGTTCATGGCGCTGGCGCTTTATCGCCACGCCCTGGCGGGACTGCACCTGTCGCTGCTGCTGCGCTGGTTCAGCGCCGGCAGTGCGGTGGCCCTGCTGACTTTCCTGTTGCCCAAGCCGGTCGGCCTGCTGGAGCTTATCGTCAGCATCAGCGTGGCGATGCTGGGCTTCCTGGTGCTGTTGCTGGCGCTGGGCGAACGTGACCTGTTCCGCCGCGGCTATTGGGCGCGCGGTGCTGATGGTGCGGAGCGCGCAGAACCGACGAGTTGAACCGCCGTCACGGTACGGCTAGGAAAAAGGTGGCGATCTGCGGCCATTGGTCGCTATCTGTTACGAAGTCATGAATTTTTGATTTGGCTTCGAGTCGCACGGAAAGATTGATCCCAGTCATAGAATTTCTGATGGAAGCGGTTTTTCCATTTGCAAGAGATCGGACACGCAGTTGGGGTCGGCACTTCGCATGGTGGTCTTGCTCGCCACCGACATTCTCTTTGAAAGGAATCGATCCTATGTCCTCCCAATCCCCTGTCACCCGTATCGGCATCGTCGGTACCGGCATGATCTCGCGCTGCCTGGCCCGGCTCATCAGCCGTCACTATGACGACATGACCGTGACCCGAGTCCTGACCCGCCGGCCCATCGCCACGGTTACCGACTATCCGCTGACCGAGGCGCTCACCCAGTCGGTGGCGGATCTCGTCGATCATTGCGATCTGCTGGTGGAATGCAGTGGCGACCCCTACCACGGTACCGAGATCATCGAGCGCGCCTTCGAGGCCGGCATCAAGGTGGTCACCATCAATGCCGAACTGCAGGTGACGACCGGTTCCTACCTGGCCGGCAAGGGGTTCCTGACCGAGGCCGAGGGCGACCAGCCGGGTTCGCTGGCGGCACTGCACGAAGAAGCCGTGCAGATGGGCTTCAAGCCGCTGGTCTACGGCAACATGAAGGGCTATCTGAACCATAATCCGACGCCGGAAGACATGGCCTACTGGTCCGCGCGCCAGGGCACCAGCGTCGACCAGACCACCTCCTTCACCGATGGCACCAAGGTGCAGATCGAGCAGGTGGTGGTGGGCAACAACTATGGCGCCACCATCACCCGCCAGGGTCTGGAAGGCCTCAACTCGACCAACCTGCAGGACAGCGCGAACATCCTGGCGCAGATGGCCGAGCAACTGGGCACGCCCATCGTCGATTACGTGATCCCGAGCGGCTACTCCGCGGGTGGCGTCTTCGTCGTCGGTCGTCATGACGAAGACCAGGCCGGTGCCATCGAATACTTCAAGCTGGGCAAGGGTCCGTACTATGTCCTGGTACGCCCCTTCCACCTGTGCTCCCTGGAAGTCGGCAAGACCCTGCGTCGCGTGATCGCCGGCGGCAAGATCCTGCTAAACAACTCCACCACGCCGACCCTGAGTGTGGCCGCCATCATGAAGAAGCCCATGGCAGCTGGCGACATCATCGAGCGCGGCATCGGTGGCTACAGCGTGCGCGGCGAAGCGGTGAAGATCGCCGAGTGCCCGGATCACCTGCCGATCGGCCTGCTCAAGCACAGCGTGCTGAAGCGGGCCATGGAGCCGGGTCAGATCGTCACCTTCGACGACGTCGAACTGACGCCCAGCCGCGCCCTGGACATCGTCCTGCAGCAGCACCGTGAGGCGATCCATCGCCAGCTGCTGGAAACCCAGCTGAGCGAGGCGACCTGGAACGCGACGGCCGATCTGGCACCGGTGGCACTGCCCAAGGCGGTAGGGGCGGTCCTGTCCTGATTCCGCTGACGCGGAAAGCGAAGGGGCCCTGAGGGCCCCTTTTTCATTGCCCGCCGCTGGCGGCGGCGCGGAGGCGGGCGACGGTCGCGGGCAATTCGTCCATGTGGGCGATCAGGGCGGTGACGCCCAGGGCGCTCAGGGTCTCGCCGTGGCTCGGCGGAATATGGCTGGCGCCGGTGAAGCCGATGACGCGCATGCCGGCGGCCAGGGCCGCACGCACGCCGGTGGCGCTGTCTTCGATCACCAGGCAGCGCTCTGGCGCGACGCCCAGGGTCCTGGCCGCGAGCAGATAGACATCGGGTGCCGGCTTGGGCTGGGCGACCATGTCGGCGCTGAAGATGTGGCCCGCTAACCGCGCCACCAGATCGGCCCGGCGGACCGAGGATTCGACGCTGTGCCTGAGGCTGTTGGAGGCGACCGCCAGCGGCAGGTCGATGCTCTCCAGGGCCCGCTTCACCCCGGGAATGGGCTCGACGCTGGTGGCGATCAGCGTTTCCGCCTGGGCGCGCAGGTCGCTGAACAGTGCCGGCGGCAGGGTGATGCCGAAGCGCTGTTCGACCAGGGCGAAGATATCCCGGGTGGTCAGGCCGAAGGTGCCGTGCAGCAGGGCCTCGAGTTCAGCGCGCGGTGCATGGGCGGCCAGGCCGTCGAGGACGACCCGTTCGGCGAGGATTTCACTGTCGACCAGCACGCCATCGCAATCGCTGATCAGCAGTTCCACAGGGGTGACGTTCATCGGTATTCCTTGCAGGGGGATTTCAGGGCGGAGCAACGGGCCCGAGGCCTTTCGAGAGCTACGCCAGACTGCGGCGAAGCAGTCTGGCTGCGGTTTTGCCGGGCTGTCCGGGTGGTCAAAAACCAGCTCGACAGTACCTTGCGCGAGGTGACAAAACAGCCCTTGTCAAAAAGGATTTCGCCCTCCGGAGGGTAATCGCTTTCCAGAAAAATATGGCGTAGAGTTCGAGAACTGTGTTTGCTTGGGTCGCCGTCGATCGTGACCTGAGGCGGTAGGCTCTTCGTCCACCCCTTGCTGCTCGATTCTTGTTACTCCTTGCAACTCAGTACCGGGCGTCTGGTCAATGCAACGCATTACCGCGCCAGCCAGTGTCAATAACAAACTCGTGCTTCCAAGGAGCAACACCCGTCATGTCGAATCGTCAGAACGGTACCGTCAAGTGGTTCAACGAAACCAAAGGCTATGGCTTCATCACTCCCGAGAGCGGTCCGGACGTGTTCGTGCACTTCCGCGCCATCGAAGGCACTGGTTTCAAGACCCTGGCTGAAGGCCAGAAGGTCAGCTTCGAAGTCGTGCAAGGCCAGAAGGGCATGCAGGCAGAGCGCGTACAGGTCGTCTGACACCTGACAGCGCCCGAAGCTCACGAAAAACCCCGGCCAGGCCGGGGTTTTTCGTTTCTGCCGATTGGACCGGCGTGGCCGGCCGCCTCACTCCACGTTCTGCGCGCTCTTTTCCGGCTCGGCCGCCAGCGGCTGGACCCGCCGGCCGGTCTCGCGCGAGGCCTGCAGGAAGATCGCCGCCGCCAGCATCGACAGGGCGCCGACGCTGAGAAAGGTCGCGCGAAAGGCGGACAGCACCTCGGTGTCGCCATAGTCGTCCTGGAAACCGCTCAGCAGGGCGGCGGCGCAGGCGACGCCAAAGCTCATGGCCAGTTGCATCACCACCGACAGCAGGCTGTTGCCGCTGGCTGCCTGCTGGTCGTGCAGGTCGATGAGGGTGATGGTGTTCATGGCGGTGAACTGCATGGAGTTCACCGCGCCGAGGATACCCAGGTGGATGAGCAGCCAGACGAAGGGCGTGCCAGGGCCGATCAGGGCGAGGCTGGCGATCAGGCACCCCAGCAGCAGGGTGTTGCCCACCAGCAGGCGCCGATAGCCGAGCCGCCCGATCAGCGGGCCGGCGATGGGCTTGGCCAGCATCGCCGATAGCGCCAGGGGCATCATCAGCAGACCGGCCTGGGTCGGCGAATAGCCGAGGCCCACCTGGAACAGCAGCGGGATGAGAAAGGGCAGGGCGCCACTGCCGAGGCGGGCGAAGAGATTGCCGAAGATGCCCACCGCGAAGCTGCGGATGCGAAACAGCTCGGCGGAGAACAGCGGCTGGTCGTGGTGCAGGGCGCGCAACCAGTAGGCGACCATGCAGGCCATGCCGCCCATCAGCAGCAGCACCACCCGCACATGGGGCAGGTGCAGTTCGCCGAGGCCTTCCAGGGCGACGCTGATGAGGATCATGGAGGTGCCGAAGAGCAGGAAGCCCAGGCCGTCGAAGCGTTGCGGGAGGGGGCTGCGCAGATCCGGCAGCAGGCGGCGGGTGGCCAGGCAGCCGAGGATGCCCACCGGCAGGTTGATCAGGAAAATCCAGTGCCAGGACACGGCTTCCACCAGCCAGCCGCCTAGTGCCGGGCCCGCCAGGGGACCGATCAGGCCGGGAATGGTGATGAAGCTGAGGATGCGCACCAGCTCGCTGCGCGGATAGACGCGCAGGATCACCAGGCGCCCCACCGGCAGCATCAGCGAACCCCCGAGTCCCTGGATCACCCGGGCGGCGATCAGCAGGTTGAGGCTGGGCGCCAGGGCGCAAAGCAGCGAGCCAAAGGTGAAGAGGGCGATGGCGGTGAAGAAGACGCGGCGACTGCCGAAGCGATCGGAGATCCAGCCGGAGGCCGGAATCAGCAGCGCGACGGTGAGCAGGTAGGCGATCACCACCCCCTGCATGCGCAGCGGATTCTCGCCGAGGTCGGCGGCCATGCGCGGCAGGGCGGTGTTGACGATGGTCGCGTCCAGCGACTGCATGAAGAAGGCGACGGCGATCAGCCAGGGAAGCCAGCGGGTCGTGGTGGTATCCAGCGTCGGGGTGGGCATGGGAGATCCTTGTCGAGACAGCCGACTACCCGCTCTCTGACTGTCTGCACGCGGCAGGGTGCCCCGCTCGATCAGCGCGAGCGGGAATCTAGCAGCGCCTCGATCCGCTGGTCCTTCTCTGCCCAGAGCGTGCTGACCCACTGCTGGAAGCCTGCGCGAAATTCCGCATCTTCGCTGTAGTCACCCGCCCAGCGCGCCGGATCCAGAGGTCGCGCGCGAATATCGATGATAACGCGTTTGACGCGTCCGCAGAGCAGGTCCCAGAAGCCGGGCACGCGACCGTCCGGATAGACCAGGGTGACATCCAGCAGGGTGTCCAGCTGCTCGCCCATGGCGGCGAGGACGAAGGCCATGCCGCCGGCCTTGGGCTTGAGCAGGTGGCGATAGGGCGAGTGCTGCTCGGCATGCTTGGCGGCGGTGAAGCGCGTGCCTTCCAGGTAATTGACGATGGTCACTGGCTGGCGGCGGAATTTCTCGCAGGCGCGGCGGGTGATGGCCAGGTCCGCGCCCTTGAGTTCCGGGCGGCGGGCCAGTTGGGCGCGGGTGTATCTCTTCATGAAGGGGTAATCCAGGCCCCACCAGGCAAGCCCCAGGAAGGGCACCCAGATGAGCTCCTTCTTCAGGAAGAACTTGAAGTAGGGCACCTTGCCGTTGAAGGTCTCGATGAGCGCGGGGATGTCGACCCAGGACTGGTGGTTGCAGATGACCAGGTAGGAGCTGTCGCGGTTGAGCGTCTCGGTGCCGCGGATGTCCCAGACGGTAGGGGTGAGCCGAGCGAAGATGACCTTGTTGATCTCGGCCCAGGTCTCGGCGATGGCGGTGACCACCCGGGAGCAGAGGTCGCGCAGCGCAACGATGGGCAGCAGCTTGATCAGGGCGAAGGCCAGCAGCGGACCGATCATGACCAGGGTGTTCAGCAGGAGCAGCGCAGAGACGGTGATACCGGTCAGGAGGTGCATGGATTCTCTCGTCTAGAACTTGGGGCGATAGTCTTTGGCGTGACATAGCATTTTGCGATCATCTGCTCTGGATGGCTGCTGCCGATCAGCTGCGAAGTGAACGCCATGCTCAAGAAGGTTACCAGTGCCGAGGTCTGCCTCGGCATGTACATCCACAGATTCGAAGGCAGCTGGATCGACCATCCGTTCTGGAAGGCGCGGTTCCTGCTCCAGGAACCGCGCGACCTGCAGAAGATCAAGGACAGCGCCGTGACCGCGGTGTGGATCGATATCGCCAAGGGGCTGGATTGCCCGCCGCCAGCGGAGTGCCCGCCCGCAGTGGATCCGGTGCTGCTCTCCGAGCCCGTCGCCGCGCCGGCCATTGCTCCCGAGGTGCCCCCAGTCGCCGCTCCGGTCCCGGTTGTCGGCACCGCGCCAGGCGCCGCCCTGAGCTGTCCGCAGGAAATGGCCCAGGCTTCCGCCGTGAGCGCCCACGCCAAGCAGGAGGTGGCGCGGCTGTTCCAGGACGTGCGCCTGGGCCAGGCCATCGAGCTGAGCGAGGTGGCGACCGTGGTCGAGCAGATCTCGGCGTCGGTGCTGCGGCATCCCACGGCGCTGATCAGCCTGACGCGGCTGCGCACGGCCGACGAGTATACCTATATCCATTCGGTGTCGGTCTGTGCCCTCATGACGGCGGTGGCACGGCAGATGGAGCTGCCGGCGGACCAGGTGCAACTGGCTGGCCAGGCCGGCCTGCTGCATGACGTGGGCAAGATGCGCACCCCGCTCGAGGTGCTCAACAAGCCGGGCAAGCTGACCGAGGCGGAATTTGCCGTGATGCAGCGGCATCCCGCGGAGGGCGTCGCCCTGCTGCAGCAGTGGGGTGCGACCGCGGAGGTCATCGACGTCTGCCTGCACCATCATGAGAAATTCGATGGCAGCGGCTATCCCCATGGCCTGGCCGGTACGCAGATCAGTCTGCTGTCGCGCATCGCCGCGGTCTGCGACGTCTACGACGCCATCTCCTCGACCCGGCCCTACAAGACCGCCTGGAGTCCCGCCGAAGCGATCCGGCGCATGGCGGAGTGGAAGGGGCATTTCGATCCGCGGGTGTTCCAGGCCTTCGTCAAGACGCTGGGCATCTATCCGATCGGTTCCCTGGTCCGACTGAGCAACGAGCAGCTGGCGGTGGTGGTCGAGCAGCACCCGGACAGCCTGCTGACCCCGCAGGTGCGGGTGTTCTTTTCCGCCCGCTCGCGTACCCCGCTGCCGCAGCGGCTGCTGGATCTCGCCCGGCCACCCGCCGATGAGCGCATCGTGCGGCGGGAGGATCCGGAGGAGTGGGGTTTTCGCAACCTGGAGCGGCTCTGGCAGCAGGCCTAGCGCCGGCTCAGGGGCGGGTCGTCTGCAGCGAGGGGCGCTCGCCGGTACGGGCGTACCAGGCGGCGATGCGCGGGCAGTCGCTGCGCCAGGCGAAGGTGGGGATGCGGAAGTCCAGATAGCCCAGCAGGCAGGCCATGCCCAGGCAGGCCACGTCGAATTCGCCGTCCAGCTCGGCGATCGCCTCGCGCTCGAAGTAGTCCAGCGCCCGGGCGATCTTCTCCTGCTGGTTGTCCAGCCAGAGCTTCCACTGCATGCCCGGCGGGCGCATGAAGCTCTCGTAGCGGATCTGCACCGCGGCTTCCATCATGGCATCGCACAGCGAAGCCAGGGTCAGGCGGCGCCAGCGCTCCGGACCCTGGCGCGGGATCAGCGGGGTGCGCTCGTGCAGGGTGTCCAGGTAGTCGAGGATGACGCGACTGTCGTGCAGGCAGGTGCCATCGGCCAGGCGCAAGGCGGGAATCTTGCCAGCCGGATTGGTATCGAGAACATCGCGATTGGGATTGAGCGGCGTCTGCTGGACGATTTCCACTTCCACCTGCTCGATCAGGTCCGTCTCGTGGAGCATCACCACGACTTTGCGACCGAAGGGCGAGGCGGGAGTGTGGTACAGGATCATGGACATGGGCCGGGCTCTCCAGAATGCAGGACTGCATTCGCTTGTGGCGAATCCCTGCACTGTAAGCCCTAGGCCGGCCCGGATAAAAGATGGCCTTGGTCGTAGCTGGCCGGATCAGGCCAGGCCGGGCAGCTCGACGTACACCCCCAGCCCGCGTCCTTGCAGGCCTTCGCCCAGGTGCAGGCTGCCGCCATGGATTTCGACGATACGTTTGACGATGGGCAGGCCCAGGCCGCTGCCGACGTTCTGACCGGCACTCTCGCTGCGGTAGAAACGGGTAAAGATCACCGCCCGCTCTTCCGGGCTGACCCCGGGGCCGCTATCGCAGACATTGATGCGTACCCGGCCGGGCACGTCCTCGACGACCCGCACCAGTACCTGACCCCCGCTGGGGGTGTAGCGGATGGCGTTGCCCACCAGGTTGGTGAGCAGCACGCTCAGCCAGGTGGGAATGCCGGACAACTTGACCTCCTGATCCTCCAGCACCAGGTCGATGTTCTTCTCGATGGCCAGGGGCGCGAGTTCCGACAGGGTATCCGCCGCCAGCCGGCCGAGATGGACCGGGACGAACTGCTCCTGCAGGGCACCACTGTCCAGGCGGGCCAGGAGCAGGATCTGCTCCATCAGCTGGCTGATGCGTTCGGCGCTGCGGCGCACCTGCACCAGGCCGCGGGCGTGGGCCTGGGGATCGCTGGACCTCAGGGCGACCTGGGTGTGGGTCAGCAAGCTGGCGAGGGGCGTGCGGATCTCGTGGGCGGCGTCGCTGGTCAGGCGCCGCTCGGCTTCCAGGGCGCCGTCCAGGCGCTGCAGCAGGGCGTTGATCTCCTCGACCAGGACCGCGGCTTCCAGGGGAACCTGATTCAGCGCCAGGGGCTCCAGGCGCTGGGCGGAACGCTGCTTGATCTGCGCCGCCAGCTGGCGCAGGGGGTCGAGACCGCGAGTGACGCCGAACCAGATGAGTGCGGCCAGCACCGGCAGGGCCAGCGCCAGGGGAAACAGCGAGCCGAGCAGCAGCAGGTTGGTGGCGCCGCGGCGATCGGCCAGGTTCTCGTAGATCCAGATGCGCCCGTCGCCGCTGCTCAGGCGCAGCACGCGCCAGTGCTGCCCCTCGGCCAGCAGACTGCTGAAGCCGGGTGGCTGGTCGGCCAGGCCGGCGGGCGGCGCGGGGGTGCCGAGGCGCTGGTCACCGGCCTGCAGCAGATAGCCCAGGGCGTTGCGGCGCTTGAACAGCGGCAGGTCGGCGATGGCCGTGCGGCTGCGTTCCAGGGCGCGCGCCGCGGGCGGCAGGCTGTGGTCGCCCCCCTCGCTCAGGGTGGCCAGGTGCAGGGCGGCCGAGCCGAAGTCGAGCATGTCTTCATCCGCCAGGCGATTCACCTGGCGCAGCACCAGCTGGTAGGTCACCAGCGCAGCGATCAGCCAGCAGGCGAAGATGCCACACAGCAGCAGCGTCAGCAGACGCCGCCGCAGCGAGACGGCCGGGCCGTCGGTCATGGAGCCGGCCGCTCGGGCTGGTCGATGCCGTAGCCGATGCCGCGCACGGTGCGGATCAGGCTGGTGCCGAGCTTGCGCCTGAGGTGATGGATATGGACCTCGATGGCATTGCTCTCGACGTCGCCGTCCCAGCCATAGAGCGCCTGTTCCAGGCGATTGCGCGAGAGCACCTTGCCCATGTTTTCCAGCAGCAGGCGCAGCAGGGCGTACTCGCGCGGTGCCAGTTCGACCGGCTGACCGGCCAGGGTCACCCGGTGGGTGGCCGGATCGACCCGCAGGTCGTTGTGTTCCAGTTGCGGCAGCGCCCGGCCGGCACTGCGCCGGGTAAGGGCGCGCACCCGGGCGAGCAGTTCGTCCAGATCGAAGGGCTTGGTCAGGTAGTCGTCGGCGCCGGTGTCCAGGCCGGTGACCCGGTCGGTGACCTTGTCGCGGGCGGTGAGGATCAGCACCGGGGTGGCGTCGCCGCGCTTGCGCAGGGCGGCCAGGACCTCGAGTCCCGAACGGCGGGGCAGGCCGATGTCGAGCACCACCAGATCGAAGGGATCGGTTTCCAGCGCCGCCTGGGCGGCCTGGCCATCGGTCACCCAGTCGACGGTATCGCCTTCCAGCGCCAGACCGGCGCGGATGCCGTCGCCCAGCAGCATGTCGTCTTCGGCCAGCAGTATTCTCATCGGATTTTCCCAGGCGGTTGAGCGGTTGTACCGCTCCGGGCCGGCCTCGGCAAGAGCGGTGACCACCTCCGGGATGGTCAGCCTCCAGCCTAGGCCAAGGCGCTTAAGGGCGGATTAACAACGCTCAGGGGCGCTGGGCGCTGACCCGCCAGAGGGTGTTGCCGACGTCGTCGGCCACCAGCAGGCCGCCACGACCATCGTTGACCACCCCGACCGGCCGCCCCTGAGCTTCCTCCTTGCCATTGAGGAAACCGGTCAGCAGGTCCCGCGGCGGGCCGCTGGGCTTGCCGTCCTGGAAGGGCACGAAGATGACCTTGTAGCCGCTCTTGGGATCACGATTCCAGGAACCGTGCTGGCCGACGAACAGCCCCTGGCGGAAAGCCGTCGGCAACTGGCTGTCGGCGCTGGCGAAGGCGAGGCCCAGGGAGGCCGTATGGGTGCCCAGGGCATAGTCGGGGGTCAGCGCCCTGGCCACCAGATCCGGACGGGGCGGCTGCACCCGGCTGTCCACGGTCTTGCCCCAGTAGCTGTAGGGCCAGCCATAGAAGCCGCCATCCTGCACCGAGGTGGCGTAGTCAGGCACCAGGTCGCTGCCGATCTCGTCGCGCTCGTTGACCACCGTCCACAGCTTGCCGGTGGTGGGCTCCCAGTCCAGGCCATTGGGATTGCGCAGGCCGGTGGCGAACAGGCGCTTCTGGCCACTGGCGCGGTCCAGCTCCCAGATGGCGGCGCGGCCTTGCTCGATGTCCAGGCCGTTTTCGCCGACGTTGCTGTTGGAGCCCACGGTGAGATAGAGCTTCCTGCCGTCGCGACTGGCGATGACGTTCTTGGTCCAGTGGTGATTGATGCCAGCCGGCAGGTCGGTGACCGTCACCGGCGGACCTTCCAGGTGAGTCGCCCCGGGGCGGTAGGTGAAGCGCACCAGGGCGTCGGCGTTGGCGACATAGAAGTCCTCGCCCACCAGCGCCATGCCGAAGGGCGAATGCAGCTGCTCGGCGAAGACCATGCGGGTCTCGGCGACGCCATCGCCGTCGGCATCGCGCAGCAGGGTGATGCGGTCGGCGCTGGGTACCCCGGCGCCGGCCTTCTTCATGAACAGGCCGGCGATCCAGTTCTTGATGCCGGGAAAATCATCGCGCCCGGGCGCATTGCTTTCCGCCACCAGCACATCGCCATTGGGCAGCACATAGAGCCAGCGCGGATGGTCCAGGCCGCGGGCGAAGGCCTGGACCTGGGTGCCGGGCGCGGCAATGGGCTTGCCGCCCTCGGGCCACCCGATCGCCGGCGCCACGTTGATGGTCGGCAGCAGGGTCTTGTGGGGCTCCGGCAAGGTGGGGGTCGGGCCATACCCGGCTTCGCGCTGCAGCCGCGCGGTCTCGCCGCAGCCGACCAGGATCACGACGGCCAAGGTCAGGGCCAGGGTACGCAAGGGATGGGGCGCGCTCAGGGACATGGCGGGGCTCTCGCGAAGGGCTCGCAGGATAGAGCACGGCGTCCGGGGAACGTTCCGGGCCCGGTTCTGGAGCATAACCGGCAGGCTCGTTCCGAGCGGTTTTGGAAATGACTGCTTTGGGTCTATCGGTCTTTTTGCGTGCCGCGGCTCCTCACCCGTCCTTTTATGGATACAGAAAGTCGTGCCGATTCAAGGCGTTAGCCTGACTGCGCTGGCGTGTATGGAAAAGTGGCGGCTATCTGACGCGAATTAAAGCGTAACTGGCTGTTTTTGCAGGAAAAAATCTCTAAAGCTAGCGGCTGGGACGCCGATAGCTGCCCCAACAATGACGACGAAGTCGCACCCAGTGGCGCCGCAACCGGACGCGGCCGCCTGAGCTCGCCTACGCCAGAACCCGCTAGCTTGCGGGGGCGGGGAGTCTTTCTCTTTCACAGGTGCAGTCATGCAATCCCTTACCCGGCGCTTGCGCCAGTTTTCCCTGCGGCTGGCCGGTACCCTGGCCCTGAGCAGCGCCTTGCTAGGTTCGGTCCAGGCGGTCGAACTGGTCGGCCTCAACTTTTCCGGTGCCGGCTTCGCCAGCCAGGTGCTGCCCGGTCTCAACAACCGCAACTACATCTTCCCCAGCGAACAGCACTTCAAGGACTGGAGCGCCAAGGGCATCAAGCTGGTGCGCTTTCCGATCATCTGGGAGCGCATCCAGCCCAGGCTGAATGCCACGCTGGATCCGGACTATGGCGCCCTGGTCACCCAGACGCTCAACTACGCCCAGAAATACGGCGTCAAGGTGATCCTCGACCTGCACAACTATGCGCGCTATCGCGGCGAGGTCATCGGCGCCGGCAAGGTCAGCTATTTCAACTACTGGGACGTGACCTATCGCCTGGCCTTTCGCTTCGGCAAGCATCCGGCGCTCTTTGGCTACGACATCATGAACGAGCCCCATGACGCCGTGGCCTTCTGGCCGACCGCCGCCCAACACGGCATCAACGGCATCCGCACCGTGGACAGCGTCCATCCCATCATCGTCGAGGGCAACGGCTGGTCCAGCGCCGCCCGCTGGCCGCAGTGGAACGACCCCCTGTTGGCGCTCAAGGACCCGGCCAACAAGCTGATCTTTTCCGCCCACGTCTACTTCGACAATGACGGCGGCGGCCAGTACGCCAGCAAGGACATGAGCGGTTTCGATCCCATGGTCGGGGTGAATCGCGTCAAGCCCTTCGTCGACTGGCTGAAGAAGAATGGCAAGCAGGGCTACATCGGCGAATTCGGCGTGCCGGACGACGATCCGCGCTGGCTGGTAGCCATGGACAACATGCTGGCCTATCTCAAGCAACACTGCATTCCGGCCAGCTACTGGGCCGCCGGTCCGGGCTGGGGCAACTACAATCTGGCGGTGGAACCCATCAACGGTGTGGATCGACCCCAGTGGGCCACCCTGAAGAAGTACGTCGATAACCGCAGCTGCGCGAGCATCGGCCCCAATTAAGCCCGGCCGGCGATGGCGGTCCCCGGGGTCGGCAGGCTACCCTTGCCTTTTAACCGTGCCAGCCCCGAGGACCTCTCATGAGCCAGATTCCCGCCGACCTGCGTTATGCCGCCAGCCACGAATGGGCCCGCCTGGAAGCCGACGGTAGCGTGACCGTCGGCATTTCCGACCACGCCCAGGAAGCCCTGGGCGATGTGGTCTTCATCGAACTGCCGGAAGTCGGCAAGACCCTCGCCGCCGGTGACCAGGCCGGGGTGGTGGAGTCGGTCAAGGCGGCCTCGGACATCTATGCCCCGGTGGGCGGCGAGGTGATCGCCGTCAACGAGGCGCTGGCCGACGCGCCCGAGCAGGTCAATGGCGAGCCCTATGGCGCCTGGTTCTTCAAGCTCAAGCCGCAGGATGCGGCCGAGCTGGACAGGTTGCTCGACGCCGAGGGTTATCGCGCGGCCAGCGAAAGCTGAGGCATCTTTCGCCGCCCGGATTCCAGGCAAAAAAGAACCCCGCCGGCCAAGCCGCGCGGGGTTCTTTTTTGCCTGGCCCTTACTGGGTCAGGATACGCATGGCGAGGTCGTTGTCGCTGGCCTGCAGGCCCGGCTCGGCGGCGCGCATGTCGCGCAGCGCGGCTTCCAGGTACGGGCCGCGGATCTGGCCATTGCTGGCCAGGTAGGAGCTGGCGTCGTCCTGGGTGGCGGCGACGATCTTGTGGTCGTCACGGCTGGTGGTATAGAACGAGCCGGAGGTCGCCCCCAGGGTCGCGGCATGCCGCCAGAACCGCGCGTCCGCATTGGCGGCGGTGGTCGCGGCCAGCAGCGGCAGACCGATCAGGGAAACCAGAGCAAGCTTCTTCAGGCGCATGGATGAGATCTCCTTCTTGAGGTCTCCTATAGAGAGCTCAGACGTCCGCTGAGTTCCAGAACTCTGCATCAGCCTAGCGCTGGATCATGCTGTGGATGCGTTCGGCCAGGGCGTCGATGTCGAACGGCTTGATCAGCATGTCCATGTTCTCGCCGAGGAATTCGCCGCGTACCTTGGCGTTCTTGGCATAGCCGGTGATGAACAGCACCTTGAGCTCGGGCCGCCGGCCACGGGCAATCTCGGCGAGCTGGCGACCGTTCATGCCGGGCAGGCCGACATCGCTGATGAGCAGGTCCAGGCGCTGATCGCTCTCGATGATCGGCAGGGCGCCGTCGGCATCGCTGGCCTCCAGGGCGGTGTAGCCCAGTTCGGCGAGCACCTCAAGCACGATCATGCGCACGGCGTATTCGTCTTCCACCACCAGCACGGTCTGGCCGGCCTCGGCACGGGGCGCGACCTTGAGCGTCGGCTGATCGGTGCTGGCCGCCGCCACCTCGGGGTGGCGTGGCAGATAGAGACTGATGGTGGTGCCCTCGCCCTGTTCGGTATCGATGCGCGCGGTGCCGCCGGACTGCTTGACGAAGCCGTAGATCATCGACAGGCCGAGCCCCGTGCCCTGGCCGGCCGGCTTGGTGGTGAAGAAGGGCTCGAAGGCCTTGGCCTTGACCTCCGGTGGCATGCCGGTACCGGTGTCGGCCACGCTCAGCCGGACATAGTCGCCCGGAGTCAGGGATTCGCGCGCGGCCGCCTCGGCGTCCAGGCTGAGGTTGGCAGTGGCGATGCACAGCTCGCCGCCGGCGGGCATGGCGTCGCGACCATTGATGACCAGATTGAGCAGGGCGTTTTCCAGCTGGTGGGTATCGCTGTAGGCGAGCCAGGCGACCGGTGCGAGATCCAGGCGCAGGGCGACGTTTTCGCCCACGGTGCGCACCAGCAGATCCTGCAGCGAAGCGACCAGCTGGTGCACGTCCACCGGCTGCGGATCCAGGGTCTGGCGGCGGGCGAAGGCCAGCAGGCGATGGGTGAGGGCGGCGGCGCGGTCGGCCGAATTGACCGCGGCATTGATGTAGCGGTCCAGGTCCTGGGTGCGGCCGTTGGCGATTCGCAGGCGGATCAGGTCGAGGGCGCCGACGATGCCGGTGAGCATGTTGTTGAAGTCATGGGCGATGCCGCCGGTGAGCTGGCCGATGGCTTCCATCTTCTGCGACTGGCGCAGGGCTTCCTCGGTGCGCTCACGCTCGTAGATTTCGGCGATCAGCCGCGCGTGGCTGCGCCCCAGTTCCTGGGTCCGCTCGGCGATGCGCTGTTCCAGCTGGTCGGTGGTCTGCCGCGCCTCGGTGACGTCCACGCCACAGCCCACCAGACCGTGGAATTCGCCATCGAGCTCCAGGCGCGGGGTGCCTTCCAGGCGCAGCCAGCGCCATTCGCCCTGCGCATTGCGCACCCGCACCTCGGCGCGCAGGGCGCTGTGGGTGGCGACGGCCTGCTTGAAGGCACCTTCGAAGGCCGGACATTCGCTGTCCGGGAGCAGGGCGCTCCAGCCCTGGTCGTGCAGATCGGCGTCGTGCAGATCGAATTCGCTGGCGAAGCGCTGGTTGACGAATTGCAGCTGGCCGTCGGCATCGCAGGCCCAGATCAGTACCGGGGCACTGTCGGCCATGAGCCGGAAGCGGCCCTCGCTCTCGCGCTGGGCGTCCTGGGAGCGCTGTCGGCAGATGGCCGACCAGAGCCGGTCGGTGACGTCGCGCAGGAATTGCACCTCACCTTCCGTCCACAGCCGGGCGCGCTGGTCATGGGCGACGAACAGCGCGCGCAGGCGGCCATCCTCGTAGAGCGGGATGTCGACCAGCGCCGCGATCTCCAGATCGAGCAGGCGCTGGGCATTGGCCTGGGCGCGCGGATCCTGGCTGACATCGTCGATGACCAGGGGCGCTGCGCCGTCTTGGTTGCCCAGGTGGTCGGAGGCGAGCAGCGGATAGGCCAGGGCCTGGTCGAAGCTGCCGTTGGGCGTCCACAGCTGCTGCGGGAAGAAGGCGCCGCTGCTCTCGTCCAGACGGGCATAGCCGACCCGGCGCAGGCCCAGCCGCGTACCGACCAGTTCCAGGGCGGCGGCGACCCCGGCGCTTTCCGGATCGCCTTCGCGCAGGCGATCGCCCAGTTCGATC
>Ga0105251_10001643_pt1 | contig 18941 bp, 19 predicted proteins | sample KBSS64metaG_FD_80424 | JGI IMG/M metagenome (GOLD analysis project Ga0105251, IMG submission 80424) | Switchgrass rhizosphere microbial communities from Kellogg Biological Station, Michigan, USA - KBS S6-4 metaG | ecosystem: Host-associated > Plants > Roots > Rhizosphere > Soil | place...
CGCCATCACACCGATATTTTCCGCATAGGTGGTGACGCCGGTGCCGCCCACCGAGCCGGACAGCAGGGTCGCCAGCCCGTCGCCGACAAAGGCGCGGCCGATGTAGGGATCGAGATCCCGCCCGGTCATGCTCGCCACCGCCTTCACATGGCCAAGGTTTTCCGCCACCAGAATAATCGCCGCCGGTGCGATCAATAGCATGGCGTGCAGGTTGAAGACGGGGGCGGTGAACTGCGGCAGGCCGAACCAGGCCGCCTGGCTCAGCAGGGCATAATCGACCGGCTTGCCCAGCCCCATGCCGTTGGCCGCCGCCAGGTAAATCAGGTAGGCGGCGATCAGCCCAACCAGGATCAGCAACCGCTGCACCAGCCCACGGGTGAACACCGCCGCCGAGCCGATGCACAGGATAGTCACCACCGCCATCCAACTGTCGAACGGCGAGGCCGAGACGCTGCGCACCGCGATCGGCGCCAGGTTCAGACCGATGGCCATCACAACCGCCCCGGTCACCGCCGGCGGCATCAAGCGTTCGATCCAGCGCGTGCCGACGCGCATCACCACCAGCCCGATCAGCAGATAGACCAGGCCGCAGGCGACGATGCCGCCCAACGCCAGTGCGATATTGGGGTTGGCGCCCGACCCGCCGTAGCCGGTCAGGCCGATCACCAATCCGACGAAGGCCGCGCTGGAGCCGAGATAACTCGGCACGCGACCGCCCACCACCAGAAAGAACAGCAGGGTGCCGATGCCGGACATCAATATCGCCACATTGGCGTCGAAGCCCATCAGCAACGGCATCAACACGGTGGAGCCAAACATCGCCACCGCGTGCTGCAGCCCCATGATGAGGGTTTGCCCGAGCGGCAGCCGCTCATCGGGGGCGACCACCGTACCGTCCAGACTGCCTTGCCTGACGCGCCATTGAGGAAACCAGGTATTCGCCATCGTCATCTCCAGTGTGAGGGAATTATTGCGCGTCTGCCCGCCGCAGCGGGTGGTAGCGGCGGTCGAAATAGGCCAGCCCGTGGCCGCTTTCGCTGCATGCCAGCGCCACCACCCGACAGAACAGAATGTCGTGAGTGCCGACGCTGACGATCTGTTCGATCCGGCAGTCGAACGAGGCCAGGGCGCCGTGCAACAACGGTGAACCGGTGGCCAGCATCGACCAGCGTGCGGCGGAAAAACGCAGGTCCATCGGGGTTTTGCCGCCGAACAGGTTGGACAGCGATTCGTGTTCGGCCGCCAGCGTATTGACGCACAGCGTTTGATTTTGTTTGAACATGGCGTACACCGAAGCGGAACGGTTCAGACACACCAGCAGCGTCGGCGGCGTATCGGTGACGCTGCACACCGCCGAGGCGGTAAAGCCCGCACGGCCGGCGGGGCCGTCGGTGGTGATGATGTTGACCGCCGCGCCCAGGCGAGCCATGGCATCGCGAAAGTCCTGTTTTTCCACGCCTGGCGGCAATGAGGGGGCGCCGGCAAGCAGAGCGGATGACTGCATGATGATCCTCCTGTGGGCTATCGGCTCTGCGGCGGTAACAGCCAGCCGAGCAGCATGCGGTTAAAGTTTTCGGGATCGGTGGCGCTCATCGCATGGCCACCGTAATTCATCTGCGCCAGCTCGCCAAACGGCAGGGCTTGCGCCAGCTGCTGCGAGCAGGGGTAAGGCACCAGCAGATCGTCGCGCGCACACAGCGCCAGCGTCGGCGTGGCGATGTCCGCCAGATGCGGGCGGAAATCAGCGTTCATCAGCGCCCGCAGGCGGCGCAGCAGATTTTCCGTACCCTGGAAATGCGTCACCTGATGGCGCAGCTCTTCGTCCAGCAACGCCTCGTGAGCCGAAAGCCAATCAGCGGGGAACAGAAACAGCGGCTGGGCGCGCACGTAGGCCTCGACGCCGCTGTTGAGCAGCAGATCTTGCCGCACCCTGAAGCAGCGTCGGGTTTGGCTGTCCAGCGCAGCCCAGCCGTTGACCACCACCAGCTTTTCCACCCGCTGCGGGTGGGTAAGCGCCAGCTGCAGGCCGATCAGGCCGCCGAGGGCATGGCCGACGAAATGGCAGCGGGAAATCTCCAGTTTGTCCAGCAACTGCAGGACGTCATCGGCCATGTCGGCCATGCCGTAGCCTTCCGGCAGCTCTTCCTGGCTGCGGGCGGTGCCCCTGTGGTCATACATCACTACGCGAAAATGTTCGCCCAGCGCCGCCAGCTGCGGCTGCCAGAAGCTACCGGCGCCGCCCAACCCGGCGGAGAGCAGCAGCGTTGGGGCCTGCGGGCTGTCTTGACCCAAAATTTCTACGTGCATCGACGGCTCCTGCTCAGCGCCCGATATGGGCTACGGTGGCTATCTCAATCAGCGCGTCCGGTTTCACCAGGCCGCACTGGATGCAGTAACGCGCCGGTTTATCGCCGGGGAAATATTCCGCATACACCTGGTTGATGGCGGCGTAGTGTTGCCAGTCGGTCAGGAATATCGAATTGAAGGTCACGTCGTCCATACTGCCGCCGGCGGTTTCGATCACGCTTTTGATGATTTCCAGCACGTGACGGGTTTGCGCTGCGGCGTCGCCGACGTGCACGACGTTATTGTCCCGATCGAACGCCAGCGTGCCCGAGACGTAAACCACGCCGTCGGCCAGGGTGCCGGGGACGAAGGGCGCCAGCGGTTTGCCGCTGCCCGGCGGCGTGATGATGGTTTTCGGCATAGCGTTGCTCCCGATATGAAAGGGGTTAAGCCGATTGGCTGAGCGGCGCGCTGAGCGCGGCGCAGAAGCTGTCGACGTCCGACACCCAACCGAAGAAGGTCTCGATGTTGTACAGCGCCGCCTGTTGCGCGAACGCCGGCCCAGCCTGGTGGGTGGCGTCCGCCAGCACTACGCCGAAATATTCCAGGAAGAAGCCGTCGCGCAGCGTGGACTCGACGCAGACGTTGGTGGCGATGCCGGTAAACACCAGATGGTGAATGCCGTAGCAGCGCAGCAGGCTGTCGAGCTGAGTATTGAAGAAGCCGCTGTAGCGCGGTTTCGGCAGCACGATATCGCCCGGCTGGGGCTGCAGTTCATCCACCAGCTGGTAGTCCCAGCCGCCTTTGGCCAACAGCTTGCCCATCAGCTCCGGGCGGCGGCGCATGGTTTTCAGCGCGTTGGATTTATGCCAGTTGGGAGAGCCCTGGCCACCGGCTTCGACGTACTGATTGTCCCAGCCGTTTTGAAAAAATATCACCCGGATGCCGGCGGCGCGCGCGGCGCGGATGGCGCGTTTGATATTGGCGATCACCGGCGCGGTGGCCGAGACGTCGAAGCCGGCGAGATCGAGGTAGCCGCCCTGCGAGGCATAGGCATTTTGCATATCGACCACGATCAACGCCGTTTCCTGCGGCGCAAACGCGATGGCTTCCGGGCGTGCGGCCAGGGTGACGGCGAATGCGGCGTCCGGTGCGCCGCGGCGCACCACCGGCTGACTATCTACTGGTTTCATCAGGCCACCTCGCGTTTGGCTGCGGTTTGCGGGCAGACGTCGGCGCGGCTTTTCATCAGCGGCTGGATGCGCTCGCCAAAATCTTCCATACCCTTGATGAAATCGTCGAAGGTCAGCAGGACGCCCTCGGTGCCGGGCACGGCGGCGATCTCGTCCATCATGCGCGCCACGTTGGCGTAAGAGCCGACCAGCGTGCCCATATTGATGTTCACCGCGGAGGTGGGATCGGCCATTTGCCGCACGTTGGTATCCGCCCCGGAGCGGGTGTCTTTGCCGCTTTGCTCGGTCAGCCAGGCCAGGGCTTCGGTATCTGCGCCGGCCTTGTAGCTTTCCCATTTGGCGCGGGCGGCTTCATCGGTTTCGTCGGCGACTATCATGAACAGTACGTAGCAGGCGACGCGACGGCCTTCGGCGTCGGCGGCGGCTTTCAGCCTCGCTGCGGTGGGCGCGAAGGCGGCCGGGGTGTTGACCCCTTTACCGAAGCAGAAGTTGTAGTCGGCGTATTTGGCCGAGAACGCCATGCCGGCATCGCTCTGGCCGGCGCAGATCACCTTGATGTCGGCCTGCGGCTGCGGGCTGACGCGGCAGTCGTTCATCTGGAAGAATTCCCCCTTGAAATCGGACTTGCCGCTGCCCCACAGATCGCGCAGCACCCGAACGTATTCCGCCAGGTAGTCGTAGCGGCGGCTGAAATACTCATCGCCTGGCCACATGCCCATTTGCTCGTACTCCGGCTTTTGCCAGCCGGTCACTACGTTCAGGCCAAACCGGCCGTTGGAAATGGAGTCGATGGTGGACGCCATGCGCGCCACTATCGCCGGCGGCATGGTCAGCGTGGCGGCGGTGGCGTAGATCTTGATGCGCGAGGTCACCGCCGCCAGCCCCGCCATCAGCGTGAAAGACTCCAGGTTGTGGTCCCAGAATTCTGTTTTGCCGCCGAAGCCGCGCAGCTTGATCATCGACAGGGCAAAGTCGAGGTTATAGTGCTCCGCCCGCTGCACGATGGTTTTGTTCAGTTCGAACGTCGGCTGGTACTGCGGCGCGGAGCTGGAAATCAGCCAACCGTTGTTGCCGATCGGGATAAATACGCCAATTTTCATGTGAACACCTCGGGTCTGCTAAGGGATGGTTTTTGGCGCTGCTTGAGTGCTTCCTGCGGGTTCCGAATTGCGCGGCGCTGGTGAAGGTATTGCAAACCCGGTGCCAGTTTTAAAAACGGATTATTTATCAGATGGTTGCTTCGGTTTGGTGATTTTACGCCGGAGCGGATGGTCAAAAACAGACCATTTGGTCAAAAATGCTTGCACAATAAACAGGCGATGCTGCGCGCAAAAGGTGCAGTTCCTGTGCCGGAAGGGCAGGCAAAAGCGTGGGTTTCACACCGGGCTTTGCTATGCTGGCTGTCGAATTCGGTCATTACAGGGAGACGCAGTGAAGCCATCAGACGCCAAACCGCCAACGCGCCGTTCACGCGCGGTCGCCGCCAAACGCAGCACCATCATGGATGCGGCGCTGGAGTTTTTTTCGCTGTACGGCATTCACGGCACCAGCCTGGATCAGGTAGCGGAACGCGCGGACGTGTCCAAAACCAATCTGCTGTACTACTTCCCGTCAAAAGAAGAGCTGTATGTGGCGGTGTTAAAGGGCATTCTTGAGGTTTGGCTGGCGCCGTTGAAAGCGCTGCGCGCCGATCAGGAGCCGCTGCAGGCGATCCGCGACTACATCCGCCTGAAGCTGGACGTGTCGCGCCATCATCCCCAGGCCTCGCGGCTGTTCTGCCTGGAAATGATCCAGGGGGCGCCGTTGCTGAAGCGCGAGTTGCAGGGGGGGCTGAAGGCGCTGGTGGACGAAAAATCCGCCATTATTGAGCGTTGGGTCGCGGAAGGCCACATTGCCGCAGTGGAGCCGCACCATCTGATCTTCATGCTGTGGGCCACCACCCAGCACTATGCGGATTTTTGGGTGCAGGTGGAGGCGGTGACCGGCAAGACGTTGGCCGACGACGCCTTTTTCCAGCAAACGGTGGAGAACGTGCAGCGGGTGATTATCGATGGGATCCGGCCGCGCTAGGCTGCCTGAATAAAGTGGGGGCGGTTGCCCGCCCCCTGAAGCGTTATGCGGTTTTTTTCTTGCGCAGGAACAGGTAGGACAGGCCAAGCACCACGAACCACAGCGGCGTGACGATCAGCGCCTGGCGGGTATCTTCACGCAGCGTCAGCAGCACCAGCACAAAGGCGAAGAACGCCATGCATACCCAGCACATCAGCTTGCCGGCCGGCATCTTGTAAATTGATTTCTGGTGCAGCGCCGGGCGCTGTTTGCGGTAAACCAGATAGGAACACAGGATGATGGTCCAGACGAACATGAACAGGATCGCCGAGACGGTGGTGACCAGCGTAAATACCGTCATCACGTTCGGGATCAGGTAAATCAACACCACGCCGCCCAGCAGGCAGATGCAGGAGAAGGTCAGGCCGTTGGCCGGCACCGCGCGCTTGGAGAGGTTGGCGAAGGATTTTGGCGCATCGCCTTCCTGTGCCAGGCCAAACAGCATGCGGCTGGTGGAGAACACCCCGCTGTTGGCGGAAGAGGCGGCCGAGGTCAGCACCACGAAATTGATCACGCTGGCCGCCGCCGGCAGGCCGATCAGCACGAACAGCTCGACGAACGGGCTCTTGTCCGCCACCACCGAGCTCCACGGCGTCACCGACATGATGACGATCAGCGCGAACACGTAGAACATGATGATGCGGATGGGAATCGAGTTAATGGCGCGCGGCAGCACTTTTTCCGGATCTTTGGTTTCCGCCGCGGTGGTGCCCACCAGCTCGATGCCAACGAAGGCGAACACCGCGATCTGGAAGCCGGCGAAGAAGCCGCTGATGCCTTTCGGGAACATGCCGCCGTCATTCCACAGATGCGTGAACGAAGCAACGGTGCCCGACGGCGACTGGAACTGCATGGCGATCATCACCAGCCCGGCGACGATCAGCCCGACAATGGCGACGATTTTGATCATCGCAAACCAAAACTCCATCTCGCCGAACATCTTCACCGTGGCCAGGTTCAGGCCGAGCAGCAGCAATACGCACAGCAGCGAGGCGATCCATTGCGACAGCTCGGGGAACCAGAACTGCGCGTAGGCGGTGATCGCCACCACGTCGGCGATGCCGGTCACCACCCAACAGAACCAATAAGTCCAACCGGTAAAGAACCCGGCCCAGGGGCCAAGCAGATCCGCCGCGAAGTCGCTGAAGGATTTGTATTCCAGATTGGACAGCAGCAGTTCACCCATGGCGCGCATCACGAAGAACAGCATAAAGCCGATGATCATGTACACGAAGATGATGGAAGGGCCAGCCAGGCTGATGGTTTTGCCGGAGCCCATAAACAGGCCCGTGCCGATGGCGCCGCCGATGGCGATCAGCTGAATATGCCGGTTGGTTAGGTTTCGCCGTAGATGATCTTCTGACGCGGGCGCGGCGTCGGTCGCTATTTTAGAATGATCTACCATCTGATGATGTCCTGTTTTACCTGTCATTGGTGAAATAGTGAGCTCTGAAGTGGCTCTTTTTTATACGTTTATCCGGCTGTTCCGGCTTTAGTAAGGTAGTGCAATAACGCCACCTTTGTGCAACATGTTTACAACATTTATGCGAGGGATAAAAGTCGATTGTTCTTTACACAGCGGAGGCAAATCGGACGTTCAGGGAGCGGAAGATTACTCTTCAAAAAGGCAGATTAACAGACCTAATGCAGCTTATCTTGTTGATAAAACAGAGGGTTGATAATTTCGCATGAAAAAAAGTAATGAGTGTAAGCGTTTGAAGCCGCCGGTGCAGAAGAGAATAATTTAAGCCGTTGGGTCGTGAACTCAGCGGGTAAAGCAGTTGGCGCTTAATCAATGGGGCACAGCTTCGAACCCTGTACCACCCGCCAGCCAAATCAGCATGTTAGACCCCGTTTTTGCGTTGACGCCATTGCCTCCGCGGCATTTTGGGCGCGCGCTCAGTAAAAATTCCGGTGTTTTTTAATGGATGTTCAGAAAGGTGATCTGGCTCAAGGAGTGGCCACAAGTGGCATTTTAGCCTTCCATCCTCAGCGCAATTTTCCGCATGCAGGCGCTTGAGCGCCGCTGCCCGCCCAAGAATCTTTCAGGTCAAAACGAGGGAAGCAGATGGGCCACGGCCAGCAGCGCTACTGCCCAGAGGGCGGCCGAAAGCGTTGTAGTGAGATAAACCTGTTTGCGCGGCAACGCAAGCATGCCGGCCACCAGGGGTACCGTGTAACGCAGTACCGCCAAAAAGCGCGAGGCGAACAGCAGCGGCATGCCTTTTTGCTGCAGGGCCAGCTGCGCCTTGCGCAGCGGCGCATGAAACCGGACCGGCAGCCATGCCATAGGTTTGTTGCGGCATAACAGCGCACCGCAGTGGAACGACAACAGGGAACCCAACGCAGCGCCCAGGGTAATGGCGGCCCAGAGGTGGCCGGCGGGCAACGCATGCTTGCCCGCCAGGATCCCCATCAGCAACGTGACGGAGGCCGGAGGCAGCACGGAAGAAACGACAATCACCGACTTGCCCAATGAGAACAGGAAGATAATCAGCAACAGAAGCTCGGGATGCGGGCCGTATTTGGCAATAATCTGCGTTAATTCACCCATTAAGGCGCCTTCAGACAGGGGGGTTAACACCAGTGTCCCATCTGCAGGTTCAATAACGGCTAAATCATATTCCGTTCAGCCTGGCTTTCACCTCTGCGCGCCAGCGGTTATGGTGGGTGCCAGAGCCATAAAAAAAGAGGAAGGAACCATGCTGAAAGTGATTGCTGAAGATTTTATCAAGCCGGAACATATTGAAACGGTGATGCCGCTGTACCGGGAGTTGGTGGAAAAGACCCGCGAAGAACCGCGCTGTGTTTCCTATGAGTTGTTTATCGATGAAAAAGATCCCGGGCACTTTATCTTTGTCGAGAGTTGGCCGGATCGCGCCGCGTTGGATGAACATTGCCAAAGCGAGCATTTCAAACGGCTGGTTCCCGCGATCAACCAGCATCAGCGCAAAGCGTGCGATTTTCTGTTTATGCGGCCTTTCCCCACGGCGACGAACGAAAAATAAAAAAAGCCCCGCAGGGGGCGGGGTTAATGGCTTGTCTAGAATATCTTATCGTGGATAAAAAATAGGCGCGCAATGAGAATCATTCTCTAAGAATGCTCCGAAAGCCAGGGGCGGGTGGATTACGGCTGTTGTGCCGCAGGGGCGCTTTCGCAGGCGGTTTTGATGGCACGCAGCATGCGGCGGCGTATCAACCCGCTGACGAGGCGGATCGCATACCAGTATGGGGTAAAACGCAACCGGCTGGCGCGATCCGGGCAGAAGATGCGGGTTTCCGTCACCAGCCGGTTGCCGCCGCTGCTGGGGTGCACGGCATATCCCAGCGCCAACTTGGCGACGCCGGGCTGACGGTAGTCCAGAAAAGCCGGGCCATCGGTAATGTCCACCAGGCCGTAACTCGCCAGCCAGAAACGCCCGATCAGGCCATAAACCAACTCTTGCTCATTTCGCTCAAGCTGGCTGAAGTTCTGCAGACCAAAGGGCGGCGCGGCTGTCTGGCGCTGCAGCAGGCGCGAAGGCAGCTCACGCAGCGCAATCATGCAGCGAAAGAAAGGGTCCTGTCTGGGATCGTAAGCCGCGGCGGCTTCGATGATTTGAAACGCCGGCGCATTGATTTCAATAGCGTGACGCTCCGAGAATTGGTATTCCCCAAGATATTTATCCAGCAGCATGTCATCCATATTCCTTACGATGTCTTGCCATCAGAATAATCTTGGATCAGGGCCACAGCCAGCTGAAATTTAGCGTCCGGCTGCGGCGCGGCGAACCTGCTCCACCCAGCCTTGCTGATAGTCGAACGACGGCGCTTCGCGGTGCGCCAAACTCTGGCGCACAAATAGCCTTCACCGCCTGGCTGGCGAAGGGATCCTTTTGCGCAATCTGCCGGGCCTTCGCTGAGGCGTGAAATGGCCCCGTGCCGCAGGGCCTCTTCCGCGCCGACTATTCTGCCGGTGAGCAGCCAGTCGAGCGCGATATAGGGCGAGATACGCGCCGGCAGCCGCGCGCAGCCGCCCTGGGCGGCCACCAGGCCGAGGCCGGTTTCCGGAAAGCTGAAACGGGCATGGCGCTGGGCGACAATCAGATCGCAGGCCAGCGCTATTTCAAAACCGCCGCCGAAAGCGATGCCGTCGACGGCGGCGACGATCACTTTGCTGAGCTGTGCGTGGATGATGCCGCCAAATCCGTCCGGCGCCACCACCGGCAGTTCCCCCTGGCGAAAAGCCTGCACGTCCATGCCGGCGGAAAACGCCTCCGGCTGGCCCGTCAGCACGATGACCCGCACCTTTTCATCCTGTTCGGCCCGTTGCAGGTGCATCTGAATCAGCTCGGCCATCCGCAGGTTGATGGCGTTCTTTTTTTCCGGCCGGTTGAGGGTGATAACGGCGATATGGTCGTCGTGGCGTTCATAGAGTACCGGCGGCAATTCACTCATCGATGGGTTCTCCCTGAAAAAACACCAGAGTCAGCAGCAGGGCGATAGCCCCCAGCGGCAGCGAGAACAGCGGCAGATAATGCGCCGGCAGGGCATAGAGCGTCAGGCCGCCCAACATGCCGCCGGCGGCGATGCCGGCGTACAGCACTGAGCTGTTCAGCGAGACGGTAAGCGCGCCAAAACGCTTGGATAGCGACAGCAGATGGTGCTGGATGGGCACCAGATACATCCAGCCGGTAATGCCCCACACCAGGAAGATGGCCAGCACCCACCAGGCGGAGGTGACGTAAAAAGCGAGCAGGAACAGCGACGCGGTTTGGACGGACACCGAAAACAGCAGCACGAATTTGCTGCCGAGGGTGTCGGTCAGCAGGCCGGACACCAGGTTGCCGATCACCGCACCCACGCCGAACACCAGCAGCGCGATGGGCAAAATGGCGCTTGGCCCCAGCAGGGTGTTTTTCAACAACACGCTGACATAGCTGTAGACGATGTGCTCCGAACAGACGGCGAAGAAGGTGATCAGCAGCGTGGTCAACACCGTTTTTTGCCGCAGCGGGGCAAGGCGCTCTTTCAACGTGTGTTTACCCGGCGGCGCAATGGCGCGCAGCGCCAGTGAAAGCCCCAGCAACGCAAAGGCGCCGAGCAGGGCGATAAACAGGAAGATTTCCCGCCAGCCGATGAGTTTGGCGAGGAAGGTGCTGAAGGGAATGCCGAGGGCGATCGCCAGCGTCATGCCGCCATACACGATGGAGATAGCCAATCCCCGGCGTTTCTCCGCAACCAACCCGACGGCCGCCGCCGCGGCCTGCGGGGTGTAACAGGCCGCGCCCAATGCGGCCAGCACGCGGCCGAGCGAAATCTGCAAATAGCTGGTGGCGAAGGCGCACGCCAGGTTGCCGGCGATAAACAGCACCAAGGCCATCTGCAGAATGCGTTTGCGATTGACGTTGCCCAACAGCCAGGCGGTCAGCGGGGCAAACAGCATATAGGCCAAGGCAAAGATTGAAATCAACTGCCCCGCCTGAGCGGGGCTGACGGCAAAGGTCTCTGAGATGTCGCTGAGCACGCCGGCAACAATAAACGCGTCGGTGCCGATGGCGAAGGTGCCGGTCGCCATCAGGCACAGCGTCAGAAAATGGCCGTTATAGTCCGCTAACCTCATCCTGCCCTCCGTAAGTCATTCGCCACCCAGACCTTGCTCAATGCCGCCAGGAATGCATACTCGTCGGCGTAGTTCACGCCGCCGACGGCGGCGATATCGATATCTTCCCGGCGGCACACGCCGCTCTCCGCCATAATTACTGACTTATTGATCAGGCTGCCGATCACGCGGACAACAATCAGGGCAGGCGAGTCTTCCAGTGCGGCATCAACCACGAAAACATCGAGCGCGCTCTGGTCGGCGAGCTGATTCGCCGTTCCACCGTCGGTGACTTTAATGATAAAAGCCTCCTCGACCTGAATAAATGCGCCCAGTCCCGGCTGTTCCGGCTGGTACTCCCAGCGTCGGCCGCGCTGCGTTGCAGTAAAGCGAACAGAGGAGGGGGGGGTGAAAGCGCAGCACGTCGGGAAACATGGTGACGGTGCCGATGACTGACTGCCGCCGAATAAATGACTGAATTATTCTCTGCCATATAAAATCCCCGTGACTGTTTTATGCAATGCATAATTCGAAAATGCTTATAATCTATTCGGATTTAGAGCGAAACCGGGTGCCTGTGGCGAAAGTAATTGGCGGGAACTTTCTTGTCCAACGGTAAAACTGACAGGTTTACAATATCGGGCCGTTATGCTATTCGCAGAATGACGCTAAACAGGGAGGGGAATTCGGTTATTTCCCGGATATTACCGCACTGATAGCTTTTTTTGTTATAGCCATTGTATTTTTTATTATATGAAACGGCTACTGACGCTCACCGCCTTACTCTATAGTTAACCTCACTAATAAATTGCCGGCGCAGCTATCTGGAGAGACCGTTTTATGGATTATCGCACTCAGGTTTTAATGGCGGAGATACTCGGCAGCTTGCCCGAGCGCGAGGCATTTTTACGCCAGCTGGCGCCCAGCGCCCGGGCGCTGGGCTTTGAATACTTTTCTTATATCGTGTTTTCCTGCTACCCCGCCAGCCGGCCAAAAATGCTTATCGAAGGCAACTTCCCGGCGGAATATATGGATGACTATCGCAAATTGCGCATCTATCTGCAGGATCCGGTGATTGAACAGGCCCACCATTCGACGCTGCAGTTCCGCTGGGATGAACCCTTTTACCGCGACAGGCCAGAGCTGTGGTGGCGTATGGCGCAATTCGGCATACGGGAGGGGTGGTCACAATCCATTAAGGATTGTTATGGCCGATTGGGTATTCTCACTTTCGCCGGTGAGAGAGTTCCGCAGCAGGATCCGGCTGCCAGTGCGGCTAACGAGACCTTTTTCCTGTGGCTGGCCCAGACCGCCCATAAGACGCTGAGGGAAGGGCTGATATCGGTTAACGACGAGGCGATAAAAGACGTGCTGACGCTGCGCGAGAAGGACATTCTACGCTGGTGCAGCGAAGGGAAAACCTCGGAGGAAATTGCGCTGTTGATGGGGTTAAGCGAGCGTACGGTGAATTTCCATATTGCCAACGCCATTAAAAAACTCTCGGTCGCCAATAAAACCGCCGCGACCGCCAAGGCAGTTTATTTGCAGCTTATTTAATCACGGGTGAAAAATAATTAATTGCCTATCGGTTAACCTTGCTATGTTTATATTTTGTTAAAATATCAATTGCCTGCTGCAGTATTTATCCCCCGATCACAAAAGCGCGATAAAGCGGTTCACCCCATGCATGCCCGGCAGTACCCTGTAGGCACCCCGGTTTTACATAAAAAGGACGTGATATGTACAAGACTATTTTAGTGCCGATAGATATTGAAGAGGATTTGCTGACTGAACATGCGCTCCAGCACGTGGAATATCTGGCGAAGATGTCCGGCGCCAAAGTGCATTTTTTCCACGCACTGCCGGATGCATCGGCGTTTGTCACCGCCTATTCGTTTGGCATCAAAGAGTTTGAAAACCAGGCGGAAGTTAAAGCGGTAGATAAACTCAAGAAAATCATGTCGGAAATCGATATCCCGCTCGAACGCCTCAATTACACCATCAGCTTTGGTTCACCGCGAGATCAGGTGCTGCAGCTGGCCGAAGAGATTGATGCCGATCTCATTATCATTGGCTCGCGCCGCCCGAGCGTGAAAACCTATCTGCTGGGTTCTAATGCGGCGGCTATCGTCCGCCACGCCAACATCTCGGTGATGGTGGTTCGCTAATCCAGGCAGAGCAGGCCGCCGCCCGGCGGCCTGCCATCGTTAACGGCACAGTGCCGCAATCTCGTCATACAGCCCTGTGGGTATCTCGACCCCCGATAGTTCACTCTGTTGCCGTCGCTGATAGCGCCTCTCTCCCGGAATGCGCGCCCCTTGCGCCTGCATGTCGGCAAACATCGCTTCCGCCCGGGCGAAATACTTTGCCCTGTCCGCGCCGAGAAAGCGCTCGGGATCCAGGGCGATAACCAGTTCACCGCCGTAGGGCGAGGAGCCGGTCCGTTCGTCGTAGGCCAACGACTCCTTGCTGGTGAGGTCGCCGATCAGCGGCCCGGCCAGCAGTTCCACCATGGCCGCCAGCGCCGAACCCTTATGCCCGCCAAAGGTCAGCATTGCGCCTTCCAGCACGCTGACGGGGTCGGTGCTGGGGTTGCCGGCGCTGTCGATACCCCAGCCCTCTGGCAGCGGGATACCGGCGCGGCGGTGCAGCTCAATTTCGCCGCGCGCCGCCGCGCTGGTCGCCATGTCGAATAAAAACGGCGGCCGCCCGGGCCGTGGCCAGCCGAAGGCGATGGGGTTGGTGCCGAACAGCGGGCGGCTGCCCCCGGCCGGCGTCACCCAGGCATGGCTCGGCGTGCAGGCCAGCGCCACCAGGCCCTTTTCGGTCAGGGGCTCGATGTCGGCCCACAGGGCGGAAAAGTGCACGCAGCGGTTAATCGCCAGCGCGGCGATGCCGTTGGCGCGCACCTTATCGATAAAGCCCGGCAGCGCGCGGCGATAAGCCAGCAGCGAGAAGGCGCCACCGGCATCCACCTGCAGGATTGCCGGTGCGCGATCGTTAAGCTTCGGCTGCGCGTCGGCGGAAACCTTGCCGGCGTGCAGTGAGCGGATGCAGCCCAGCAGGCGGTACAGGCCGTGCGAGGCGCAGCCGTCGCGCTCGCCGTGGGTGACGTTCTGCGCCACCGCTTCGGCGTGCGCCTGGCTGAAGCCATTGTTGAGCAGGGCGCTCAGCGCCAGCTGATAGGCTTGATCCAGCGAGAGATTGCGGGTTTGCGTCATCTCGGCTTCCTCCTTGGTTATCACTCTTCTTCATCTCCGACGAAATTCGCCTGAGGTAAACAGGTATAGGCGCCCCAGTAGTAAATCACCAGTGCGATTACCGCTACCGTGATGGTGTCCCAGGGGGGGCCGATGGCGCCGATGCCGCCGAAGCTGCTGAGGTAAGAGACGACGATCAGCAAGGCATAGAAGGCGATCAGCCATAGCGATGACCAAATCTGTTGCTTCAGGCTGACGGCATGCGTCGGCACCTGGTTTTTAAACAGGATATAGACCACGAACATCAGAATTTGCAGCCCAAGCAGCCAGGATACGGTGCTCCAACCCGACCAGAAGACGATCAGCGCCGAGATGATAAACGACAGCGGGCCGAGCACGCAGAACCCGCGCACCCGGAATGGGCGAGGCAGGTCAGGGGCGTTGCGCCGCAGGCCGGCGGCGGTCACCGGCGCAATGGCGTAGCTCAGCACCAGCGCGGCAGACACAACGCCGATCAATTTCTCCCAGGAAGGGAAAGGCAGCGTCCAGAATACCGACAGGGCGAAGGTCAGCCACAGCGCCGGGCGCGGGATGCCGGACTCACCGTCTACGCGGGTGAAAATTTTAAAGAAGGTGCCGGCGCGCGCCCAGCCGTAGATTACGCGCGGCGTAGCGTTCATATAGATATTGCCGGTGCCGCTTGGCGAAACGATAGCGTCGCTGACGACCAGAAACGCCAGCCAGCCCATGCCCAGCGTGATGGCGATATCGCGGAACGGCAGCGAAAACTGCTGGCCGATGCCGGCCCAGCCGCCGCTCAACAGGCTGCTGGGGATGCTGCCGAGGAAGGCGATTTGCAGCAGCACATAGATGATGGTGGACAGCACCACCGATAGGATCAGTGCGATGGGAATAGTGCGCTGCGGTTTTTGCACCTCGCTGGCGACCGAGATGATCGGCGTCAGGCCCAGGTAGGCGAAGATGATGCCGCCGGCGGAAATGGCGGCTTCAACGCCGGCGGAACCAAAGGGCGCGAAGCCCTGGCTGTGCAGATTCTCCGGCTGGAAGAAGCTGAACAGCACTACGATCACCAGCAGCGGCACCAGGAACTTCAGCACGCTGATTAGGTTGTTGGATTTGGCGAAGGTTTTCACGCTGTAGTAATTGAGCGCGAAGAAAAAGCACAATAGCGCCAGCTGCACCAGCCAGCCAAGCAGCGTCGGGTCGCCGGAGCCGGGCTGGCTGAGGAAAGGGAACCAGGCGGCGGCGTATTGACGCGCCGCCACCACCTCGATGGCGATCAGACTGGAGAAGGCGATAAGCGTGATAAAACCCAGCAGGTAGCCCATCAATTCACCGTGTGAAAACACCGGGTAGCGAATGATGCCGCCGGCGCGCGGCAGCGCCGCGCCCAGCTCGCAGTAAACGATGCCGAGCAGCAGCACCGCCAGGCCGCCGATCAGCCAGGAGTAAATGCCGGCGGGGCCGGCGATGGAAGAAACGTGGCTGGCGGCGAACAGCCAGCCGGAACCGAAAATTGCGCCCAGGCCGATAAACGTTAGATCGGTGAGCGTGAGCTGCTTCTTGAATTTGCCTTGGGTTGTCATGGTATTGCCCTTTTGTTATTGGATGGCATACAGATGCGGCCGGGCTAGTTTTTGGCAGATGAATCCATGGGCTCTCTGGTGTAGACGCCGTTAACCAACCGCAGCAGGTTGAGCGGGTTGGCGTCTTGCAACGGAGGGGGCAGCAGCGCCGCGGGGTAATTTTGCAGGCAGACCGGGCGCAGGAAACGCTCGATGGCCAACGTGCCCACCGAGGTGCCGCGCGCATCGCTGGTGGCCGGGTAGGGGCCGCCGTGCACCATGGCGTCGCACACTTCCACGCCGGTCGGGTAGCCATTGCACAGCACCCGACCAGCCTTGCGGGCGAGTAACTGGGCCAGGCCGGCGGCGTCGGCAAGCTCGTCGTCATCCGCCAGCAACGTGGCGGTCAGTTGCCCCTGTAAAGCCTCCAGCGCCGCCTGCAGCTGCTCGATGGTATCGGCCTCCACCAAAATCGCGGCGGGGCCAAATACCTCTTGCTGCAACAGCGGGTCGCCCTGCAGCAGCAGCGCGACATCGGCCTGGTACAGCTGCGCGGCGGCAAGATAAGGCGCTCTTTGGCGTTGGCCGGCCAGGTGACGGATGCCCTGATGCGCGTCCAGCGCCTGCAACCCCAGGTGATAGTGTTCCAGCGTGCCGGGATTCAGCATCGGCTGCGGGGCAGTGGCGTTGACCCTGGCGGCGAGTTCGTCGATCAACCGGCTTAACGCCGGGCCGCGTCGGCCGATAATCAGCCCCGGTTTGGTGCAAAACTGGCCGCAGCCCAGGGTGAAGGACGCCACCAGCTCCTGGGCGATTTGCTGCCCACGCCGCGCCAGCGCCTGCGGCAGGATCACCACCGGGTTGATGCTCGACATCTCGGCGAACACCGGGATCGGTTGAGAGCGACGCATCGCCAGATCGAACAAGGTTCTGCCGCCCTTCAAGGATCCGGTAAAGCCCACGGCCTGAATAGCCGGATGCTGCACCAGTTCGGCCCCCACGCGGTCGCCGAAAATCATGTTGAACACCCCAGGAGGAATGTTTTGCCGCTCTCTGGCCCGCTCTATGGCCTGCGCCGTCAGCTCTGCGGTGATCATGTGGCCGGTGTGCGCCTTGAACACCACCGGGCAGCCGGCGGCCAGCGCGGCGGCGGTGTCACCGCCCGCGGTGGAGAACGCCAACGGGAAATTGCTGGCGCCAAACACCGCCACTGGGCCAAGCGCGGTGCGGTATTGCCGCAGGTCCGGGCGCGGCAAGGGCGTGCGTTCCGGCAGCGCGGAGTCGATGCGTGCGGCGTGCACGTCGCCGCGGCGCAGCAGTTTGGCGAACAGCCGCATCTGGCCGCTGGTTCTGGCGCGTTCGCTGCTCAGGCGAGCCAGCGGTAATGCGGTTTCCTGCGTAGCGAAGGCGAAAAAGTCTTCCCCCAGCGCATCGAGCTGCTCGGCGATGGCATCAAGAAAATCGGCGCGGCGGTCGGTGCTGAGTTGTGAATAGGCGACAAAGGCGCGCGCGGCGCACTCTGCGGCGGTGGCGGTTTCGGCCGGTGTGGCCGAATGAAAGCGGTAGCCGGTGGGCTGGCCGTTGTCGGCGCGCAGGCTGACCAGCTCGGCTTCGCCGCTGGCGCAGCGACGGCCGCCGATAAACTGTTGGCCGCGAATGGCGGCGCAGTGGTCGTTGGGCATAGGAACCCCCGATAGTCAAAAGACGGCGCCCGGCGAGGCCGGGCGAGGAATGGGATTACAGGCCGACGTTCGGCAGCGTTGGGCGGTTGGCCAGCGCTTTTTCGACCACGGCGGTCACCTCCGCCAGCGTCTCGCCCTGCAGCGCCAGGCGTGGCGGGCGGGTGACGGCGCTGCCGCGGCCTACCAGCTGTTCGCACAGCTTGATGCACTGAACCAGATCCGGACGCGCATCCAGGTGCAGCAGCGGCATAAACCAGCGGTACAACGCCAGCGCCTCTTCGAAGCGCTTTTCTTGCGCCAGGCGGAACAGGGTTTCTCCCTCGCGCGGGAAGGCGTTGGACATGCCGGAAATCCAGCCCTGCGCGCCGACGGCGACGCTTTCCAGCACCACGTCGTCCAGCCCGGCGAACAGCACGAAGCGATCGCCGACTTCGTTGCGCAGATCGATAAAGCGACGGGTGTCGCCCGAGGAGTCCTTAAAACAGACGATGTTGTCGCAGTCGACCAGCGAGGTCAGGATGTCGGGCGTGACGTCATTTTTGTAGATCGGCGGATTGTTGTAGACCATGATCGGCAGGTCGGTGGCGCCGGCGACGCTGCGAAAGTGCGCGGCGGTTTCATGCGGTTTGGCGGAATACACCAGCGCCGGCATCACCATAATGCCGTCGACGCCGACCTTCTGCGCTTCGCGCGCCATATTCTGCGCAAAGGCGGTGGTGAATTCGGCTATGCCGGCGATGACCGGCACTTTACCTTCTGCGGCGTCTTTGGCCACTTCGATCACCGCCAGCTTTTCCTGCACCGTCATTGACGTGTTTTCACCGACGGTGCCGCAAACCACCAGGCCCGACACTCCGTCGTGGACCAGGTTTCTGATCACCCTATGGGTGGCGTCGAGATCCAGCGAAAAATCGCTGCGGAACTGGGTGCTGACCGCCGGGAATACGCCGCTCCAGCTGATGGCTTGTTGGCTCATAAATGTTTTCCTGTCGTCCAATATTGTTAATGAATGGTGAACTATTGGTGAACTTCACTAACAGATTGACCGGTATTGCTCGCTGGGGCTTGACGGTTTTCGCCGATTGCCATGACGAAATTGGCACAGTGGCGGCAGAATGCAAACGTGAAAAAAATCGGCGCGGCGCGCGCCGGTGATGAAGGGGTTTTCCGAAATAAATCAGTTGATTAAACTGAAAGCGTCAGGCGGAAGTCGCGCGGCGTGGAGCCGGTCATTGCCTTGAATTGGCGGCTGAAGGCGCTGTGATCGGTATAGCCGCACAGCAGGGCGATGTCGGTGATCGGCA
>Ga0105251_10001648_pt1 | contig 18898 bp, 17 predicted proteins | sample KBSS64metaG_FD_80424 | JGI IMG/M metagenome (GOLD analysis project Ga0105251, IMG submission 80424) | Switchgrass rhizosphere microbial communities from Kellogg Biological Station, Michigan, USA - KBS S6-4 metaG | ecosystem: Host-associated > Plants > Roots > Rhizosphere > Soil | place...
GCCGTGCCCCAGATGACCACGATGAGCCCGGCAAGCACCATCAGGCCCCAGGCGCTGAGGAACTCGCCCAGCGCCAGAATCACCTGGGTAATCAGCGGAATGGGGACGCCCAGGTCGCGGAAAATCGGCACGAACTGCGGCACCACGTAAGCCAGCAGCAAGGCCAGGGAACCCAGCACGCCAACGATCAGGAAGGCCGGGTAGATCAGTGCGTTGATCACTTCGCCGCGCAGGGTCTGGCTGCGCTCCAGGTAATCGCTGAGCTGGCGCAGGGTGTTTTCCAGGGCGCCGCCGGCCTCACCGGCGCGGACCATGCTGATGTAGAGGGTGGAGAACTGCCCGCCCTCCTCTTCCAGCGCCTGGGACAAAGGCTTGCCGGCTTTCACCTGTTCGCGGATGCGTTCGATCAGGGCGTGGGCCTTGGGCGCCTGGGTCTGCTTGAGCAGAATGCCCAGCGAGCGCTCCAGGGGTTGGCCGGCGCCCAGCAGGGTCGCCAGTTGCTGGGTGAAACTGACCAGGGCGGCGCCATTGAGGGCCCCACGGTTCAGGGCCCGGCGCAGGCCAGGTCCGCCCAAGGCATCAACCTGCAATACCAGCAGGCCACGCTTTTGCAACAGTGCCACGGCGGCCTGCTGGTCGCTGGCTTCGATACTTCCCTGTTGGCCGGTGCCCTCATTGTCCAGCGCACGGTATCTGAAATGAGCCATGGCTTATTCGCCGCGCGTCACGCGCAGCACCTCCTCAAGCGAGGTGATGCCAGCCACGGCCTGGCGCAGGCCTTCTTCATACAGTGTGCGCAACCCGCCGCGCCGGGCGGCCTGCTCCAGCGTCGCAGCATCGGCCTGGCGCATGAGCAGGCTGCGCAGCTCTTCATTCATCACCAGCAATTCGGTGATGGCGCTACGGCCGAAGTAACCACTGCCGGTCGCCGACGCGGCGGGCTTGTAGAGCAGGATGGGGCGCTGGTCGGTGAAACGGTCCAGGCCATGTTCGGCAACCAGCTCGGCCGGCGCTTCGAACGGGATGCGCGTGGCCGGGTCCAGGCGGCGCACCAGGCGCTGGGCCAGAATGCCCTTCACCGTCGAGGCAATCAGGTAGCTCTCCACGCCCATGTCCAGCAGGCGGGTGATACTCGCTGCGGCGCTGTTGGTGTGCAGGGTGGAGAGCACCAGGTGGCCGGTCAGGGATGATTGAATGGCAATGCGGCAGGTTTCCAGGTCGCGCATTTCGCCGATCATGATCACGTCCGGGTCCTGACGCACAATGGAGCGCAACGCCCCGGCGAAGTCCAGGCCGATGGCCGGTTTCACCTGAATCTGGTTGATGCCTTCCAGCTGATACTCCACCGGGTCTTCCACGGTGATGATCTTGCGTTCGGCCGTGTTGAGGCGCGACAGCGCCGTGTACAAGGTGGTGGTCTTGCCCGAACCGGTGGGGCCGGTCACCAGCAGGATACCGTGGGGGTTTTCCAGCACATCGAGGAAACCTTCCAGGCGCTCGCCGTCGAACCCCAGGCTCTGGAAATCGAAGCTCACCGTCTGGCGGTCGAGCAAACGCATCACCACGGACTCGCCAAAGCTGGTGGGCACCGTTGAAACGCGCAGGTCCAGTTCCTTGCCCTGGATGCGCAGCATGATGCGCCCGTCCTGAGGCAAGCGGCGCTCGGCGATGTCCAGGCGGGCCATGATCTTTACCCGGCTGATCACTGCCGCCGAGGAACTGGACGGCGGTGCCTCGGCTTCGTGCAACACACCGTCGATGCGGTAACGCACCTTGAGCTGGCTTTCGAACGGTTCGATATGAATGTCCGATGCGCGCTGCTCCACCGCCCGCTGCATGATCAGGTTGACCAGGCGGATGACCGGGGCCTCGCTGGCCAGGTCTTTCAGATGCTCGATGTCTTCCAGCGCCCCGCTGTCTTCGTCCAGTGTCTCGATCAGCGAGCCCATGGCCGAGCGCCCCTGACCGTAGTAACGCTCGATCAGGCTGTCGATCTCGTTGCCGGGGCCAATGGCCAGGCGCACCGGCGCGGCACAAGCGTGGGCCACGGCTTCGAACGGGTACGGGTTGCCCGGGTGGGCCACCAACAGCTCGACGCCCTGCTCGTCCCAGGCCACCGGCACCACACGGTAGTGGCGCAGGAAACGTTCAGTGAGCGGCGGCACGCGTTCCAGCGTGCCAGGCGCCTGCTCGGCGAGCATCAGCGGCACGGCGAGCAAGGCTGACCAGGCCCGCGCCAGTTCCAGCTCCGAGACCAGCCCCAGCCGCGTCAGCAACGCTGGCAGCTCGCTGTCGTCGTCTTCGGCGGCCAGGCGGCGGGCACGCTCCAGGTCGACGGCCTTGAGGCCGGAATGGCGCATCAGCCATTGGCACACCTGAGCATCGTCGGGGGCGGCGGGAAGGTTCGGGGAAGTGTCGGGCACGGTGGGCAACTGTATCTGGGGGCCAGGGCATCAGCGGCGATGCCCGGCCGGGTGAAACTCGGAGGGTCAGTTGGCGGTTTTCTTCGCCGTGGTGTTCAGCGGACGACCGCCTTTCTTCGACTCGTTCTTGTGTTTCTGGGTGGCCTTGGTGTCGTGGCTCTGGGTCATGACGGTGGAGTCGGAAGCGCCGGAGGCGGTGGACGCGTCAGTGGAATCTGCAGCGAAGGTGGCGCCGGCGAACGACAGGCTCAGGGCTGCGCAGGCCGCCACGAAAGACAGTTTCATAACAAGTAACTCCATTGAGCGGAAAAGTAAGAAAGTTCAAATAGCCATCACTGAAAGTTGAAACTGCGACAATAGCGCACAGTGCCAGCTTGAAGAACTAGCGAACCGAGACAAGCACCCTCGAAATCGCTAAACCCATCGACCAGTAGGTTTTGCAAAGGTTCACACATCCAGACACAAAATCACGAAAATCGACGAAAAAAACCTTTCGATTGACAAGCGACGGCAACAATTGTCTTAATTTCGCCGCTATCGGGGCTGATTCCGGCTACAAACGATAGCGTAATAATGGCACCTCCTATATAGACAGAAAACATGACAAGTTAATTAAACTTGTTTGAAAACATGGTCCGCACACCGCCATTTTTTGCAACTTGGCAATCAGGGTGACGGCCACGTTTTGTCTGGAGAAAGTGCACCAGCCCACCCGGGCAGGCACCGCCGTATATGGACACCATTGGCCGTTGGAGTAACACATGAACAAACGTAGAACCTTGGGCGCGCAATCGGCGCTGGCTCTGCTGGCCCTGGCCATCTCACAGGTACACGCCGCCGACCCTGCCCAGCAGCAGGCGCGTGAAGCACGGGCCGACAAGGCCGCGCAGCAGACCCTGGCGAAAATGACCCAGGAAGAAAAGCTCAACTACCTGGCCGGCACCGGTGGCTGGGACGTCAAGCCGCTGACCCAGTACGGCATCCCGCAAATCTACGGTGCCGACGGCGGCGCCGGCATTCGCTACACCAGCAACGGCAACGACCAGGGCGTGGTTTACCCCGCCGGCCCGAACATCGCCGCCACCTGGAACCCGCGTCGCGCCATCGACTTCGGCCGAGCCCTGGGCTATGACGCCGCTACCGGTGGCTACCAGTATGTGACCGGCCCGGGCATGAACCTGTACCGCACCCCCTACGGCGGCCGTGCGTTCGAATACCTGTCCGGTGAAGATCCGTTCCTGGGCGCCAGCCTGGGCCCTGCGGTGATCAACGGCATCCAGGCCCGCGGCGTGTGGGCTGAAGCCAAGCACTTCGCCGCCAACGACCAGGAAACCAACCGTTTCACCCTCAACGAAACCATCCCCGAGCGCGTGCTGCGCGAGATGACCCTGCCCACCTTCGAATCGGCTTCGAAGAACGGTAACGTGGCCATGATGATGTGCTCGTTCCAGAAGGTGAACGGCGACTACGCCTGCGAAAGCAAGCACATGATCGGCGAAATCCTGAAAAAGGAATGGGGCTACAAGGGCTTCGTGCAGAGTGACTACAACGCCATCATCACCGGGATCACCGCGGCCAACGCCGGCACCGACCTGGACATGATGGGCTACCAGATGAACGCCACCGCCCTGACCCCGTACGTGGAGAACGGCCAGCTCAGCGCCGCCACCATCGACGACAAGGTGCGCCGCATCCTGCGCCAGATCTACCTGTTCAAGTTCGACAGCAAGACCCCGTCCACCGTCCACAACATGAACAGCGCCACCAGCAACAAGACTGCACTGAACGTGGCCCGTGAAGGCATCGTGCTGCTCAAGAACAAAGGCGACGTGCTGCCGCTGGACGCAAAGAAAGTCAAGAAAATCGCCGTGGTCGGCGACCTGGCCAAGTACGCGCCGCCTACCGGCTTTGGCAGTGCCAACGTCGAGGCCACCCAGTACATCAGCGAGCTGTCGGGCATCGCCCAGACTGCGCCGAACGCCAAGGTCGACTTCATCGACGGCCTGTCCCTGGACCCGACCGTGTCCACCTGGAGCCACACCGACAGCAGCACCGGCAAGAGCGTGGCCGGCCTGACCGCGGAGTTCTTCACCAACGCCACGTGGTCCGGCGACCCGGCCGCTACCCGCACCGACACCCACGTGAACATGGACTGGTCCAGCGACACCAACCTGCCCACCAATGGCGACACCTCCAACACCTCGGTACGCTGGACCGGCCAGGTCACTCCGACCACCAGCGGCGACCAGGTCTTCAAAGTGCGTGCCGACGGCGCCGTGCGCCTGTGGGTCAACGGCCAGGAAATCATCAACAACGGCGACGGTGAGCACCTGCCCACCAACAGCATCCCGCCGACCATCCCCGTGTCGGGCAAGATCAAGCTGGAAGCCGGCAAGGCCTACGACATCAAGCTGGAATACTCGCGCCGCGACGGCTACCTCTCCACCATGGGCGGCATGGTCGGCGTGCAGATGAGCTGGGCGTCCCTGGCCGCGCCACAAGACCTGTCCAAGTACGACGCGGTCGTGGTTGCCGTGGGCAACAGCAGCGAATACGAAGGTGAAGGGTTCGACCACGGCTTCGACCTGCCTGAATACCAGAACGAGCTGATCAACAGCATCGCCAAGGTCAACCGCAACACCGTGGTGGCCATGCACGGCGGCACCGGCCTGAAGATGAGCGATTGGATCGACAACGTGCCGGCCGCGCTGCATGCCTTCTTCCCCGGCCAGAACGGTGGCCAGGCAGTGGGCGAGATTCTGTTCGGCAAGGTCAACCCGTCGGGCAAGCTGCCGATCAGCATCGAGCGCAACATCGAAGACAACCCGCTGTACGCCGACTTCCCGAACTACGACAACAGCGGCGCGCTGACCGAAACCAGCTACAAGGACGACCTGTTCCTGGGCTACCGCGGCTACGAGAAGAAGCACACCAAGCCGCTGTACCCGTTCGGTTACGGCCTGTCGTACACCACCTTCGGCTACAGCAACATCAAGGTCACCCCGGGGACCGCGGTGGGCAACGTGCCGATCAAGGTGTCGTTCGACCTGACCAACACCGGCAAGCGTGCCGGCGCCGAAGTGGCCGAGCTGTACGTGGGCCAGCAGCACCCGAAAGTCGAGCGCGCCCTCAAAGAGCTGAAAGGCTACAAGAAGGTGTTCCTGAAGCCGGGTGAAAGCAAGCGCGTGACCATCGAGCTCAACGACCGCTCGCTGGCCTACTACGACGAGAAGAGCAAGCAGTGGGTGGTCGACGCCGACACCTTCGACCTGTCGCTGGGTGCTTCGTCGCAGGACATCAAGCTGCACGCCAAACTGGTCAACCCGTTCCGCCAGGAACTGTCGACCACCACCAGCAACCCGTTGCCACGCGCAGCGCTGAAGGCCACCCAGGTGACCTTGCCAGCGATCAACACCGGCGGCCTGTACGACCAGACCGACAGTGACGACGCTGATACCAGCGACAGCGGTGACTACGACACCACGTCGACCACCACCCAGGGTTCGGCCAGCGGTAACTGATACACCTGCCGGTCCGGGTGGCTCGCCACCCGGCCCGTAGCAGCGGCCATGGCCGCCTCCGGCCGCCACGCGGTGCATCAGGCAGCGCGCGGCGGCTGGGACGCGGCAAGGTCCGCTGCTACGGCGGCCATTATCCCCATAATAGAATCAATGATTTCCTTTTTCGGCTAATTGTCCCCTCAAGGGCAACTTCGTACAGTGTCCCCCATGCCGCGTACCCACCCACACCTCGGGTCGCCGCCAACCACTGACCGAACCCTTGAAGGAACATCACCATGACCCTGCGCGCCACCCTCACCGCTTCCCTGCTGGCCCTGTCCATCGGCAACGCTTTCGCCGCCGACAACCAGGCCGAACATCACACCCAAGCCTTCCTCGACGCCCTGAACAGCAGCGGCGGCAAGCCACTCGAGCAACTGAGCCCCAACGATGCCCGCGCGGTACTCACCGGTGCGCAGCATTCGGTGAAGGTCGACCTGTCGGGCACCGAGGTCAGCAACAAGACCATCCAGGCCAACGGCCAGGCCATCAAGTTGACCATCGTGCGCCCTGCCAAGACCAAAGGTGACCTGCCGGTGTTCATGTTCTTCCACGGCGGCGGCTGGGTGCTGGGGGACTACCCAACCCACGCACGGCTGATCCATGACCTGGTGGTGAACTCCGGCGCCGTGGCCGTCTACGTGGACTACACGCCTTCACCCGAAGCCCACTACCCCACCGCCATCAACCAGGCCTACGCCGCTACCCGCTGGGTGGCCGAGCATGGCCAGCAGATCGGTGTGGACGGCAAGCGCCTGGCCGTGGCCGGCAACAGCGTGGGCGGCAACATGGCCGCGGTGGTCAGCCTGATGGCCAAGGAACATGGCACGCCCGCGCTGCGCTTCCAGCTGTTGCTATGGCCGGTGACCGACGCCAGCTTCGATGATGCCTCGTACCAGCAATACGCCGAAGGACACTTCCTGACCCGGAACATGATGACCTGGTTCTGGGACAGCTACACCACCGACGCCGCCCAGCGCGCCGACATCCACGCCTCGCCGCTGCGTGCCAGTGCCGAACAGCTCAAAGGCCTGCCACCGGCCCTGGTGCAAACCGCCGGCCTGGACGTACTACGGGACGAAGGCGAAGCCTATGCCCGCCACCTGGACGCCGCCGGTGTCGAGGTAACGGCAGTGCGCTACAACGGCATGATCCACGACTATGGCCTGCTCAACCCCCTGAGCACGATTCCCGAAGTAAAGGCCGCCATGCGTCAAGCCGGTCAGGAATTAAAGGTGCACCTAAACTGAGCCCGCTCCCCCGGCCAACCGTGGACGTAGCAGCGGACCTGGCCGCGTCCCATACGCCGCGCAGTGCCAGGCACCCCGCATGAATACTATCGCGGCCTGTGAGCAACCCCACCAATAGGCGCCACCTGCCGCTGTGGGACCGGGCGAAGCTCGGGAAGCGGCCGACCCGGTTCCGCCTGGTAATCACGCGGCGCCTGCTTCCCGAGCTTCGCCCGGTCCCACAGGGATAGTGTCCGCCGCACTTGGACTAGTCCGCGCGAATGGACCCAGGTAGGGTGCCATGCGTCGGGCAGTGAAGGTGCAGCTGAATTGAGCCCGGTCAGCCCTCATCCGCCGGTTCGCTGGCGGTACCGCGCGATGTCTTCATCGGAGATATCCTGCCGGTAGCACAGTGGTGCGTAGCCACCTGGCTTGCTGTATGCACTACGGCGTCCACAGGCACTGCCATTGCGCGCAGAGTTGTAGGGGCACGGACAGTTACCCGGGTAGCTGGCGATAGATTCGGCGATCAGGCGACGGGCAACTTCATCGTCGCTGGGGCCGCCGGTCTTGGCCAGGGCCAAGGGTGAAACCAGAACGGCAGCCGCGGCAAAGCTCCAGAGCAGGCGCATGAGGCAGTCCATTGCAGGGTGAGATCAAAATAGTAGCCCAAAGCCACTAATGGTGCCACCCGGTCCCACAGGGATAGTGTCCGCCGCACCTGGGCTATCTGGCGCGGATCGACACCTCGAGATGCGCCAGGTACTCATCAAACCGCGCCACCAGGTCCAGCCCCTCGGGAAAGCGCAGCCACTGCAACTGCAACCCGTCCATCATCGCCAGGCATTCCTGCACCACCCCGCCCAGGTCGACATCGGCACGCACCTCGCCCAATACGACCAATGCCTGCAACTGCCCCACCATGCGCGCATGAATGGTGGCGTAACGCGCCTGGAACCAGGCCCACGCCGGATGGCCTTCCACCAGGCTTTCGGCGTTGAGCATGCTGAAGGCACGAATCACCCCCGGCGCCGTGGCGTTGGAACGATTGATAGCGCTGAGACTGCCGAGCAACCCGCGCAGGGTGGCCTCGCCGCGCACTTCATCGGCGATTTTCTGGCTGACCTCGTCACGCCGGTCCAGCACCGCCATCAGCAGCGCACTCTTGTTGGGGAAATGGTGCAACACCCCGGCCACGGAGATGCCGACCAGCTCGGCTATACGCGCAATCGACGCGCCACCGTAGCCCTCCAGGGAAAACATTTGCAGGGCAGCGTCGAGCAGTTCCTCGCGGCGCTTCTCGCCCTTGGGGGCGCGCCGCTGGCGCGGTGCAGGCTTGGCAGGTTGAGAATCTGAAGTCATGAACAGCATCTTGATTTCTTTTTCGAGCGAGCACCGTAACGTGATCGGCCCGCCCACGGCAAATCTCAGGCCTTGAGCAAGGGGTACAGCGAAGCCACCAGCATCAACGCCATGGCCCAGTTGAACAGCCGCAGCCAGCGCGGCTCGCTGAGCACATTGCGCAGCGCACTGCCGCAACTGACCCACACGCACACACTGGGCAAATTGATCAACGCGAACAGCGAGGCAATCACCAGCACGTTGCTCACATACCCTTGGGACGGCACGTACGTGGTGATGGCGCCGATGGCCATGATCCACGCCTTGGGGTTCACCCACTGAAACGCCGCTGCCCCCAGAAAGCTCATGGGTCTGGGCGCCTCGCCGCTGTCACCCGAGGGCGGGCCGGAGTGGGCGATCTTCCACGCCAGGTACAACAGGTAGCTCGCCCCCGCCCACCGCAACAGGGTGTAGGCCCACGGCAGCACCTTGAACACTTCCGCCAGGCCCATGCCCACCGCGACCACCATCACCATGAACCCGATGCTCACGCCCAGGGCGTGGGGAATGGAGCGGCGAAAACCGAAGTTCACGCCGGAGGCCAGCAACATGGTGTTGTTGGGGCCTGGGGTGATGGACGACACGAAGGCGAACAAGGCGAATGCGTACAGCAGGTCGAGGGAGGACAGCATGGCGGCGAACTCGGGTGGGTGGGCCGAGTGACAGTAAAGCATTGCAGGTTGGCGGCTGAGGTACAGATAAGGGGAATTGTACCCGTACAGTTTTCAGGTTTTAGGTTAACTGCATAACAGATGCGGGGCGGCGCGGAATTGCTGACCCGGCCACAACCAAGGTGATAGATAGAAATAAAGTCAGTCGACGCTAACAAAATCGTGCGGCGCTCATTTCCACCAATACCCCACAAATCCTACCACCCTCCCTACTGAGTACCCGTTGTGCCAAGCCTATTTAAGGTACCGCTGCCGAGAAACCCGGATATGTGTGCCCGCTTCGGGTTGGAGGCGGCCGGTCACCACAGGCCGCTTTCGGCCCAGAGTGTGTAAAAACGCCTCCGCGAACCCTTGCTATGATTTCTGAGGATTTCATCGTGGGGATCGCCCATGAAGCGGTTTATTCAAGGTGAACATCGAGGCCAAAGTACCTCGCTTCCCGAAAGCCTCGACGATTACGTCACGGATACCAATCCGGTGCGCGTAGTCGACGTCTTTGTCGACGAACTCGACCTGGTCACGCGCAGGAAAAAGGCAGCTTTTACGTCGCAATTCTAATCATTTGCTTGATGCAACCGGCGTAATGAGTTGGCATAATGCCATCGCTTTTTTTGCAGTATCTGCAATAACCCCACCCCCCAGAACCCACGCCTTCCCTGCTTCGACGCCGACAACCGTCATTCGAAGTACGTCCTGGCGGCTTTTTTAAATGGAATTTACCGTGAGTTACTGCTTGCTTGCGATCCAGAAAAACAACCGCCACGCCAGTACGTCGTTCAAGGAACGGGCACTTCAATACACACTGGCCCTAGTGCTGCTGCTGCAGGCAACCATGGCCCACGCGCTGTCAACGGCATGCTCGACGCTGAACGCCAACAGTGGCACTACTTCCTATACAAACCGGTTTACCACCACTGACTTCGCCAGCGGCGAAAGCATCACATTTTCCTACTCCGACACTGGGCTGGGCACCGGGGGCAGCGCGATAACGTCCGATGTCGTAAACCTGCGGTCGCGAACGCTGAGCACGGTCTATTCCGATTACCGCAGTTATACCGGCAGTGCTGGAACCTACACGGCCAATGTGTCTTCCAGCCAACTTTCGGCGGGCGGCCTGTACGTTCAGATTTCCACCGGCACTTACATCAGCGCAGTCAGCATCACCTGCTCCGGGGCCGTAGCGGCCGATGCAACGCTGTCCGGCTTGACGCTGTCAGCGGGCACCCTGTCACCGGCGTTCTCGGCCGGCACCACCAGCTATGCAGCCGCCGTCAGCAACAGCACCACTTCTGTCGTCGTACGGCCTACCGCGACCGCGAGCAACAGCACCATCACGGTCAATGGCGCGGCGGTCGCGTCCGGTGCAGATTCTCCGGCCATCAACCTGGCGGTGGGCGCAAACACTATTGCCGTCGTCTCCACTGCATCCGACGGCCAGACCAGCAAGTCCTATTCCATCACCGTGACGCGAGCCGAGGCCGCGCCCGTGGTCAGCAATGTCACCGCCACGGTGGCCGCCAATACTGCAAACAATCCGGTGACGCTAGCGATCACCGGTACCGCCACTTCGGTGGCCGTCGCCTCAGCCGCCAGCCACGGTACTGCCACGGCCTCCGGCACGTCGATCACCTATACGCCGGTGGCAGGGTACTCGGGCAGTGATTCGTTTACCTACACTGCGACCAACACCTCGGGCACGTCCGCGGCGGCAACGGTCACTGTGACGGTGTCGCGCCCTACCTTGGCGGTCACACCTGCTTCCGGGACATTGCCTGGGGGGCAAGTTGGCATCAGCTATAGCCAGACAATCACCAGCTCAGGCGGCTCGTCGCCCTATACATATGCGGCCAGCGGCCTGCCGACGGGGCTCGTGCTGGACAGCGCCACCGGAATCATCAGCGGGGCACCCACTACCGCCGGCAGCTACACACCGTCCATCGTCGCCACCGACGCCAACGGCGCCACAGGTACCGCAAGCTATACGCTAGCCATTGCGGCGCAAGCACCGGTAGCGGGCGCGGTGTCGGTGACCGTCGCGACAAGTAGCAGCGCCAACGCAGTGTCGCTCAACCTGTCGGGTGGCACCGCGACCAGTGCCGCGATTGCAAGCGCACCCTCCCATGGCACCGCGACGGTGTCTGGCCTGGTCATCGCCTACACCCCCGTTAGCGGCTACACAGGGACGGACAGCTTTACCTACACCGTCAGCAATGCAACAAGCACATCCGCGCCGGCCACGGTGACCATCACCGTCACAGCCGCACCGCTCACCCTCAACCCAGGCGCAGGGGCGCTGCCGGGTGGCCAGGTAGGCGCCAGCTATAACGAACCGATCAGTACCACGGGCGGCATCGCGCCTTATCGCTACAGCGCCACCGGCCTGCCGAGTGGACTGGCCATCGATGCATCAACAGGGCGAATCAGCGGCACGCCGGCGGCGGCTGGCGCTTACAGCGTTTCCGTCACCGCCACCGACAGTGCCACCAACACCGGCTCGGCGAGCTATACGCTGGCGATCACCGCGCCGGCGCCAGTGGTAGCCTCGGTATCGGCCACGGTCGCCGCCAATTCCTCGAACAATGCCGTGGCGCTGGCCTTGTCGGGCGGTACTGCCACGGCCGTCACCGTTGCCTCCCCCCCCGCGCACGGCACCGCCGTGGCCAGCGGCACAAGCATTCGTTACACCCCTGACGCCGGCTACTCAGGCACCGACAGTTTCACTTACAGCGCCAGCACTGCCACAGGCACATCGGGCACGGCCACCGTCAGCCTCACAGTGACGGCCGCCACGCTGGCCCTGTCGCCGGCGGCTGGGGCACTGACGGCGGCAACGATGGGCAGCGCCTATCGCCAGGTGTTCAGCGCAACCGGTGGCGTCAGCCCCTACAGTTTCAGTAGCGCGGGACTGCCAGCCGGCCTGACCCTGGATGCTGGCTCCGGCAGCCTGACAGGCACCCCGACTGCAGCCGGCAACGCATCGCTGACGGTCACCGCCACCGACGCCAATGGCGCACGGATCACGGCCAGCTATTCGCTCACCATCAATGGCACCACGCCCAAGGCAGCGGACACCACCGTCACCGTGGCTGCCGGCCAGAGCGTGAACGTGGACCTGAGCGCAGGCGCCACGGGCGGCCCTTTCACCTCCGCGACGCTGGTGCAAGTACCCGCTCAGAGCATGGGCACGACCCGCCTGAACCAGACGCTACTCAGCTTCACGGCGGCAGCCAAAGCCAGCGGCACCCTGACCTTGCGCTTTACCCTGGCCAACCAGTGGGGCACCTCGCAACCCGCGACCCTGACGCTGCAAATCAATGCCCGCCCCGACCCTAGCCACGACGCAGACGTGGTCGGCGTATTGAACGCCCAGGCACAGAGCGCCGAGCAATTCGCCAAGGCGCAGATCAGCAACTTCAACGACCGCCTCGAGCAACTGCATAGCCTGGAGGGTCATCACAACGCCTTCAATCTGCACTTCAACGTGGCCCAGGCGCAGGCCAAGGGCACGCAAGGCCAAGCCGACAACGACCTGAACAACCTGGATGCGCTGTCGAACCTCCAGGCTGCACCCAATGCCCCACCGGCCATGCTTCACGCCGCCGAAGACAAGGGCACGCAGCCCCTGCCCAACGGCGATGTGTCGGTATGGACAGGCGGCTACGTGGACTTCGGCGACACCCGGCAAAGCGGTAGCAAAGTCAGCAACACTACCATTGGCGTCAGCAGCGGTATCGACTATCGGTTGTCCAGGGCGCTGACCGTGGGGATGGGGATCGGTTACGGCAGCGACAAGAGCGACATTGGTTCCTCCGGCAGTATCAGTCGCGGCGAGTCGTACAGCGTCGCGGTCTATAGCAGCTACCACCCAAGCGCCGTGTTCCTCGACGCACTGATGGGCTATAGCCGACTGACGTTCGACAGCGACCGCTACGCCAGCGACGCCGCCCGCTATGCCAAGGGGTCTCGCAGCGGCGACCAGTTGTTCGGTTCGTTGAGCTCGGGTTACGAAATGAAAGGCGAGAACTGGCTGCTCTCACCGTACGGCCGGCTGGACAGCTCCACCACCTGGCTGCGCGGGTTCAGCGAATCGGACGCCGGAAGCTACAACCTGGCCTACGCCCAGCAGCGCATCTCCTTGCTATCGAGCGTGGCGGGGCTGCGCGGTCAATACGGTATCGCACTGGGCTGGGCGTACATGACCCTGCGCTCGCGCCTGGAGTACAGCCACACGTTCAACTCTGCCAGCACCGCACGGCTGGGCTATGTGGGCGTGGGGGACTCAACCTACTCAATCACCACCGAAGGGTTTGGCGACAACACGCTGGCCGCCACGCTGGGCGTGGATTTCCTGTGGGCGTCAGGGCTTAGCACCGGGATTGCTTATCAGGGCACGCAGGCGATTGGCGAGGACTCCCAGTCCAATGGGTTGTCGGTGCGGGTGGCGTACAGGTTCTGATTAGACAACGCGATTGCTTGAAATCTGTGCTTTCAGCAGGCTGATAGGATCAAGGACGAGGAATTCAAGACCCGATACTTCAGCGAAGAAAATAACCGCTGGAAACGCCAACAGATGCTCAGAGGAGTTCCCTATGCGTAAGGATTACCTCGCGTTTTTTGTCTCGCTTTTTCTATCGAGGCTGGCGGATCAGATCCTGTTTTTTATTGTGCCGCTGGTGGTGCCGAAAAAGGAAAAAAATCCAGAAATTTGTTTTTTCTCCATCAAGACATCCAAATCCGGCTCGCCATCATACGCACCTGGCAAGACACGAATTAATGACCCAACAGGCGGTTTTTTTACAAACTGGAAATATGCTTTCCCACTCGCAGTTGCGATGGTAAATAAATCTCCAATCTTGATCATTATTTGAACCTTGGATATCCAAATACCTTCAAAAGAGCCGCACCTCTAGCGAGAGACTCCGCACAAATCGGATTAGCTGTAGAGATGCTGTTGATCTTGTTAATCAACGAACCACCATCTTTAGCTAAACCGTTGTATTCGATCAACACTTGCTCAACGGTTCTCGCATCACTACGAGACATTCTGAAGACCTGATATTGCATCAATCTCAATGTCTTGCTGGAATAAGTGTGCTGCTGACCGCGCTTCAAGATTATCGGTAATGCCAACATACTGACAGTACCTTCCGCCGTCGAAGAATAAACAGCGGTTTTACGTGGATTCGGCATCACATCTTTTGCACCTAATACCGAACCGTGTGAGCTGTGCAGTATAGCCTTCAGGGGCACCCGCTGCATCGCCTACATTTTTTGCGTCCTCAGCACCACTGAATATTTCATCGTCGCCAACCTTCACCCCAAGCCCAAACCCCTCAAGCGCCTTCTCCGCATCGACTGCGAGATTCAGCTCCCCATAATCACAAGAGAAACCTCCAAAAATCCATATCTAAAACACACCAATATTTATAATTTTCCGGAACCCACATCCCAAACTCACTGCTAGCCTTGGCATTCCACCCCTGCGGAACATAATCCTCATGACACCTATCCCAGTCCATATGCTGAAATATATTTTTATCAAAATCAATATAGAATTTAGGCAACCTCGATCTGACAACCTCCCACTCCGCCATAACTAATCTCTCTTCCTGACCATCACTTAGCTTTCTGTAAAGCTGGGAAAAATAGCCAGCTGGAAGACTATGCCGGAAGAACCCTCGCATCCATTCCACTGATAACAGAGCCAAATTATTGTTCTTCACATACACTTCGAAAGTCTCGCAATTTAAAACAGGAACCCCTCCCCTGAACTGGAATAGAGCCGCGTCATAAAGCTCCTCCTGCAAAACGCCGCGTTCGACATAAGACCTGTACTCAGGCCTAACATCGATGCAAAAATTTTCTTTATCATCAGCCAAATAATAAAACCTACCTTTCACCAAAAAAACTGCAATATCTTTCCGACCTTCAAAAATATCAGCCTGCAGACTAGAAAACTCAATGTCCAAACTCATTGAAAAACTCCTCACTTGTCAACACTCTCGCGTTTGATGAGTGTTGCTCAATTAGTCTATCCCAAATTTTCGGAATTCAAGAGAGATACTTGGCTGCCCCTTGCTCGGATCAACGATCCTGGGCGCATCTGGGTTCCTTGCAACCCCAGGAATTGGCTTCTGCTCTACCGCTGATGCAATAATTTCATTATTCAGATCAGCATCAACTTCAAACACCACAAAACTTCCATCAGACCTCTTATTCTCCAAATAATAAGCAGCATGATTTGGGCCATTCGTACTAACACATAGCTAACCACTACGCTCAGAATCGATATGATGCATATAGAAAATACTCAACGCGCAAGAGGGGCGTGTTGTGTATTGAGATTTTGCTCCTGTTAAGGAGCGAAAAATCATGCTGAAAAAGAGCGTGTTGGACAGATAGACCGTAGGTCGTCAGGGTGGGTGCAAAAGGTGTGCAACTTGACTGCAGAAAGGATGCAAGAAGGCGGCAAAAAGGGTGCATATCGGGTGCAAAAACACCGGCGCTAGGCCGGTGTCAGATCACATCTAGGCTTCTACAATTAACAAGAGACCTTCAAACCGCAAGCAGAGATAAAATCACGTATCGGTATATCAAGAAAGCTACTCTCTCTAGCGGAAAGAACATCTTGCAATGTGACGATGCCTTTTCAAAGTCCAAAGAAACGTCAAAGCAATTAAACTCGAACTCCCTGAGCAGAACGCTCTTGGAGCACATCCGCCCATCAAAGGCATCTTTCAAAATAGAGCGAACGCTGTCGTCCAACTCTTGGGCGACAAATCGTTCTATTAGTGTGCCGCCACTGCTCATAACCATTCCTAACTAGTACGGGAACGCAGTCTGAATAACACCATCCCGAACATTTATTTTGATTGTCGATGTTGGAGCGCCTGAGACGTTTGTTCCATTCTACCTTTCCGGCAGCGCTACCAGTTGCTTTTGCACCTTATTGCATTCGAAGCAATACCTTGAACCCTGTTAATTTAAGTCCGACCATTGTAAAAGATGATCTCCTATTGATGCAATTAAGAAGCTTGAAAAGCTATCCCAAGTTTTAGCTATCGAACTCTGACCTTCAAAAAACTGAAATACTGGCGGATCGTCAGAGATCGGTAGAAAATAATTAATTTCATATCCTTGATGCATGCAGAATACCTTAGCATCCGTAGGCAGCAAATCAGAGAGACCTAACTCATCAAGCAACTCATCCGCCTCAAACTGTAGGCTAAGTAATCTCGGATAAAATATATCAACACCACAAAAAACCTTACCAGCCGAACGCCCCGCAATCGTCAAAAACTCCCCGCAAAGCTTCTGTATCACGACAAACTGCACCGCACAGGTCCGCTGCATCTTGCTGAATCTGAGCAGGAGTATTTTTCTCGCCATACGTCGGACCTGCAATATGTACATCTCGTGGGACCTCTACAGCAGTAGAGTTTTGGTAGAGAGTCTTGGTCTCCAACTCAGTAAGGGGGCGGCCCAACTCTGCTTCCTTTGCTGTGCGCAACGCAGCAAATGAAGGGATATGGTCGTGTTCTAGACCATCTCCAACAACCTCTCTTGCCTTAAGGTTTTTATAGGCGTCTACCTCAAGTTCTTGAACCGCCGTTTTCGAAGGCACGTATGCTTTTGCACCGAAGGACTAATTTAGCTTATCAAAGCCTCTCTTAATCCCTCGATAAATCGGTCCCCTTCTTCACTTTGCGACTCCAAACTAATCATCACGGGAAAGTCTTCGTAAACCAATCGTAGGGGCTGGCCTTTAATAATCACCCCCCAAACCCTAGTATCAACAGAATCACTTCTACTAATGATGCTACCAGAGAAGAGCTTAATAAATTTCTCTGCATAATTAGGGAAACCTTCCCAGCCCACATCAGAAATCAGCTCCGCATACAGCCTTCCAGACTTCATGCGACCAAGAGCATAAACGTCCTCATCAACAAATCTCTTCATTGAAAAAGGTCTCCACCGCCAGCCCGCGTAAAATTTTCAATTATTTGATCAAAAGTTTTACATTTTTTAACTAGATCATCAAATCCGGGTCCAATTTTGTTGCCATATCGCTCCAAGTTTCTCGCATCAATGACATCAAGCATTTCAGGAGGCGTATATTCTCTGTACTTCATTTTCAGCTCGTTTCTTGCGCCATACGCATACTTTGCAACGTCTTCTGCACTAGCACCGCTAGCACGCATCTTGTCTACAGCCCCTTGTAAGTCGTAAACATCTTTAACATAGTTTTGCCGGACAGGAGGGAGATACCCGAAGTCTCCGTCAGCTTTAGATATAGCGTTATCCCAGGCAGGAGTCCCTTTTGCACCAACTAATCAACCATGTTTTTCAGAAAACCAATACCAAACTCATCACGAATCACATACAAACTTTCGTACTGAAAAGAAAGAACAAATTTAAAATCCGTCTCTATCGACAGCTTCGTAAGGAAAGACTTAATATCCTCAGAACTCTCCAGCAAATATTTTATAGGACAATGAAACGCTCCACTCATACCTGCTTTCCAATCAACATTAACCCCTTCAGCAGCAACGTCCTCAGGTGTACTAAAGCAACGAAATACAAAATAAACACCTGAATATTTAAAGTTACCTGTTAGATAACCACTTTCAATTGCGTGCTCAGCCCCCATCACTGAGAGCACTGAAGCAATTTCTTCAAAGGAAATTCCAACTTCAATCTCAAGATTCATTGTAATTGTCACTTCGCTGCCCCTATCACCCTAAATTCCCCGCCCTTCATCAAATAAATCTTTTTCAAGCCTTCGACAGGATTCGAGCGCAGTGCGTTTTCTATCTGCTCAAAGGTCAATGGAGAGTCAGCCAAATTCACAACAATATTGCTAGCCTGAGTCTCAACTTTACCGGTTATTGTTTTCAGCACTGAAATTGGGCTATTGGTGATTGGCGAGAAAACATCAGCTAGTTCACCATTAATCCGCAAATCAGGGCTGGCTCCTTTTTTCCCAGAATTTGCCAACTGCTCAACATCATATCCAGCTTGAGCAAGTCCCTTCGAAGCTTCATTTTGACGCTCAATTGATCGAATCATGTCCGGACTTGCATTTTTTGGTGGCAGCTCAGGCTCTCCCTTCAAAGAACCTATCTTTGTCAATCCACTGGTTCCAGCCTCAGCGTCTGTTATAGCACTCGTCGGATTCAGATTACTCGCTGGCCCTCCTTTTGCACCAACTACCTTCTATCTCTTTACTGCTTCAACCCCAGCAGGTGCTTAAATGGCCCTTCATCTAAATCAAGCCCCATATCTAGAACCAGCAGAACAGCCTCTCTATATTCTTCGTCCGTTATAGAAATGTCATATTCGCAAATATGATCGCACAATATCTCAAAGGCTAGGCTCTCTTCGCTATACGCGACATAATCCAAGGCGCCTTGGAGAAGATCGGAATTTAATCGACCTTCAAATTTTTCCCCAAACCTAATGATACGATCCGCAAACATAAATCCTACTTAATTGGTTTGTAAGGTGGAATTGGAGCATCATCAGGAAATGCAGTAACAACCTTTCCTGTAGCCGGCTGATATACAACTCGCATTCGTACGCCATCACGAGTTTCATAAGCGACCCATTTAGCA
>Ga0105251_10001649_pt1 | contig 18872 bp, 17 predicted proteins | sample KBSS64metaG_FD_80424 | JGI IMG/M metagenome (GOLD analysis project Ga0105251, IMG submission 80424) | Switchgrass rhizosphere microbial communities from Kellogg Biological Station, Michigan, USA - KBS S6-4 metaG | ecosystem: Host-associated > Plants > Roots > Rhizosphere > Soil | place...
CTCGGCAGCGCCTACCTGCATTTGCTGGTGATCGGCGTTACCGACTGGAGCATCTGGGTAGCGTCCGCGCTCTCCCTGGTATGGCTGTTGAGTGTGATGCGTTGGGGCTGATGCCCTTATGAATAAACAACCAGGAGGTCTCTATGTTGAATAAGAACAATAAGCTGCGACATAGCATTTCATTGGCCGCCGTACTGGCTATGAGCGGTTTGAGCGCTTCGGCCTGGGCCGATGCGTACGAAGATGCCGCGAAAAAATGGATCGGCAGCGAGTTCAAACCGTCCACCCTCACGGCCGAACAGCAGTTGGCGGAATTGAAGTGGTTTATCAAGGCCGCCGAACCGTTCCGTGGGATGAAGATCAACGTGGTGTCGGAAACCCTCACCACCCACGAGTACGAGTCCAAGGTGCTGGCCAAGGCCTTCACTGAAATCACCGGGATCAAGCTGACCCACGACCTGTTGCAGGAAGGCGACGTGGTGGAGAAGCTGCAGACCCAGATGCAGTCCGACAAGAACATCTACGACGGCTGGGTCAACGACTCGGACCTGATCGGTACGCACTTTCGCTACGGCAAGACCGAATCCATCACCGACTTGATGGCCAACGAAGGCAAGGATTTCACCTCGCCGACCCTGGATATCAAGGACTTTATCGGCATTTCCTTTACCACCGCGCCGGACGGCAAGATCTATCAGTTGCCCGACCAGCAGTTTGCCAACCTCTACTGGTTCCGCGCCGACTGGTTCGAGCGTCCGGAGCTGAAAGCCAAGTTCAAGGAAAAATACGGCTACGACCTCGGCGTACCGGTGAACTGGTCGGCCTATGAAGACATCGCCAAGTTCTTCAGCGAAGACGTCAAGGAAATCGACGGCAAGCGCGTGTATGGGCACATGGACTACGGCAAGAAAGATCCGTCCCTGGGCTGGCGCTTCACCGATGCCTGGTTCTCCATGGCCGGTGGCGGCGACAAGGGCCTGCCCAACGGCCTGCCGGTGGACGAGTGGGGCATTCGCGTGGAGGACTGCCATCCGGTGGGCTCCAGCGTCACCCGTGGCGGCGACACCAACGGCCCGGCCGCAGTGTTTGCCACGCAGAAATACGTGGACTGGATGAAAGCCTACGCGCCGCCGGAAGCGGCGGGCATGACGTTCTCCGAATCCGGCCCGGTGCCGTCCCAGGGCAACATTGCCCAGCAGATCTTCTGGTACACCGCGTTTACCGCCGACATGACCAAACCGGGCTTGCCAGTGGTGAATGCCGACGGCACGCCGAAATGGCGTATGGCGCCGTCGCCGGTGGGACCTTACTGGGAAAAGGGCATGAAGAAGGGCTATCAGGACGTAGGCTCCTGGACCTTCCTCAAGTCGACGCCTGAGAAACAGAAACTCGCGGCCTGGCTTTACGCGCAGTTCGTGACCTCGAAAACCGTTTCGCTGAAGAAAACCATCGTCGGCCTGACGCCGATCCGTGAGTCCGACATCAACTCCCAGGCCATGACCGACATGGCGCCGAAACTCGGTGGCCTGGTGGAGTTCTACCGCAGCCCGGCCCGCGTCGAGTGGACCCCGACCGGCACCAACGTGCCGGACTACCCACGCCTGGCGCAACTGTGGTGGAGCAACATCGCCGCCGCCGCCAGCGGCGAGAAAACTCCGCAACAGGCGCTGGACAACCTGGCCAAGGAACAGGACGCGATCATGACGCGCCTGGAACGCTCCAAGGTGCAACCGGTGTGTGGCCCGAAAATGAACCCCGAGCGTGACGCGCAATACTGGTTCGACCAGCCGGGCGCGCCGAAACCGAAACTGGCCGACGAAAAGCCGAAAGGCGAGACCGTGGGCTACAACGAGCTGCTCAAACAGTGGGAGGCGGCGCGCAAGTAAACACCCCTGTAACTGCTGAGTGTGGTGAGCGGGGCAAGCCCGCTCGCCACATGTGTTCTCTCAACATATCCGCGCCGGCGAAAACCCGAGCGCGGACCGCCGATCCGCAGCTTTCAAACCCCAATTGAATTTTCCGCACACCCCGATGCTCTTCACTTTAGAAGCGTGTGGTACTGAGCGCTCTTGCGGGGCCTCCTTGTCGGGGAGGCCTGGTTGTATCGGACTTTGCGGAAACTGCCATCATGACGCTTCTTACAGCGCTGTCAGGCCAACCGGCCTCTATCACCCACTCGGCGCCCGGCCAATACCAGCGGCTGTACCAACAGCTTTACGGTGAAGCCCAGGGGGCCGAAGAGATCGCGCGGGATTTCCTGCTGGCGCAGTTGACGCAAATGCGAGACGCCGCCAGCGATCTGCCCGAGATGGCCGAGCAACTGCCTGCCTGGGTCGAGCAGCGCTGCGCGCAGGTGGCCCAAGCCTATGCCGATTACCTTGAACAACGCCAACAAGGTCGACCACGTCGCTATTTTCAGAACAAGGCCCATGCGCTGTATTTCCTGCAGCACGTAGCCCCCACCAAACAAGTCGACGGCGCTTGGCTGAACGGCCTGCTGCGCTATTGGCACGCCCCGAGTTTCGACGGCCTGCTCACCACCTACCTTGAAGAGTTGGGTGACGGTGAAGCCGCACAGAACCATGTGGTGATCTACCGCAAATTGCTCAACGAACACGATGCCGACAGCGACGCCGGCCTCGAAGATGTGCACTACCTGCAAGGTGCCCTGCAACTGGCACTGGGATTGTGTGCCGAGGACTTCCTGCCGGAGATCATCGGCTTCAACCTCGGCTACGAACAGTTGCCCCTGCACCTGTTGATCACCGCCTACGAGTTGAGCGAACTGGGCATCGATCCGTATTACTTCACCCTGCACGTGACCATCGACAACGCCAGCAGCGGCCACGCCTGCAAGGCAGCGCAGTCGGTACTGAGCCTGCTGCCGATGGGCGAGGGCAGGGCGGATTTCTACCGCCGGGTGGCCGAGGGGTACCGCCTCAACGACCTGGGCCCGGGGACCACCGCGATTATCAGCGGTTTCAACCTGCAGGACGAAGTGGTCGCGATGCTCGAGCGCAAGCGCAGCTTCGGCCAACACATGCACTCGGACTATTGCCGCTTCGAAGGCAAGACCGTCAACCAGTGGCTGGGTCAGCCGGGGCAGATCGGCGCCTTTCTCCAGGCACTGGAAGACAAGGGCTGGATCAAGCGCAACCAGGACCCGGCCGAAAGTCGATTCTGGCAACTGATCGAGGGCGCGGGCGCGGCGATGTTCGGCGTGTTCAGCGGCTATGAAAAACTGGTGCTGCACGATTGGATCGCCGGCGACTGGATCAGTGACAAACGTGTGCCGCCCGTGCGGCCCGGGCGCGGCAGCCGGTTTTCCCGCGAGCAGCAACGCCCGACGGACCCGGACACCCAGGCGCTGGTTGATTCATTGTGCAACCTGTCCGATGAACAGCAGCTCAACGCACTGATCCCGTGGATGTCGGCGCGACGCCATTGCACGCCCGCCGGGTTGTACGCGACCCGCCGCTTTATTCAATTGCGCGCGCGATTGCGCTAAGGAACTTCCCATGTTTGCACAACACCTGGCCGATCGCGCCCTGTTGAACCTGGGCCGCGGGTTGAAGCAGCGCAGCTACCGTTTCATCACCCCGACGCCCTTGACCCACGAACGCGTCTATCAACGTCGGGCTGCCTCCCAGGCATCGGACCTTCGCGACGTATTCGGCTGGTCGATGCCGTTTGACCGCGACCTGGTGCCCGACACCTTCCGCGAGGACCTGCAACAAGCCGATCTCGTCGAACCGCATGGCGCGCTGTGGCGCAGCGCGGTGCGTTGGTCCAGCCTGGACGATCTTCTGTTTGCGCATTCCGCATACCCCACCACTGAACCGGATGCCGTGTTCTTCGGCCCCGACAGCTACCGCTTCGCCCAGGTGATCGAAGCCCATCTGCAACAGCGCTTCGAACCGCTCAAGCGCGCCGTGGATATCGGCTGCGGCGCGGGTGTGGGGGCACTGGTGATCGGCCGCGCTCGACATGACGCGCAGGTGTTGGCGGTGGATATCAACCCGCGCGCCCTGCGCATGACCGCCGTGAATGCCGAGCTGGCCGGGCTGAGCAATGTCAGCGCCTACCACAGCGATGTGCTGGCAAGCGTGGAGGGCGAGTTCGATTTGATCGTGGCCAACCCGCCGTACATGAATGATGACCGTCAACGCGCCTATCGCCACGGTGGCGGTGCATTGGGTGAGCAGTTGTCGGTGCGCATCGCCGGCGAATCCCTGGGGCGCCTGGCCCTTGGCGGCAGCCTGGTGCTGTATACCGGCGTGGCGATAGTCGCGGGCGAGGACCCGTTCCTGGCGGCGGTCAAGCCATTGCTCGGCAGCGATGCGTTCGGCTGGACCTACCGTGAGCTGGACCCTGACGTGTTTGGCGAAGAGTTGGATAAGCCGGGCTACGAGCGGGTAGAGCGGATTGCGGTGGTCGCGCTCACCGTCACCCGTCTGCGCTGAAGGTCATGCTCACTTTCGGTATCGAAGAGGAATACTTCATCACCGACCTGCACACGCGGCACATGGTCGGCGAACCGTCGGCGGCGGTGCTGGCGGCCTGCCGGCAGGCGATTGGCCCGGACTTCGCCCTCGAGATGTTCCAGGGCCAGATTGAGGTGGCATCCCCGGTGTTCAAGGCCAGCAGTGAGGCGGCGGATTACCTGGCCACCGTGCGCCACAACCTCGCCCGATCCTTGGGGGCATTCGGTCTCGGTGTGGTCTGTGCCGGCAGCCATCCCTTGGCGGCATGGCGCGAGCAAACGGCCACCGACCGCGTGCATTTCCAGCAATTGTTCGAAGACATCCAGTACGTCGCGCGTCGCAGTGTGCTCTGTGGGTTGCACGTGCATGTCGAGGTGCCGGCCGGAATCGACCGCATCGCGGTGATGAATCAGGTCTCGCCCTGGTTGCCGTTATTGCTGCTCCTCAGTTGCTCGTCACCGTTCTGGGAGGGCGCACCCACAGGGTTCATGAGCTATCGCCAGGCCGCGTGCGATGAGTGGCCACGCATGGGCGTTCCCGAGCACTTCACCGATTGGTCGGCGTACTTGCGCTATTTGGCATTATTGCAGCGCGTCGGTGCGATCAAGGCCGATGGCAACGGGTGGTGGGGCATTCGGCCTGCGGCGCGTTATCCCACCCTGGAACTGCGCATGACCGATGCCTGCCCCAGGCTGGCGGATGCGTTGGTGCTCGCCACCTTGTTTCGGGTAATGGTCACTCATGCCTGTGCCCTGGAACATCCCGGCGCCGGGTTCACCGCCGAGGCGCGCTGGCTGCTCAAGGAGAATCGCTGGCAGGCCAAGCGCTACGGTGCTGCGGGCAGCTTTGCGCCGGATGACCAGGGGACGATGGGCACTGCTGAACAGTGGCTGCTAGAGGCGCAACGCATCTTCGCGGCCACCGCCGGGGCCATGGGCGAGCCTCAGTTGTTTGATGACCTGCATAGGTTGCTGGCGTCAGGCAACAGCGCCGTCGATCAATTGCGCTGCCATGCCGACGCCCGGGCCTCGGGCGCCGATGAGCACGTGTGTCTGCAGCAAGTGGTCGACCGCCTGCTGGCCCAGAGTCGCGCTGCCCATTGACCTACTGCGCGAGCAATCAGGCCGCTTGTGGCTGCAGATGCAGTGCACCGTCGACATCCTTGACCAACCCACTGGCCAAAAACAGCGGTACCAACCGCTTGTGCAACTGCGGCTCGACAAACTCCTTCACCGTATCCAGCGCCAGCACACCACTCAGGGGCAATTCGGCCTTGGTGTACGACAACCAGGCTTTCTTCAACACCTGCAACACATCGCTGCCCGCCGTGGTGGCGAAGCGGCGCTGGGTGGGTTTGCCGTCGAAGGTGAAGCTGTGCTGGAACGCATAGCCGTTTTCATCGCCGTTACCATCGGTGCAGCGGATGCAGCTGCACGGGCCGTCGCCGAACGCGCTGCGCAGGTAGGCGTTGAAGTCCACCACGGGTTTGAGTGACAGGCGCTTATCCACCTCGAACAGGTCCCCGGTCATTTTTTCGTCAGTGTTCAACGTCCATTTCCTCGCTGGTTCGGCAGTTTTTCAAAGCGCCGCACAATAGCAGCCGGGGGCTGGTTTGTGGGCCATTTGCATAACAATAGATCCCGATATTCTTTTCCACTCTTAAAAATCGTCGCTAGGCTCCATCACCTTCTTAAAAACGCGGCAGACTCCCATGACTTTCAAGCGCTCCTCCCTGACCCTCTTGGCGGCTGCGACAGCCCTGATCAGTATCGGCGCCCAGGCCGAAGGCAAGATCAGCATCGCCCAGCAATTCGGCATCGGCTACCTGATCCTCGATGTGGTGCGCGACCAGCATCTGATCGAAAAACACGGCAAGGAACAGGGCCTGGATATCCAGGTGGACTGGAACAGCATTTCCGGCGCCACCGCGATGAACGAATCGCTGCTGGCCGGTGCGCTCGATGTGGTTTCCGCTGGCGTGCCGCCGATGCTGACCCTGTGGGACCGCACCAAGGGCAAGCAGAACGTCAAGGCCATCGCCTCCCTGGGCTCGATGCCCAACTACCTGCTGACCAACAACCCCAATGTGAAGACCCTCAAGGACTTCAGCGAAAAAGACCGCATCGCCGTGCCCGCCGCCGGTGTGGGTTTCCAGTCGCGCACCTTGCAGATCGAGACCGCCAAGCAGTTCGGCGATGCCAACTTCAAGAAGTTCGACGACATCTCCATCAGCCTGGCCCATCCCGATGCCACCGCTGCGCTGATTGCCGGGGGATCGGAGATCAACGCGCACTTCTCCAGCCCGCCGTTCCAGTATCAGGAACTGCTGAACCCTAACGTGCACAAGGTGCTCAGTTCCTACGACATCCTCGGTGGGCCGGCCACGTTCAACGTGCTCTACACCACGCAGAAATTCCACGACGAAAACCCCAAGACCTACAAGGCGTTCTATGACGCATTGGCCGAAGCCGAGACGATCATCAAGGCTGACAAGCCAGCGGCAGCCAAGGCGTATATCCGCGTAGAGCAGTCGAAGTTGCCGTTGGACCTGGTGGAAAAAATCGTCCAGGACCCGGAAATCGACTTCACCATCGTGCCGCAGCGTACCTACATCTACGCCGAGAAATTGCAGGCACTGGGCGTGCTGAAAAACAAGGCCGCCAGTTGGAAGGACTACTTCTTCGAAGAGGCCCATGGCGGCAATGGCAGTTGAGAGGCCCAAGTTCAAGGGCGAGCTCAGTAAGCGGTCGTTCTGCAGGTGGGCAGGGCTGCGCCGCGATAGAAGGACAGAATTGCCAGCAGTTGAACGGTGACGGCCACCACCACCACGGCAACAATCGCCTCTTGCGGATCGACAAATGCCGCGCGTATAAGGCCGAAGCCGGCGGGTGCGAAAGCGTAGATGGCCTGGCTGAGGGCAACCATCAGAGCGATGACCTTCGCGGTATTCTCGTGGCTGAACTCGGTTTGCGCGATCAACGGTGGCAGCGATGTGGCGTTGCCGATCCCGGAGCCGATCAGCACGACTGCTATCCAGGCGACCGCAGGGTCCAATTGCAGGCAAAGCAACATCAAGGTGCCCAGCAGTTGAACCCCATAAGCCAGGCAAGCCAAATGGCGACGATTAATGCCTTGGCTCATCCAGTGCGCGGCGATGTATCGCCCGCCCATGGCGCTGGCGGTGGCCAAGCCCATGGCGAATGAGGCAGGGCGGGAGCCCAGGTGTACGACCAGGATCGAATACAGATGGGCGATCAACCCAATCTGTGCAAACAGACCAAGGGACATGCCGGCGGCCAGCGTGCGAAATTGTGCCGATCGGAATGTCTGCACGGTCGTCCAGGGGATGACAGGGGCATGGAGCGGTGATGCGGACGGCGTGGCGAGATTGTCAGGTTGCTGGCCCACGCTCTGCGGTGTTTTGCCGAACACCCACACAGCAAACCCGGCAGTCAGCGTAATGGTGCCCAGGGTTATTGCCAAGGCCGCGATGGCAAAGCCGAATCGCTCGATCAAGAGTACCCACAGCGGCGAGAAGATCACCCCACCCAGGCTTGCACCGTTATAGGCCTTGCCCAGTGCGGTTGGCCTCCCTTTGATGTACCAGGGCGCAATCAGCGTGTTGACGGCCGCGGCGCCCAATGTGACCCAGCCGATACCCGAGCACATTGCGCCGAAATATAGCACCCACAGCGCGTCCGCTTGAGCCCAGATATTAACCCCGATGCCCAGGATCAGGCTGCCCACCCAAGTTACTGCGGGTATACCCCAGCGTTTGTACAGTCGCGGCAGATTGGCGATGACCAGGGTGCCGCTGAGAAAGTGCAGGGTCACCGCCGCAGACACCTCGTCAATCGGCCACCCGGTGCGATCCATGACGGCCTGCATATAAATCGGCGGGCCGTAGAACCCGACTCCCCAGCCAATGATTGCCATAACGAACGTACACCTGAGTACGGTCTGGCCAAAAAAACGCGTGTGATTCATCGGCATCTCTCCTGGATTGGCTTGTAAAGTACTCTGCCGATATGGCTTTCACTTCGAGGAGCGTCGAACTATGGATGTTGAACCTTCCGAATTGCGCCTGGCCCATGTAGCGGCTGCGATTGCCGACCCGGCCAGGGCGCGCATGCTCTGTTGCCTGCTCGATGGGCGTGCGCGCACGGCCACAGAACTGGCAGTGGTCGCGCAGAAGAGCTCGTCGACGGCGTCCAGCCATTTTCAAAAACTGCTGGAGCAAGGGCTGGTGACGATGATCAGCCAAGGCAAGCATCGCTATTTTCAATTGGCAAACAGCGATGTCGCCCATGCGCTGGAGGCGCTGCTGGCGATCAGTTCATTTGAACTGCCGGCGTTCAAGCCGTCCACTCCGTGCCATCTGCGCCATGCCCGTAGTTGCTACGATCATTTGGCCGGTGAGTTGGGGGTAAAGGTGCATGACGCCTTGTTGGAGCGCGAATGGATGGCGCTGCAGCAGGGGATGTACCAATTGACGCCAACGGGCATGGAAGGCATGGCAGAACTGGGCCTGGATCTTACCGCTCGAGTCCAGGCGCGCCGGCGCTTCGCCTACCCATGCCTGGACTGGAGCCAACGCTGTGCCCATGTAGGAGGAGCGCTGGGGGCGTTACTGCTGGATCATATGCTGCTAGGCGGGTGGCTGGCGCGAACGCTTGATTCGCGCGCGCTGACGGTGACTGCCAAAGGGCGCAGGCGTTTGGCCAGCGTTTTTGATATCCAATGCGGTGACCGCAGCCAACGCCCTGTAAGGGAATGATCAGCGGAAAAACTCACCGGGCGTGGCCTCGAATTGCTGCCGAAACGCATTGATAAACGCCGACGTCGACTCATAGCCACACCCCAGCGCCACATCCGTGACCCGCTCGCCTTGCTCCAGGGCGGGCAGGGCGCTCAATAACCGCAGGCGCTGGCGCCAGGCGCGGAACGTCAGCCCGGTGTCGCTCAAGAACAACCGACTGAGTGTCTTCTCGCTCACCCCCAGTTTCTGGCTCCACTGGCCCAAGGTTGTTTGCTGTTCCGGGTGCGCACTCAGGCTGCGATAGATCGACCGCAAGCGCGGATCCGATGGCAATGGCAGCATCAGATCGACGTGCGGCGCCGCCGCCAACTGATCCAGCACCACCTGGGCCAGGCGCCCGTCCGGCCCATCCTCGGCATACTCCACCGGCAGTTCGCTGAAGCTGCGGATCAGCTCGCGCAGCAGGCTGCTCACCGCCAGCACATGACAGCGCTCCGCCGCCCAGGTGGTGACGCTGCAATCCAGGTACAGGCTGCGCATTTCGGTGTGGGGCGAGCTGAACACGCGGTGCGGTACACCGGCTGGAATCCACACCGCGCGCTGGGGCGGTGCGACGAAGCGGCCGACGCTGGTCTGGATCTCCAGCACCCCGGAAATCGCGTAGGACAATTGCACCCACGGGTGACTGTGCCGGCGGGTCAGGGCGCGGTTGGGCAGCGATTCGGTGCGCCCATACACCGGCCTTGGCAGGCTGGAAAGCCCTGGCACGCTACGGCGCACCGTGTTGGCATGTCCTTTAGGCGGCATTTGTTGGCTCATTGGCGTTAGTCGGTAACAAGCCGTTACGTTAGAGTCGCGATGACGCTCTTGGCAACCCCCGGAAGATCCTGCTTATGACTCGCCCCCGTTTCCTGCCTGACAACTTCACCCTGACCCTGATCGCCACGGTGATTCTCGCTTCCCTGCTGCCCGCCAGCGGCCAGACCGCCGTGGCCTTCGGCTGGGTCACCAACCTGGCCATCGCGTTGCTGTTCTTCCTGCACGGCGCCAAGCTGTCGCGCCAGGCTATCGTCGCCGGCGCCGGGCACTGGCGCCTGCATCTGTTGGTGTTCAGCCTGACCTTCGTGCTGTTCCCGTTGCTGGGCCTGGCGCTCAAGCCGGTGCTGTCGCCGCTGATCGGTAAAGACCTGTACATGGGCATGCTCTACCTGTGCGCCTTGCCGGCCACGGTGCAATCGGCGATTGCCTTTACATCGCTGGCGCGGGGCAATATCCCGGCGGCGATCTGCAGCGCGGCGGCGTCCAGCCTGTTCGGCATCTTCCTGACACCGTTGCTGGTGACGCTGCTGCTCAATGTGCACGGCGAGGGCGGCTCGACGGTCGACGCGATCCTGAAAATCAGCGTGCAATTGCTGCTGCCGTTTATCGCCGGGCAGATCGCCCGCCGCTGGATCGGCGCGTGGGTCGGCCGCAACAAGTCCTGGCTGAAATTCGTCGACCAGGGCTCGATCCTGCTGGTGGTCTACGGCGCGTTCAGCGAAGCGGTGAATGAAGGCATCTGGCACCAGATCCCACTGTGGGAACTGGGCGGCCTGGTGGTCGCGTGCTGCGTGTTGCTGGGCCTGGTGCTGGTGGCCTCCACGGTGCTGGGCAAGGCGTTCGGTTTCAACCAGGAAGACCGTATCACCATCCTGTTCTGCGGTTCGAAAAAGAGCCTGGCCACCGGTGTGCCGATGGCCCAGGTACTGTTCGCCGGGGCGAGCATGGGCGTGCTGATCCTGCCGCTGATGCTGTTCCACCAGATCCAGTTGATGGTGTGCGCGGCGTTGGCACAGCGTTATGCGAATCGGCCGGAGTCGATTCCGGAATTGATGGGGCAGGTTGACCCTTGATCTACGCCGAAGGCCTTGTCGCTGTTACGACCAGCGGTATATACGAGCGGATGCCCTCGGCAAGCCCATTCAATCGGGGTCTACGTGCTCATCATGACCGCACCCTGACCCGGTTGAGGTGATTTTGAGCGGGATGAGCGCCAACAGCCGGGCCGGAAACCTATAGAATGCTCGGCGGCGGCGCTTGTCCTGGGTGGCCGTCTGATCATCGTCCGAGTACCGCGCCCTTCAATGAGCATTTCAGCCGCAACGCCCCAAGCCAATTGGCAACCGGTCTTCGCCCTCGCGTTGGCCGCGTTTGTGTTCAACACCACCGAATTCGTGCCCGTCGGGCTGCTCAGTGCCATCGGCGCCAGCTTCGACATGCCAGTGTCCAGCGTCGGGCTGATGCTCACCATCTACGCCTGGATCGTCTCCCTGACCTCGCTGCCGGTGATGCTGCTGACCCGCAACGTGGAGCGGCGCAAGCTGCTGATCGTGCTGTTCGGCCTGTTCATCGCCAGCCATGTCCTGTCCAGTGTGGCCACCAGCTTTGGCATCCTGATGCTCAGCCGAGTCGGCATTGCTTTGTCCCATGCGCTGTTCTGGTCGATCACCGCCTCGCTGGCGGTGCGCCTGGCGCCGGAAGGCAAGCAGGTGCAAGCCCTCGGTCTGCTGGCTACTGGCACTTCCCTGGCGATGGTGCTGGGTATTCCGTTGGGCCGTCTGCTGGGCGAGGCCATGGGCTGGCGCACCACGTTCCTGGTGATCGGCGCGTTCGCCGCTGCGCTGGTGTTCTGGCTGGCGCGTACGTTGCCGTTGTTACCGAGCCAGAACTCCGGCTCGCTGCGCAGCCTGCCACTGCTGTTCAAGCGCCCGGCGCTGGTGGCGCTGTATGTGCTCACCGCGATGACGGTGACTGCGCAGTTCACCGCCTACAGCTACATCGAGCCCTTTGTCGAAGGCGTGGCCGGCATGAGCGGCAGCGCGGTGACCCTGATCCTGCTGGTGTTCGGCGGCGCGGGCATCATCGGCTCGCTGCTGTTCAGCCTGGTGCACCGTTTCAACCCGCACCTGTTCGTGGTGGGCGCGGTGTTTATCCTGAGCGCCTGCCTGGCGTTGCTGCTGCCCTTGAGCGGAGCCGAATCTTACCTGGTGATGCTGAGCGTTTTCTGGGGCATGGCGATCATGGGCTTCGGCCTGGCCATGCAATCCAAGGTGCTGGTGTTGGCGCCCGACGCCACCGACGTGGCCATGGCGATGTTCTCCGGCATCTACAACATCGGCATTGGCGGCGGCGCGCTGATGGGCAGTTGGGTCGGCAGCCAGTTCGGCTTCGCCTGGATCGGTGCGGCCGGTGGGTTGCTGGCGGCGGTAGCCCTGATCGGGTATTGCCTGGCGATCAAGAAGTTTGGGCAGGGCGTTGTAAGCCGCTAAGACCAGACAAGTCCTACACGACATATTGATACCCATTGCTACCGTCGCCTCGGGCCGCCCACCTCCCGTGGCGACGGCACTTGAGCGGCAATGGGAGTTGATTGTGCAAAAACGTTTGACTGCAGAGTTCATGGGTACTTTCTGGCTGACCTTCGGCGGCTGCGGCAGCGCCATCCTGGCGGCTGCGTTCCCCGGGTTGGGTATAGGTTTTGTGGGGGTTTCCCTGGCGTTCGGGCTGACGGTGTTGACCATGGCCTATGCGCTGGGCGGTATTTCCGGCGGGCATTTCAACCCGGCGGTGACCATCGGCCTGTGGGTGGGGCGCCGTATCGAGGGCGCTGATGTGCTGCCGTACATCCTGGCGCAGGTTGCGGGGGCGATTACTGCTGCTGCCGCGTTGTTCCTGATTGCCAACGGGCAGGCCGATTTCTCGGTGGGCGGTTTTGCTGCCAACGGCTATGGCCCGCTCAGTCCCGGTCATTTCGACATGAAGGCTGCATTGCTGGCCGAACTGATCGCCACGTTTTTCTTCGTCTTCATCATCCTGCGTGTGACCGCACCCGGCGCGGTGCCTGGCTTTGCCCCGATTGCCATTGGCTTGGCGCTGACCTTGATTCACCTGGTCCTGATCCCCGTCACCAACACCTCGGTCAATCCTGCGCGCAGCACCGGGCCGGCATTGTTTGCCGGAGTTGATTACCTGGCACAGCTCTGGCTGTTCTGGCTGGCGCCGATCGTGGGCGGCGTGATGGGCGCGGTGGCGGCTCGAGCAATGGACGAGTGCCGTAAAAAAGTGCCCGCCTGAACCCCAGCGTCGCCATGCCGATCATCTCGGCGGCGACGTTGTGCACGGCATAACGGTCCAGGGCTCAGCGCGTTGCGAGCACCGCTTCGAGTTTTTCCTGGTCGCGGGCAAACTGTCGAATGCCTTCAGCGAGTTTCTCGGTGGCCATCGCGTCCTCGTTGGAGCCCCAGCGGAACTGCGCTTCGTTGAGGGTCTGGCGCGGCTCCCCAACTGCCCCCGGATTCAATCGACGCTCCAGCAGGCCCTGGTCTTCATCAAGCTTTTGCAGCAGCTCGGGACTGATGGTCAGGCGGTCGCAGCCCGCCAGTTGCTCGATCTGGCTGAGGGTGCGGAAGCTGGCGCCCATGACCACGGTGTTGATGGCGTTGGCCTTGTAGTAGTTGTAGATCCGCGTCACGGACTGCACGCCTGGGTCCTCGGTGCCGGTGTAGTCCAGGCCGGTGTTCTTGCGGTACCAGTCATAGATGCGGCCTACGAATGGTGAAATCAGGAACACCCCGGCGTCGGCGCAGGCGGCGGCCTGGACGAACGAAAACAGCAGGGTCAGGTTGGTCTGGATCCCGGCCTTTTCCAGGCGCTCGGCGGTGCGGATGCCTTCCCAGGTGGAGGCCAGTTTGATCAGCACGCGGTCGCGGCCGACGCCGGCCTGGTCGTACAGCGCGATCAACTGGTTGGCCTTGGCCCACAGCGCGTCTTGGTCGAAGGACAGGCGCGCATCGACTTCGGTGGAGATGCGCCCCGGAATCACCTTGAGAATGCCGCAGCCCACCGCCACCGCGAAGCGGTCACACGCCAGGTCCACATCGCCCTTGGACTGGCCCACCGCGCTGTGCAGCAACTCGGCATATTCCGGGATGGCAGCGGCCTTGAGCAGCAGCGACGGGTTGGTGGTGGCGTCCACCGGGCGCAAGCGGCTGATGGCTTCCAGGTCACCGGTGTCGCACACCACGGTGGTGAATTGCTTGAGTTGTTCGAGCTTGGACGTCATGAGCGGCATTCTCCAGAAACGGTTATTGGTTGAGGGCCTGTGCGGTGTCCAGGTCGGTGATCAGGATGTCCAGGTAGCCGCCCTGGAGCGCGCCACGAATGGCCTGGACCTTGTTCAACCCACCGGCCAGGCCGAGCACCCGGTGGATGGCGCGCAGCTTGGGCAGCGCCACCGAGACCACGAATTCTTCATCTTCCTCCAGCACCGGCTTGCCCTGGGCATCGAAGTAACGCAGGCAGATATCGCCCACCGCGCCGCGTTCGGCGAGCAGGCGCAGCATGTCTTCGGTGTAGTAGTTGCCGCTGTTGCGCAGCAGTTGCGAGGGCTCCAGGTCGCCGATGCCGACAATCGCCAGGGTGATGCTGTCAAAGCGCTGCAGCACTTCCTTGACCTCTTCCATCTGCACGATGCGCTGCTTGCTCTCCACCGATTGCTCGATGCTTTGCGAGGGCAGCAAAAACGCCGGGCAGTTGAGCAGGGTCGCCAGGCGCTGGGTCAGCAAAGTAGCTTCAAACGCGCCCTTGTGGCCGACGCCGCCCAACAGTTGCACCACTTCCTGGGCGGCCTGTTTGCCCGGCTGCGCGTGCAAGTGGCCGACCATGGCGCGAATGGTGCTGCTCCACGACGAGATACCGATACGGTCCTGGGGCGACAGGCTGGTTTCCAGGTAGTGGGCGGCGGCCGAACCGATGGCCTGCTTGATGCTCTCGTCATTGCCGGGCTCGGTGGCTTCCACCACGATCACCCGGCGCACGCCGTAGCGGCGCTGCAACTGGGTTTCCAGTTCCAGGTGCAGGCCTTGCAAGCGCATCACCGTGATCTTCACCACGCCTTCCTGCAGCGCCCGGCGCAGGGCACGGCTGATAAACGATTGGGACAGGTCCAGTTGCGCGGAAATCTCGGACTGCTTGAGCCCTTCTTCGTAATAGAGGCTCGCGATCTTGGTGATCAGGCGCTGTTCTTCGATCTGGCTCATGAAGGCCTCAGGGCTCTTTATAGTAAAAGGCATGACTCAATGGCCGTGAGGATACCAAACCCTTACGACATGATCAGGCCGCCGTCGATATTGATCGCCTGGCCGGTCAGGTAGGCGGCATCGTCCGAGGCGAGAAACGCCACCAGGCCCGCCACATCCGAGGGTTTGCCGGCGCGGCGCAGGGGGATGTTCTTGACCCATTCGGCCATCAATTCACCCTTGCCGTAGCGCTTCTCGTCGGTGCTGAGGATCTCGCCCCACACCCGGTCGTTGTAGTCCCACATCTCGCTTTCGATGATGCCGGGGCAGAATGCATTCACCGTGATGTGATGCCGCGCCAGTTCCAGCGCCAGGCTCTGGGTGATGCCGATCACGCCCATTTTGCTCGCGGCATAGTGGGGCGTGTAGATGAACCCCTGGCGGCCCTGGCCGGAGGAGGTATTGATCAGCCGGCCGCTGCCTTGCTTGACCATGTACTTGGCGGCCTCCCGGCAGCCGAGCCACACGCCGGTGGTATTCACCTGCAGCACCTTGTCGAAATCGGCACGGGGCATCTTGTCGTAGTGGTCGATGGTGATGATGCCGGCGTTCTGCACCGACACGTCGATGCTGCCAAAACGGGCGTGGCCTTCGCGGTAGAGCTTTTCGATATCGTCTTCACGGGTGACGTCGATGGCCAGGGCCAGGGTGTCGACTTGGTATTCCCGGGCCAGTTGGTCGGCGGTGAAGGTCACGCGTTCCAGGTCGTTGGAAGCCAGTACCAGGCTGGCGCCTTCCTGGGCGAAACGCTCGGCAATGCCGGCGCCGATGCCCCGGCAGGCACCGGTGATGACCACAGTTTTACCGTTGAATCGTTGGGACATGACGAACTCCTACCAGCACACAAAGCCGCCATCGACCAACAGGTCGACACCGGTGCAGAAAGACGAGGCCTGGCTGACCAGGAAAATCGCCGGGCCGACCATTTCTTCCACGCTGGCCATGCGGCCCATGGGCGTGGTCTGTTCAAAGATCTTCACCTGGTCGGCGACTTCCGGGCGCGAGTTCATCGGCGTGGCGGTGTAGCCGGGGCTGATGCAGTTGACCCGCAAGCCCTTGTCGGCCCATTCCATCGCCAGGCTCTTGCTCAGGTGAATCACGCCGGCCTTGGAGGTGTTGTAGTGCGCTTGCAGCAAGCCACGGTTGACGATACTGCCGGACATCGAGGCGATATTGACGATGGCGCCCTTGCCACGGGGCAACATCACGGCGGCCTGGGCATTGGCGATGCCGGCGCAGTTGACCGCGACGCTCAGTTGGCCCAGTTCGGCTTCGGTGCGTGCCACCGCCGCGTCCAGTGCGGCGCGCTCGGTGACCGTACCGCTCAAGGCCAGGGCACGACGGCCCAGGGCCTGGATGCGTTCGACGGTGCTGGCGATGCCGGGGCTGCCCGGCAGATCGAAGCAGGCCACATCCGCGCCGGCCTCGGCCAGCCCCACGGCAATCGCCTGGCCAATGCCGCTGCCGGCGCCGGTGACAAAGGCCACTTGGCCTTGAAGACTAAAAAGCTGCATGGATAACTCCGTTATTTGAAATCACAGCCGACCCCTGTGGGAGGGGCTTGCCCCCGATGGCGGTGTATCAGTTATAAATTTTTCAATTGAACCACTGCTATCGGGGGCAAGCCCCCTCCCACATTGGATCTTCATTGTTTGTGGGTCAGGCAGTCGCCATTTCCATCACCGAAACGGGGGTGGCCTCGCCACGTTCCAGAATCCCCATCTGCCGGCCCCGGCTCATGACCAGGACGCGGTGCGACAAACCAAGCACCTCATCCAGATCCGAGCTCACCACCATCACCGCCATGCCTTTGGCCGCCAGGTCCGCGATCACTTCATAGATGGCCGCCCGCGCACCCACGTCGATGCCGCGGGTCGGTTCATCCAGGATGAAGACCTTGGGGTTGCGCGCCAGCCATTTGGCGATGATCACCTTCTGCTGGTTACCGCCGGACAAACTGGAGATGCGCGACTGCGGCGCACCTTTGACCCCCAGCCTGGCCACCGCCGTGCGGGCGAATTCGCGCAGCGGGGCAGGGAATACCCAGCCGCGCTTGTCCAGCAGGTCGGTGTTGCCGTAGATCAGGTTGTCTTCGATGCGGTGTTCCACCACCACGCCTTGTTGCTTGCGGTCCTCGGGCACCAGCACCACGCCGGCCTGGATCGCCTCCAAGGGCGAGCGCAGCTGGCGTACTTCACCGTCGAGTACCAGGTGGCCTTGGACATCCTGTGCTGCGCCGGCAATAGTGCGCACCAGTTCGGTCCGCCCGGCGCCGACCACGCCGGCAATGCCGAACACTTCGCCGGCGCGCACGCTGAAATCGATGCCGTGCAAGGCAAATTCGCGGCAGCCGAGGTCCTTGACCTGCAACATCACGCGATCCTGTGGCGCTTGAAGGGCGGGGAAAATCCGCTCCAGGCTGCGCCCGACCATCTGTTCCACCAGCTCGCGTACCGGCACCTGGGCGGTGGCGTGCAAGGCGATCTGGCGCCCGTCGCGCAGTACCAGCACACGGTCGGCGATGCGTGCGATTTCTTCCAGGCGGTGGCTGATATAGATAAACGACACGCCCTCGGCCTTGAGCCGTTCCACCTGTTTGAACAGCAACTCGGTTTCTTCGCCGCCCAATGCCGCAGTGGGTTCATCCAGAATCAACAGGCTGGCCTTGAGGGTCAGCGCCTTGGCGATTTCCACCAATTGCTGGGCCGCCACGCTCAGGCCTTCGACCTTGCGCGATGCTGGCACTTTGAGCCCCAGGCGCTCCAGCTGGATCTGCGCCTGGGCCTCCATGTACGCGCGGTCCACCCGCCCATGACGCATGGGCAGGCGACCGACGAAGATATTCTCGGCGATCGACAATTGCGGCAGCAGGCGGATTTCCTGGTGGATCAGACCGATCCCGGCGCCCAGCGCCGCACCTGGCGACGCGGGTGCGTAAGGCGCGCCGCGCCAGGTCATGCTGCCCCCGGCTTCAGGCTGTACCAGCCCGGCGATGATCGACGACAAGGTCGACTTGCCCGCACCGTTCTCACCGAGCAGGGCCAGCACTTCGCCGGGGCGGATGTCCACATTGACCTGCGACAGTACCTGCACCGGCCCATAGGCCTTGCTGATATTGCGCAGGCACAGCACCGCGTCGGCGTGGGCGGTGTCCAGGGCTGCTGCTTGCATGACGACCTCCAAGGCTTACGGGTGCTGTTGCAGGAACGGCGCGACGTTTTCTTTGGTGGTCAGCACAGTGGGCAACAGTTGCTCCTTGGGCACGGCCTTGCCGGCTTTCAGGTCGATGGCCGATGCCACGGCCAGGCGGCCCATCTTCTGGGTCTGCTGGGTCATGGTTGCATTCAGCACGCCACTTTCCACGGCCTTGAGCCCGGCGACGTCACCGTCGAAACCGACCACCACGACCTTGTGGTCGAGGTTGCCGACCTTCACCGCCTGGGCAGCGCCCAAGGCCATGGCATCGGCTCGGCCGAAGAACACGGTGATGTTCGGGTCACGCTGGAGCAGGTC
>Ga0105251_10001654_pt1 | contig 18861 bp, 14 predicted proteins | sample KBSS64metaG_FD_80424 | JGI IMG/M metagenome (GOLD analysis project Ga0105251, IMG submission 80424) | Switchgrass rhizosphere microbial communities from Kellogg Biological Station, Michigan, USA - KBS S6-4 metaG | ecosystem: Host-associated > Plants > Roots > Rhizosphere > Soil | place...
CGCAGCAGTATGGAATTTCCTGCCCTTTCCCATCATGGTGGCACTCGAGGCGTAACCGGCTCCTGTCACCAGCTGCACCTCGACGCCACCATCAGCCTGTTGATCGATTGTGGGCTGGAGCAGGGTGCCGATGCGGCTCCCGGATCAGAATTTGCCCCCATCGGCTTTGATATAGCCGGTATCAAGGCGTTGATCATCACCCATGTTCACCTCGATCATGTCGGTCGCATTCCGGCATTGCTGGCTGCCGGCTACCGCGGCCCCATCCTGTGTAGTGAGCCGTCGGCCAAGCTACTGCCACTGGTGCTTGAGGATGCCTACAAGCTCGGTATCAGCGCAGATCCCATTCAGGTCGATCGTTACCTTGCGCTGGTGCAGCGGTTGATGGTGGCAATACCCTTCGAGCAATGGCACCTGGTGGCCGAGCAGGAGGGCATGGCATGCTCCATCCGCTTGCAGCGCGCGGGCCACCTGTTGGGTTCTGCCTACGTAGAATGCGACGTGCGCTATCCCGGCGTCGAACCCAGCTCGCGCGTGGTTTTCTCCGGCGACCTCGGCGCGCCGGGCAATCCCCTTCTACGCGCCGTGAAGCCCCCTGAGCGTGCCGATATCCTCATTCTCGAAAGCACCTATGGCGATCGCCTGCACCCAGGCCGCAGCGATCGCCAGCAGCGCCTGGAGGCCGTTATCGACCGTGCCTTGGCCGATAGCGGCACTATTCTCATTCCAGCCTTCAGTTTGGGCCGAACCCAGGAGTTGCTGTACGAGATCGAAGACATCCTCCACCGCAAATCGCTGCAGGCCGAACAAAGGCAGGGGCCTGCCGATGATCCGCTCGCTGCGCTCGACTGGTCGCGCTTGCCGGTCATTCTTGACTCGCCGCTGGCCCAGCGCATCACCCGCGCTTACGCGGAGCTGCATGAATATTGGAACTGCGAGGCTCGGCAACGGTTGGGGGAAGGGCGTGACCCGCTTGGGTTCGGGCAGTTGGTTTGTGTTGATACTCATGCCAAGCATCAGCAGGTGGTCAACTATCTGAAGAGTACGGGGCGGCCGGCTATTGTCATTGCTGGGAATGGCATGTGCTCGGGTGGGCGGATCGTCAATTACCTCAAGGCGATGCTCGGCGATTCGCGCCATGAGGTGATACTCGTGGGGTATCAGGCCAAGGGCACACCAGGGGCGGTGATCCAGGCCAGTGAGGGAGCAGAGGGGTTCGTGCGGGTCGATCTGGATGGGCGATTGTGCGAAATAAAGGCCAAGGTCGTAACTATGTCGGGTTACTCCGCGCATGCGGACTGTCAAGGATTGCTGGCTTTCGCCATGGGTGGAGGGGTGGTAAGAAGGGTGGTGCTTGTTCATGGGGAGCGCAAAGCTAAAGTCAGGCTTTCCATTGCCTTGCGCCAGCGAGCAAAGGAGGTGGGTGTCGAGCTACACATCAGCATTCCCTGAGATGGGGAGCGGTGTTTGCGGTTGACCGCAAATCGTCGACTTGATACGAATTTTTTGGGTTCCCCTTACGTTGGTGGTAGCTTCGCTGTAGTGTAGGCGTCGCAAATGCACGCCAACAGCGCGTATGCCTGGGGGGCGAGCTTCAGCTGCCTGGCCTTCGGCCTGCGTCGGTTTGCTGGTTTAGGGAACTCATAAAAATCTGATTCAAGGAACAATCGAACACATGCGCAATGTACCGGAGCGCCTTAACAACAACGACGATGTTGGGCTTGGCCAATTAATTAGCTGGATGTGGACACAGAAGCTTCTGATTGGGGCTGTGACGGCAGTCGTTACGTTGTGCGCAATAGCATATGCATTGCTGACTACGCCTATCTACGAGGCGAAAATTGTTGTGCAAGCGCCGACTCAAGATGATATTTCTCTTGTCAATGTCGGGCGCGGTGAGGGCAGCGGTTTGCCCAATTTGTCGGTGAAAGATGTTTATGAGGTGTATGTAGGGAATCTTCAATCCCAGGCGCTACGCAGGAAGTTTTTCCGTGACATTTATTTGCCAAGCTTGAGTGAGGAAAAACACCAGGGCTCCCAGGATGCCTTGTATGCAGAGTTCAATAGTATTTTGACAGTTGCTAATGTTGGGCCGACTTCCCCTGATCGCTACAATATCTCGGCTGCGCTGCCGGATCCGAAGGAGGCTGCGGATTGGGTGGTCCAGTATGCTCAGATGGCCAGTGACTGGGCGAAGCGTGATCTTGCAAAGGATCTTCGTGCCGATGCTGTGGCTAAGGCGGATAACCTTGAGCGACAGATAAAAATCGCCAGGGACGCTACTCGTAAAGTGCGTGAGGATCAAATTGTGCGGCTGTCGGAGGCGCTGAATGTCGCCAAGTCCATAGGCCTGGAGAGGCCTCCACTGATTGCCAACACCATGACGGCTGAGGTCTCTGCGGGTATGGATGCTGCGCTGACATACATGCGAGGCACGAAGGCGCTGGAGGCAGAGATCGAAAATTTGCGCAAGCGGACATCGGATGATGCGTTCGTTCAGGACCTGCGCGTGCGTCAGGAGTCGATGAGCTTTTATCGTGGCCTGGAAATGAGCGCTGACGCGGTGCGGGTCTACCGTCTGGACGGTGCCATCGAAATTCCCGATCGGCCAATCAAGCCGAAGAAGGGCCTCATTGTATTACTGGGTTTGGTAGCAGGTCTGCTGCTAGGGGCGAGCGTAGCCCTTTTCCGTGGGCTCGGCTCGGCGCGTTTAGGCTCTACTTGACAGCTGTCTTTCTCGATGTCGATTGACGTGGGGCAAGCGGGCTGTGCGCGCGATATATGACACTGTTCAGCCCCTGCCACATGTCGCGCTACCAACCAATTGGTACGCTCTTTCTCTTTTGGGGGCAATGAGATAGGATCGGGCGTCGAATGGTGGAATCCGCGTTAATTCTGGAGCTCTGAATAATAGGTTTAGAGCGTTGCCATAGGGCTGCGCTGTATTATTTCGAATGGAAGCGTCAAAAGAGGCAACAGATTTGTCAAGAATAAAAGCAGGCCTCTATTTTGGCTCTACCGTTCTTGTAAAAACACTCGCTGGCTTGCTGGTCATCAAAGTGCTCGCGTGGAAGTTGGGGCCGGAAGGTTTCGGGTTGCTCGGGCAGTTGATGACGCTTGTGGCCATTGTTGGCATGCTGGCAGGCGGGGGGATCAGCAATGGTTTGATCAAGGTACTCGCCAAAGCGCCATTGAACGGCTCCGAAGGCAAGGCGTGGTATGCGTCTGCATTCACGTTGACTACCCTTGTCTGTGGTGCCGTGGCATTAGTGATTGCAAGTATGTCCGCTGTGCTCTCGAACTACTTCATGCCAAGGATAGGGGCGCTTCTGTTCGTCGTTCTGGCACTGAGCCAGATTGTAATTGCCTACGGTAACCTTCCACTGGCTGAAGCCAGTAGTCGTGGGGATATCCGCACGTTTTCCTTGGTGAATATGCTAGGCACGCTGCTGGGAGCTATTCTGGTAGTTGGTGCCGTCTATTACGCTGGTTTCAGTGGTGCTGCCTTCTCGGTGGTGCTGATGCCCGCGATGATCGGATTGTGTGCGCTCGCCTATGCGACCTTGGGTCGCCGAACGTTGCTGAGGTCCTGCAGTTGGTCGATCAAGCCCGACCGCATGAAACATTTGATGTCTTTTTCCATGGTGACCCTGATCGGCGCTCTGTCGGTGCCGCTGGCTCAACTCTTCATGCGAGATGCGATGGGGCAAGCGCTGGGTTGGGAGCAGGTGGGGCAATGGCAGGCGGTGATCAAGCTTTCCGATGTCTACATGCAGTTCATGGGGGTGGTGCTGATCAACTTCGTGTTGCCGCGTCTTGCGGCGGCAGTCGATATGCGAAATGTACTCTCAGAGTGGTTGAGTAGTGTTTCTGCTCTTGTTGCAGTGCTGCTCGCTGGCTTTATTGTTTTCTATTTCCTGCGCCATTTTTTCATCACGTTGGTGTTCTCCAGCGACTTCTTGCCGATGACGAAACTGTTGGCGCCGCAAATGGCAGGCGACGTGCTGCGGACGATCGCGGCCTCGGTTTCCTATGTGTTCATGGCACGAGGTGCCGTAAGAGTGTCATTTGGCTTCGAGCTCATGCAGGGCGTGATCCTCGTTTGTACATTCAGCTTGCTCATAACCGGTGCCGGGGAGATGGCGCCTGTGTACGCTCACTTGTTCACTTACCTGTCATTATCAATCGTTATGACGTTTGGTTTGCTGATCTGGATGAAAAGGAAGCATTCGTGAATATCGTCATGCTTTGTACGACATTCTCCCTAAAGGAGAACGATCCCTGGTTGACCAATGAATTGGCCGAGGTGCTGCAGAGCCTGGGCCACTCCGTGAAGGTGATCAATCTCGGCTGGACGGCAAAGGCCGGCGAGTCTGACCACCGATTCGTTACCTCGAAGGGTGTGGAGGTCGTATGGTTGGCCCCTTTGCAGGTTCGTTCACGGCTGCCTATCGTTTCGCGCCTGGCTAAATGGGTGGGATCGTCCATCCGGGTGGTCAAGCTCTTACGTGAAACTACTCAGGATCACAAGGCCGACCTGTTGATTGGGTTTTCCCCAGCGGTAACGATGGCTTTACCGCTGCTGTGGCACCGATTCACGAGCCGGGCGCGTTCCTACATGGTGCTTTGGGATTTCTTCCCCCACCACCAGCAGCAGATTGGCCTGATGTCCACGGGGATCATCTTCAACGTGGCCAAGTGGCTTGAAAATGTGCTGATCCGTTCATTTGATCACGTGGGTTGCATGTCACCCGCCAACGTCGCTTATCTCAGGCAGCACTATCGCCTGCGGCATGCGCAAAACGTCCATATTCTGCCGATCTGGGGGCGCAATACTCCGGTTGCCCCGGTGGACAGAACTCAGGTTCGCCTGGCTGTGGGGTTGCCGGCAGACCGCTCGATCGTGGTGTTTGGTGGCCAACTGGTGCATGGGCGGGGGGTGGAAGATTTGCTGGAAGTTGCGCGGATCGCTGCACGCAGGGGTTCGCAGACACACTACCTGATCATGGGCAGCGGAACCCTTGAAGGACTGGTGCGCGCTTATCTAGAGGAAGGCCATGGCAACCTGACCTGGATCGCCAGAGTTCCACGTGAGCGATACCTGGAAATTGCACAAGCCTGCGATGCCGCTCTGGTCAGTACGGTACGGGATGTGGATGTGCCGAGCTTTCCGTCCAAGACGATCGATTATCTGCGCCTGGCCTTGCCTATTGTCGCGTCCGTGGAGAAAAGCACCGACTATGGCGACTTCATCGTAGAGCAAGGCGTTGGCGTGCGAGTCGAGGCCGGAGAGCCGGCACGGCTTCACGCCTGTATCGAACAACTCCTTGGCGACCCTGAATCGCGAGCTCGGATGGCCAGCCGTGGCCCGCAATGCATGGCCGAGCATTTCGATGTGCAGCAAGTTGCACTGCAGTTGATCAGCCAGGCTGAGGGGGCGCAGCATTAGCATGCCAACCATCTTCAACAGCCTCCGTTTCTTGCCGCTTTGCCTGGGTATGTTGTATTTGGGCGCTACAGTGTTGCTGTTTTTCTTCGGCCCATTCGACTGGCCGGTGCGCAACGGTGATGCGCTGCTCGGTTTTCTCCTGGTGACGCTACTGGCCCTGTGCGTGGGGTATTCGCTGAGTGGCTACACTCAAGTCCCAGGTCGCCCGCTCGTCAACTGGCGCAAGTGTTATCGCGTTGGAGCACTCGCGAGCATGGCATTGCTGTTTCCTTCCACGTATGCCTATACCGGCAAGTGGCCATGGGAAGTGGTAAGCGTGCTGGGCAATCAAGGTGCGGTCTATCAGGAGATGCTGAAGGCACTCCAGGCAAATGAATCCGGCATTCGCAGCTATGTAGCTCTTGCAAGGGGGCTTCTCGCTCCGTTCGTGTGCTGCGTCATCCCGTTCGCCATACTCAACTGGCGATCTTTGCGGGGGGTGGACGTGCTGCTGCTGTGCGGGCACGTCGCTGGAATTTTGATCTTTTCACTGATGCGCGGTACGGACCGCGAAACAGGTGACCTGCTAGTCTTCTTCGGCGGTTCATTCATGGTTCTGGCTGGCCAAGCTATTGTTCGGCATGGTCGATTTCCCTTCAGTCCGGGCAAATTCTTTGCTGTCTCACTTTTGCTGATGGTCTTGCTGGTTTCCACATTGATGCTGTTCATCGAGCGCAAGGAAGCTCGTATGGGTGGTAACAATGCATTCTGCATTGCCGAGGGTGTGGTCTGCTCTCAGCGTTCGGCCGGGGATGACCCGCTGACGGCGAAGATGAGCTTTGCCCTGGAGATGCTTACCGGTTATACGGCACAGGGCTACTACGGGTTGTCCCTGGCCTTGAAGGAGGATTTCACTTCCAGCATGGGAGTGGGTCATTCTTCATTTCTGATGAGCAATATTTCCAAGGTGATCGATGACTCCTTGTACCTGCGCAGCTACCTGCACAAGGTCAGCGTCGCAGGCTGGAGCGATACCTCTCAGTGGTCGACGATGTTTACCTGGATAGCCAGTGATGTCGGTTTTCCGATGGTGCCTCTGGTCATCTTGATAATGGGATACGTGTGGGGGAGTGCCTGGAAAAGCGCATTACTCAAAGGCAGCGAGGCGGGGGCACTGGTGTTCCTGTTCCTGACGCTGTCGATTTTGTATATGCCTGCAAACAATCAATTGACACAAACGCTCGATTCTTACTTTGCATTCCTGTTCTGGCTGGTCGTCTGGATTGGGCAGCGACGCAGTGGGTCGCCCGTGGTTCAAGTCTAATTAGAAATTCTGTGAGGTTGTCATGTTCAAAGGTAAAACACTCCTGATCACTGGCGGTACAGGCTCTTTCGGTAACGCAGTGCTCAAGCGCTTCCTGGATAGCGATATTGCGGAGATCCGCATTTTCAGCCGCGATGAAAAGAAGCAAGATGACATGCGCAAGCGCTATGCCAATAGCAAGCTTAAGTTCTACATTGGTGATGTGCGTGACTATCAGAGCATTCTGAACGCCAGCCGCGGCGTGGACTTCATCTACCACGCTGCGGCGCTCAAGCAGGTGCCTTCTTGCGAGTTCCACCCTCTGGAAGCTGTCAAGACCAATGTCCTGGGTACCGAGAATGTGCTTGAGGCGGCCATCCAGAATGGCGTGAAGCGGGTTGTCTGCCTGAGCACCGACAAGGCGGTTTACCCGATCAACGCCATGGGTATTTCCAAGGCGATGATGGAAAAAGTCATGGTCGCCAAGTCGCGCAACGTTGACAGCAGCCGTACCGTGATCTGTGGCACACGATATGGCAATGTCATGGCTTCGCGCGGTTCGGTAATCCCGCTGTTCGTCGAGCAGATTCGTGTGGGCAAGGCATTGACCCTGACCGACCCCAACATGACCCGGTTCATGATGACCCTAGCCGATGCCGTTGACCTGGTGCTGTATGCCTTCGAGCATGGCAACAATGGCGACCTGTTCGTGCAGAAGGCACCTGCTGCGACCGTGGAAACCTTGGCCCAGGCGCTGACCGGCCTGATGGGCAAACCGGAACACGCAATTCAGGTGATCGGCACCCGCCATGGTGAGAAGCTCTACGAGGCGCTTCTGAGCCGCGAAGAGATGGTGTGTGCCGAAGACATGGGTGACTACTACCGCGTACCACCGGATCTGCGCGACTTGAACTACGCCAAGTTCGTCGAACAAGGTGAAGAAAAAATTTCTCGTACCGAAGATTACAACTCCCACAACACCGAACGTCTGGATGTTGAAGGCATGCAGCGCCTGCTGCTCAAGCTGGAATTCATGCAAGCGATCGCGCGTGGCGAACACGCTGTGCCGGAGGAGTGAGAGCATGAATGTTCTGATCACCGGCGCGGACGGCTTCATTGGCAAGAACCTTGTGGTGCACCTGCAGGAGCTCAGTAACGTCGTCATCGACACGTTCACCCGCAACGACGATATCGCCGCCTTGCCTGGCAAGGTCGCCAAGGCAGACTTCGTCTTCCACCTGGCGGGGATCAACCGCCCCCAAGACCCACTAGAGTTCACAACCGGCAACGTCGACCTGACCCGCGCCCTGGCCGATGCGGTTCGTGCCAGTGGCCGGGCTGTCCCGCTGTTGTACACCTCGTCAACCCAGGCGGCGCTGGACAATGTGTACGGTGCCAGCAAGCGTGGCGCCGAACAGGTGCTTGAGGCAATGGCTGAAGCGACAGGTTCGGCTGTCTACCTGTTTCGCTTGCCCAACGTTTTTGGCAAATGGGCGCGGCCGAACTACAACTCTGCTGTTGCCACGTTCTGCCATAACATCGCTCGTGATTTGCCAATCCAGATCAACGATCGCTCGGCACGTATCAATCTGGTTTACATCGACGACGTTGTCAGGTCCTTCCTTCAGGTCATGCGCGGCGAGCATGCGGGGCAGCCGGTCATCGATGTGGCGCCGCAGTACAATGCCAGTGTGGGCGAAATTGCCGACCACCTTGAGGCGTTCAAGGCCAGCCGCGGCAGCTTGATCACCGAGCCGGTAGGTACAGGATTTGTCCGCGCCTTGTACTCCACCTATGTCAGCTATTTGCCCGAGGACCGCTTCACCTACGAGGTACCCAAGTATGGTGATGAGCGCGGTGTCTTCGTCGAAATGCTCAAGACCCGGGAGAGTGGACAGTTCTCCTATTTCACTGCGCACCCGGGCGTGACTCGCGGTGGCCACTACCACCACACCAAGACTGAGAAGTTCCTGGTGATCAAGGGCACTGCGAATTTCCGTTTCCGCCACATGGTTTCGGGTGAGTTGTATGAGTTGCAGACCAGCGGCGATAAACCGGTCATCGTGGAAACCGTGCCTGGCTGGACCCACGACATCACCAATATCGGTGATGAGGAAATGGTCGTCATGCTCTGGGCCAACGAAATTTTTGATCGCGAGCTTCCCGATACATACGCCAAGCCGCTGAACGCTTGAGACCTGGATTAAAGGAACCCCCATGAGAAAGTTGAAGGTTGTCACCGTCGTTGGTACCCGTCCGGAAATCATCCGCCTTTCCCGCGTCATGGTTGCGCTCGACCATCACTGCGAGCATGTGCTTGTGCACACCGGGCAGAACTACGACTATGAGCTGAACGAGATCTTCTTCAACGACCTGGGCATCCGCAAGCCCGACCACTTCCTCAATGCCGCTGGTGCATCGGGTGCCGAAACCATCGGTAACGTCATCATTGCAGTGGACAAGGTGCTGGCTGAGGTCAACCCCGAAGCCCTGCTGGTGCTTGGTGATACCAACAGCTGCATGGCTGTTATCCCTGCCAAACGTCGCAAGATTCCGACCTTCCACATGGAAGCCGGCAACCGCTGCTTCGACATGAGGGTGCCGGAAGAGATCAACCGCCGCATCGTCGACCATACCGCTGATATAAACCTGACCTACAGTACGATTGCGCGCGACTACTTGCTGCGCGAGGGCCTGGCCCCGGACATGGTAATCAAGACCGGCAGCCCGATGTTTGAAGTGCTTAGCCACTACCGTCCTTCTATCGAAGCGTCCGACGTGCTGCAGCGCCTCGGGCTGGAAGAGGGGTGTTTCTTCGTAGTCAGCGCGCACCGTGAAGAAAACATCGATACCGACAAGAATTTCCTCAAACTGGTCGAGGTCCTCAATACTGTGGCGCAACAGTACGACCTTCCGGTAATCGTCTCCACCCACCCCCGTACGCAAAAGCGGGTCGATGCGCTGGGTGTCAAGTTCCACGCTAATGTGCGCCTGCTCAAGCCCCTCGGTTTCACCGATTACAACAAACTTCAGCTGGCGTCCAAAGCGGTCCTGTCGGATAGCGGTACGATCAATGAGGAGTCCTCGATCCTCAACTTCCCTGCGCTGAACCTGCGCGAGGCACACGAGCGTCCAGAGGGAATGGAAGAGGCGGCGGTGATGATGGTGGGCCTCGAGGTGGAGCGCGTTCTGCAAGGCCTGGCATTGCTTGAGAACCAGCCTCGTGGCGAGCTCCGCGGCCTGCGTCTGGTCGACGATTACAGCATGCCCAACGTTTCCGAAAAGGTCGTGCGGATAATCCACAGCTACCGTGACTACGTCATGCGTACCGTCTGGAGAAGGTACTGATCGCCCATGGCTACACGCATCCTGCTGCTGACCCAGTGGTTCGACCCTGAGCCGACCTTCAAGGGGTTGGTGTTTGCCCGTGAACTGGTCGCCCAGGGGTTCGAGGTGGAGGTGATCACGGGCTTCCCCAATTACCCAGGGGGCAAGCTTTACCCGGGCTACCGTGTCAAGCTCATCCAGCGAGAAGTGATCGATGGCGTCAGGGTGACGCGTGTTCCACTCTATCCCAGCCATGGGCAGGGTGGGCTGGGGCGAATTCTCAATTACGTGAGTTTCGCTGCAACCAGCTTGTTATATGGGCTGTTCGGCGCGCGCAAACCCGATGTCATCTACGCCTATCATCCTCCGCTTACGGTTGGTATGTCGGCAGCCCTGATCAGAATGTTCCGCCGGGTACCGGTGGTCTATGACATTCAGGACATGTGGCCGGACACATTGCGGGCGACTGGCATGTTCTCCAATGAGAGAGCCTTGCGGCTGGTGAGCCGAGTCTGTGACTGGGTGTATCGTCGCTCTGACCAGATCGTCGTCCTGTCGCCGGGCTTCAAGCGCCTGTTAGTCGAGCGCGGTGTGCCGGCCAGCAAGATCGAGGTGATCTACAACTGGTGTGCCGAAGAGATGGTGTGCACAGGGGAGGTCGTGGCGCCTGCAGGGTTTCCGGATGCGTCACGGTTTCGTCTGCTCTTTGCCGGAAATATTGGCAAGGCTCAGGCTCTTGATGCCGTTGTCGAGGCAGCAGCTATCCTCAAGCAGCAGGCACCTGATGTGGCGCTGGTGTGTCTTGGCGGTGGGGTGGATGCCCCACGATTGATAGCCCTGGTGAATGAACGGGAGCTGAGCAATGTTACGTTCCTGCCAGGGGTGCCCATGGCCGAAGTCGGCCCTTATCTGGCCAGTGCGGACGCGTTGCTTGTTCACCTGAAAAAAGACCCTCTGTTCACGATCACCATCCCGTCCAAGACCCAAGCCTATATGGCTGCTGGCAAACCGATCCTGATGGCGGTCGAAGGGGATGCTGCGCAACTGATTCGCGAGGCGGATTGTGGCGTGGTCGCGGAGCCTGAAAACGCGCAGTCGTTGGTGGATGCATGCATGGCGCTTGCTGCTCTGAGCGCCCAGGAGCGGGAACAGATGGGCGCGCGAGCTGCCTCGTTCTACCAGCGCGAATTGTCATTGAAGGTGGGTGCCGGGCGGTTTGGCGAGCATTTCAGGCGCTTGCGCAAATAACCGCGCAGTGGCGGCCAGTCAGTTGATCCCAGTTAGGAATTGAGATGTTGAAGCGATTGTTCGATATTGTAGCCGCTAGTCTGGGCTTGCTCCTGTTGTCACCGGCTATTGCTGTAGTGGCGTACATGATCCGCCGGCGATTGGGGTCGCCCATTCTCTTCCGGCAGGTGCGTCCTGGCATGAACGGAAAACCGTTCGAAATGGTCAAGTTCCGGACCATGCGTGATGCCGTGGATGCTCACGGCAATGCGTTGCCCGACGCCCAGCGCATGACGCCTTTCGGCAGCTTCCTGCGTTCGAGCAGTCTCGATGAGTTGCCGGAGCTATGGAATGTGATCAAAGGTGACATGAGCCTGGTAGGCCCCCGTCCTTTGCTCATGGAATACCTACCGCTCTATAACACAGAGCAGCTGCGCCGCCACGACGTTCGTCCCGGGGTCACTGGCTGGGCTCAGATCAACGGCCGGAATGCCCTGACATGGGAAGAAAAGTTCAAGCTCGATACTTGGTACGTTGATAATCGGTCTTTCTGGCTGGACCTGAAAATTATCTTCCTGACTGTCAGGAAGGTCCTTCTTCGCGATGGCATCAGCGCACAGGGCGAGGCGACAATGTCAAAATTCACAGGGTCGCCCAAGTGAATGCCGCCGCCGCTTAGGTCATGATGAGTGGCGCTTTTTTTCCAAGGCAATGAGCTCGGTCAAGTAACTGCCGAGACAGTCGAAAAATTCTGAATACGGGTAAGAACAGTGCTGAATACTCCTTTTTCCGCTTGGCCGTCCTTTTCTGAAGAAGAGGCCAATGCTGTTCGTGATGTCGTGTTGTCGAACAAGGTCAATTACTGGACTGGCCAGGAATGCCGGAAGTTCGAAGAAGAGTTTGCCGTCTGGGCGGGCACCCAGCATGCCATTGCGTTGGCCAACGGTACCGTTGCCTTGGACTTGGCCTTGCAGGCGCTTGGCATTGGCCAAGGTGACGAGGTCATCGTGACGCCTCGCACCTTCCTGGCTTCTGTGTCGAGCATCGTCAACGCTGGCGCTGTTCCAGTATTTGCCGAAGTTGATCGCGATACCCAGAATATCACCGCCGAGACCATAAAGGTCGTGCTCACTCCCCGCACCCGGGGCATCATCTGTGTGCACCTTGCCGGCTGGCCCTGCGATATGGACCCCATCATGGCCTTGGCGGCAGAGCACGACCTGAAGGTCATCGAAGATTGTGCCCAGGCACATGGTGCAGTGTACAAGGGGCGTCCCGTCGGCTCGATCGGCCATGTAGGCGCCTGGTCATTCTGCCAGGACAAGATCATGACGACGGGAGGCGAGGGTGGGATGATCACCACCAACGATCGTGACCTCTGGGCAGCCATGTGGGCGTTCAAAGATCATGGCAAGAGCTGGAACGCGGTCTATGAGCGTGAGCATGCGCCAGGCTTCCGTTGGTTGCATGAAAGCTTTGGCACCAACTGGCGGATGATGGAAGTCCAAGGCGTGATCGGGCGAATCCAGCTTCAGCGCATGCCCGCATGGCTTGAGGCGCGGACAGTCAATGCCAATGCCATCTGGGCCTGTGCGCGGGAGCTGAATGGGCTGCGCGTACCTACAGTCCCCTCAGAGGTAGTGCATGCAGCCTACAAATGTTATGTGTTCGTGGAGCCGCAGGCGCTGCGTGAGGGCTGGTCGCGTGACCACATCATCGGCGCAATCTCGGAGCGAGGCGTGCCGTGCTATTCCGGTTCATGCTCCGAGGTCTACCTGGAGAAGGCCTTCGATGGCACCGGCTGGCGCCCGGAGGTTCGCTTCGAGGTCGCCAAGGAGCTGGGCGAAACCAGCCTGATGTTCTTGGTGCACCCCACCCTGACGGCCGAAGAGATCGACAAGACGTGTCAAGTGTTGAAGGAGGTAATGACCTTGGCTGCAAAATGATGATGCGGCATGCGGAGTGATATTACGTATGTGGACTGCCATGGAACTGGAAGCATGATAAAAAGATTGAGAGCATGGTTGCTGGCTTTACCCCGTGGCTACAAGCGCCTGCTGCAAGTAATGACTGACATAGGGTTGGTCTGGGGTGCCTTGTGGCTGGCGTTTCTGGTGCGCTTGGGGCTGGACGAGCTGGCCAATCCGGTCTTGGAGCATGCCTGGCTGTTCGTGGCAGCGCCTTTGGTGTCTATCCCGCTATTCATCCGTTTCGGCATGTACCGTGCGGTCATGCGCTATTTTGGTAACGACGCGCTCGTCGCGATCATCAAGGCGGTCAGCCTTTCGGCATTGCTGATGGGGCTGGTCGTTTACTGGTACAGCGACCACCAGCATCTCGTACCACGCTCGGTCATCTTCAATTACTGGTGGCTGAGCATGATTCTGGTGGGCGGGTTGAGGCTGGGTATGCGCCAGTACTTCCATGGCGACTGGTTCGTTACTGTCCAGCACGTACCTTTCACCAGCCGTTTCGATGGCTTGCCACGTGTGGCCGTCTACGGTGCCGGTGCTGCCGGTAATCAGTTGGTTGCGGCGTTACGGATGGGCAAGGTCATGCGGCCAGTTGCATTCATCGACGATGACGACAGTATTGCCGATCGGGTCATCTCTGGGCTGCAGGTTTACAAGCCTGAACAGATAAGCAAGATGCTTGATGCCACTGGGGCCCAGGAAGTCCTGATGGCCATCCCTTCGGCCTCTCGGGCCCGCCGCCGTGAAATCCTGAGTTACCTCGAGAGTTTTCCTCTTCATGTGCGCAGTATCCCTGGATTCATGGACCTGGCAAGCGGGCGGGTGAAGGTTGACGATATTCAGGAAGTGGATGTTGCAGACCTGCTCGGCCGTGATGCTGTCCCCGCTCAGGAGGATTTGCTGGAACGCTGCATAGCCGGGCAAGTCGTGTTGGTGACAGGGGCCGGCGGTTCGATCGGTTCCGAACTGTGCCGGCAAATCCTGAGCTTGGCGCCCACTACTTTGCTGTTGTTCGAGCACAGCGAGTTCAACCTTTACAGCATCCAGTTGGAGCTCGAACAGCGTATCGGTCGCGAAGCCTTGCCTACCCGGCTCTTGCCTATCCTAGGGTCGGTTCGCAACCCTCGACAGCTGCTGGACGTGATGAGCAACTGGAGCGTGGATACCGTTTATCATGCCGCCGCTTACAAGCATGTGCCGCTGGTCGAGCATAACGTTGCCGAGGGCGTGCTGAATAACGTGATGGGGACCCTGAACACGGCCCAGGCGGCATTGCAGGCGGGGGTGGCCAACTTTGTACTGATTTCCACGGACAAGGCGGTGCGCCCGACCAACGTGATGGGCAGCACCAAACGCCTTGCTGAGATTACGCTGCAAGCGTTGAGCCATGAAACCGCCCCCGTGCTTTTTGGTGACACCGGCAACGTGTCGCAGCTGAACCGCACCCGTTTCACCATGGTGCGTTTCGGTAATGTATTGGGTTCGTCGGGGTCCGTCATTCCGCTTTTCCACAAGCAAATTAAAGCGGGGGGGCCGGTAACGGTCACTCATCCGAAAATAACCCGCTATTTCATGACCATCCCTGAAGCGGCTCAACTGGTGATTCAGGCCGGCTCCATGGGGCAGGGGGGGGATGTTTTCGTGCTGGATATGGGGGAGCCGGTCCGGATTATCGAACTGGCAGAAAAGATGATTCATCTCTCCGGTCTGAGCCTCAAGTCCGAACGCAACCCACACGGTGATATCACCGTAGAGTTCACAGGGTTGCGGCCAGGAGAAAAACTCTATGAGGAGCTGTTGATCGGTGACAACGTGATTGCCACCCGTCACCCGATGATCATGAGTGCAGAGGAAGAATACTTCCCATGGGAGTCGCTCAAGAAGAAGCTAGTCGACTTGCTCGCAGCCATCGAGCGGGATGACTACGACACGGTGCGGCAAATTTTGCGTGATACGGTCGCCGGCTATGCACCACAAGGGGAAATCGTCGACTTCATCCACCGCCAGCGTCGTCTAGATGTGTGAGCACCGGGCTGACACGGGGCGCCCTGGCAAGTGAACGAGCCGGGTAGGCGTGCCCCCACCGCCAAAAGTTTATGCTCTCTACCAAAGTTGTAAACAACCCAAAAAGCGAGGGCTCGTTAATGTTTGGCAGGCGCATGGATACGCTTCGCAGTTCGCTGCTGGGATTGCCCCGGCGATACAAACGCCTGCTTCAGGTGGTGATCGACATCTTGTTGGTGTGGGTAGCACTGTGGCTTGCGTTTGTCGTGCGGCTCGGCCTCGACGAGATGGCCAACCCGATCATCGATCACACCTGGCTGTTCGTCTGCGCGCCCGTCGTTGCGGTCCCCCTGTTCATTCGCTTCGGGCTGTACCGTGCGGTGATGCGCTATTTCGGCAATGATGCACTGATTGCAATCATCAAGGCGGTCACACTCTCGGCATTGATTCTTGGCGTGATCATCTACTGGTCAAGTAATCACCAAAATGTGGTGCCGCGGTCGATTACCTTCAACTACTGGTGGCTTAGCCTCATCCTGATTGGCGGTTTGCGCCTGGCCCTGCGTCAGTACTTCCTGGGCGACTGGTTCAGTGCGGCGGTACGGCATGTACCGTTTACCAGCCGCGATGACGGTTTGCCCAAGGTTGCGATATACGGCGCTGGGGCGGCGGGGAATCAGTTGGTGACTGCATTGCGCATGGGGCGAGTCATGCGCCCCGTGGCCTTCATTGATGACGACAGCAGCATTACTGACAGGGTTATTTCCGGCCTGCACGTGTTCAGTCCACAACAAATTCAGCGCATGATTGACCTGACGGGTGCGAATGAGCTCTTGCTCGCACTCCCTTCCATCACTCGCGCGCGTCGGCGGGAGATCATCGGCCAGCTCGAAGGCTACCCGCTGCATGTACGGAGTATTCCTGGCTTCATGGACTTGGCCAGTGGGCGGGTCAAAGTGGATGATATTCAGGAGGTCGGCATCGCTGACCTGCTGGGACGGGATGCTGTGCCTGCTCAGGAAGACCTGCTCTCGCGTTGCGTGCAGCATCAGGTTGTCCTGGTGACGGGGGCGGGAGGGTCGATTGGTTCGGAATTGTGCCGGCAGATACTCACACTAGAGCCCACCGTGCTATTGCTGTTGGAGCATGGCGAGTTCAACCTTTACAGCATTCTCACCGAGCTGGAACAGCGGGTGGCCCGAGAATCACTGTCCACCACGGTATTGCCGATTCTGGGCTCGGTTCGCAACCCTCACCAGTTGCTTGATGTCATGACTACTTGGCGTGTAGGCACGGTCTACCATGCCGCGGCCTATAAACACGTGCCGATGGTCGAGCACAACATCGCGGAAGGTGTACACAATAACGTATTCGGGACGCTCAACGCCGCGCAGGCGGCTTTGCAGGCCGGCGTGTCCAACTTCGTACTAATCTCCACCGACAAGGCGGTTCGGCCCACTAACGTAATGGGGAGTACCAAGCGCCTTGCCGAGATGGTGTTACAGGCGATTAGCAAGGAACCTGCCCCGGTCCTGTTCGGGGCTGACGACAATGTTGCTCAGGTAAACAAGACCCGCTTCACCATGGTGCGTTTCGGCAATGTGCTGGGCTCTTCGGGGTCGGTAATTCCGTTGTTTCACCGTCAGATCAAGGAGGGGGGGCCGGTGACCGTGACCCACCCCAAGATCACCCGTTATTTCATGACTATTCCCGAGGCGGCACAACTGGTGATCCAGGCTGGCTCAATGGGGCAGGGCGGTGACGTTTTTGTGCTGGACATGGGGGAGCCTGTTCGAATCGTCGACCTCGCCGAAAAGATGATTCATCTGTCGGGGTACACGGTGCGTTCCGAACAGAATCCCCATGGCGATATATCGATCGAGTTTTCCGGACTGCGGCCGGGAGAAAAACTCTATGAAGAGTTACTCATCGGGGATAACGTCGGCGCCACTCGCCATCCGATGATCATGTGCGCCAATGAAGACATGCTGCAGTGGGAGTTGCTCAAGGAGCGCTTGCGGCAGTTGCTGGCGGCACTGGATGTCGATGACTACACACTCGTGCGCAAGCTGTTGAGGGAAACCGTGATCGGCTACGCACCAGATGGCGAAATCGTTGACTGGATTCACCAGCAACGGCGCATGGATCCTTAAGCCAATGGCCTGGCATGCCCTGGGCTCCGGGCGTACGGACGAAAAAGTGCTATCAAGACGGGCCGGGCAAGGCATGGTAGATTTGCTGCCCGGCAATGTTCATACAGGGGAGTGCGATTTGATTATCTACGCAATAGTAGGTGCAGGCGGATACGGCCGTGAAGTGATCCCGTTGGTCAGGGAGGAGCTGCAAGCGGCGGGCAGGTCCGACTTCCAGTTGTTGTTTGTCGATGATGGCGACGTTCCTGTAAGCATCAACGGTTATGAAGTTGTTTCGAGTGAAGTATTTGCCCAGCGCTCTGCGGAGAGAAAGTACTTCAATGTTGCAATTGCCGACAGCAGCGTACGTGAAAGCGTTGTTGGAAAAATGCTCGCGTTGGGTGCCGAACCATTCCTGGTAAAAGCACTCAATACCGTCATTCTCGATGCTAACCATATCGGCGAAGGTGCTGTGCTGTGCCCTTTCACCACCATCACCTCCAATGCCACGATCGGTAAGTACTTCCATGCCAACATCTATTCGTACGTGGCCCATGACTGTGTGATTGGTGACTACGTAACATTTGCACCTTCGGTCAAATGCAACGGCAATGTGGTGATCGAAGACCATGTCTATGTAGGCACTGGGGCGGTCATCAAGCAAGGGCGCTCCGGCAAGCCATTGGTGATCGGCAAAGGTGCGGTGGTAGGCATGGGCGCCGTAGTGACCAAGAGCGTGGCCCCGGGGGCCGTGGTAGTGGGCAATCCTGCCAAACCGCTTGCACGCAAAGGGTTGGGTGGCTGACCATGAACGATGTCGCGCTCGGCGCCATTCCGATTGACAAGATAAACCCTGGCATGACAGTCAGTTACTCGCAGACCATCAGCGACTCGGACATCAAGTCGTTTGCCGGTTTGAGCGGCGACCACAATCCTGTCCATGTGGATGCCGAATATGCAGAGTCGTCTCGCTTTGGCAGGCGCATCGCCCATGGGTTGATGTCGGCCGGGTTTTTCTCGGCGTTGTTTGGCACGAAACTTCCCGGGCCTGGATGTGTGTATGTATCTCAGACCTTGAATTTCAAACGTCCCGTTTATATCGATGACACCGTCGTAGCCACGGTGACCGTGACCGGAGTAGACATAAAATCCAATCGGGTCTCCTTCGACACGGTGTGCAAAGTGAAAGGCAAAGTAGTGATCTCAGGGGCAGCGGAAATATTCATCCCTCCGGCCAAAACCTGAGGTCTGCATGCAGGGGCCAGCTTAGTGGCCCCTTGTACGCTCAGGGAAATGGGCGTGCTTACAATTTTTGTGACGGCGCTATTACAGGCCATCGCCCCTCAGCCTTTTCCCACCCCCCCAACCCGCGTATCATCCCGTCACAAAATCTGAACCCACCCCACGCCCCCCTCTCGACCCAGTGTCCAGCCCCCCAGCGTGCAAAGCAGCTTCAGATACCACACG
>Ga0105251_10001659_pt1 | contig 18803 bp, 18 predicted proteins | sample KBSS64metaG_FD_80424 | JGI IMG/M metagenome (GOLD analysis project Ga0105251, IMG submission 80424) | Switchgrass rhizosphere microbial communities from Kellogg Biological Station, Michigan, USA - KBS S6-4 metaG | ecosystem: Host-associated > Plants > Roots > Rhizosphere > Soil | place...
TTCCTTTCAATAAAAAGTTTAGTTATAAGTAGAATAACAAGTAATCTTAAAAGTGTATATCATATGCATTGCTAGTTTACATAAACACTCTTAAAGGAACCAAGCAAGCAAAAGAACCCTTGGGGCAGTGAGCTTCCACCAAGGATTCTTTTTACGGAGTATGCAACTTTTTATACACTGTTGATTTATCAACGTTTTCTCAGTAGGTGGTTGAGAAACTAATGTATAAGAAGTGCACCTTTTATACATATGCTAGTTCTCATAAAAATAGTCTTTGTAGAAAATAAAACCAAACATAACAGCTTCCTGAAAGAGTGATTGTGTTAACTAAACGTGCATACCTTATGCATTACTTTATAGTTAATGAGTGAACTTCATTTGATTTTGGAAAGACTTGTTCAAAAAAACAAGTTACCTTTATTTAGAGTAATATTATTAGTATGTCCATGATTTAGAGATTACTTGCGATTATTTTAGAGTTTTGCATCGAAATCTACAAAAGCTATCAAAAGAATACAATATACTTAAATTTAGTTTTCACTTTTTGAATTGGTTACTTTTCGAAAGTCAACAGGGGTATAATTTGTTTCTTTCTTAAAAAGCTTCGTAAAATATGAATAATTTCCATAACCTACTTTATCTGAAATAACATGAATAGGAAGATCTGTATTAGTAAGTAAGTCTTTTGCAATATCAACTCTTTTTTTTATAATGTAATTTACAAGTGAGATTCCAGTTTCCTTTTTGAAAAATCTTGCAATATAATCTGGGCTAAGATATACAATTTTAGCTAAGCTAGTTCTCGTGATATTTTCTTGATAATTTTGATCAATATAATCACGAATAGTGTTGACCACAGATTTCTGTGAGTTTGTAAATGCCATATAGTCTAGAGAAACATCCACTAGATATGAAATGTAAATCATTAAGTCATCTATAGATCTTGAGGATTGCTCGAATAAAAAATCACCAATCTTTCCTTGGAATAACTTATTCGCCAGAATTTCTTTTTTCTTTAAATGTGTATAGATTAATTGAGTAATATCTAATCTAAATCTACACAACATATCATGGTTTAACACATTTTTGTCTAATAAGTTTGTAAGGTATTGAGAGCACTTATTAATAAAACTTAATCTATTGCCCGTTTCGAGATGATGCTCCAACAGTTGTAAATTCGGTTCAACATATTTATTGATATCTTTTTTGGACCTTTCCAAAACAAGGGTTTTGTTTCTAAAATCTACAGTTTCTTTACTCACAACTTGCAGTTCCTTTACAGTAGAGGGGATTTTATCTATAGAACTTATAGTTCCAATACCACATTGAACATCACAATTTAATTGTTTGTTAATAGCTGCAATTAACTGAGTACAAGATGAAATCAACTTCCTAGATAACGTTTCAGAAGTACAGTCTAGTAATTTGAAAATAGCAAGATACTCATCCTTATTTTTATTTAATTCTAGAAAACCATCTAAACGGATAGAAGTTTTTTCAAAAGTTTCAACAAAAATAGATTTCAATCTATTTTTAAAATCGTTTTCTTCGTTTATTATCGAAATTATTTCCTTATTATCAACTAAGGTATAAGGGAAAATATCAAGTACTATTGGTAAAAAACAATCATGCATAGAATAATCGATTTGTTTAATTTTTAATTGCTCTTGAAGTTCTTCACTAGGTAAGGAGTCGTTGTTTTTTAAATAAGTATGCCAAAAATGTTCTACAAGTTCTTCCTTGTTTTGTTGCCAGTAATGGCCAACTTTAATTGCAGCTTCTTTTATTTGAGTTAATTTTACTTTGTTTACTGCCTTTTTTATTATTAATTCAAGTTTATCAAATTCAATGGGTTTTAAATAATATTCAAAACTTTGAAGTTCAATTGCTTTTTGTGCATAGTTAAAATCAGCAAAATTAGTTAAAAAGATAGTTTGTACATTGAGTCCCTCTGATCTTATCCAAGCTAATAATTCTAGACCACTACCTTGTGGCATTTCTATATCGGAAATGAGAATATGAACTGTAGTTTCATTAAATATTTTCTTCGCTTTACGAATATTGTAAGCGCTATAAATTTGTTGGATACCCAGAGAATTCCAATCTATTTTTTGTTCTAAAGCTGAAATGACAAATCGATCATCGTCAACAATTAAGACATTCAAACTATTCACTCCTCGTATATAAGATAAGGTATAACTAAGACAATTAAAGCACCGCCATTAGAACCATTTGAAAATTCTATAGAAAAATTCTCACTATACAATAGTCGAAGTCTCTGAATGACATTGTTGATTCCAATATGATGTCCCATTTCATTGGTTAAAGGAATATCGTTCTGAAGTTTATCCAATACTTTGGAAGGAAATCCTGGGCCACTATCATTTATCGTAATTTTAATAAATTCTTTGCTTCCCGTATCTGTATAAACAATCCTTAAGGAAATTCTCACTTGTTCATCTAAAGAAACTGAATATTTAATCGTATTTTCAATAAATGTTTGTAATACTAAAGGTGGAATTTTAGTTTCTTCAATGCCAGGTTCAATATAATTTTCAAATTGAAAAGCATGTGCATGTAATAATTTTTGTATTGCTAGGTAATCATTTATATGGTCTAATTCCTTATTTAGCTTCACAAAGTTTTGATTGGTTTGAAATAAGTATCTAAAGTATTTAGATGTCGATAATGCCATTTCTTTTATTTCCTTATACATCTCTATTTGAGCCATGCTATAAATGGTCGTTAAACAATTTAAATAAAAGTGTGGTTTAATCTGTAGTTTCATAAAATCCATTTGAATTTGTTTCTTTTCAATTTCTTGCTCGTAAATATTTACCTTTAGTTTTTTTATTTCATTTATCAAGCCCTTAAATTGTACATTAGCTTGTTCAAGCTCCATAATACTGCTACTTCCAAAATCAATTGTTTCATTATTTTGATTAATTGCAGATAGATTTTCAGAAAATTTTTGAATTGGCGATATTACTTTGTTTTTCATATAGAACAGAATTAGGAATAAGATTAAATTGATTATAATTGTTGCAAAAATAAGAACAAATTGAGCAATAACGACTCTTTTAAAAGCACTAAAATGGTCGACATATATTTTTAAGGAAAATGGTAGACCGTTTTTTTCTCCTTTAAATGCAAGGTGACTACTAAAAAAATTGTTGGAGTTTTCCTTTTTAAACAAATTAACTTGATCTGAGTCAGAAAGAAAACCATGTTTATCATTTTCCATAATAATCGTTCCATTTTCACCTAAATTGATGTCTTGTAAGGGCAAAAGAAAATCATCTACAGCAATCAAAGAAATAAACATTCTATTTTCGTATTCTAATACATGATATAAATAGAATTTGTTGTTGAGCTTAAGTGATTTCCATGTATACAAATTCTCATAATTATTCAAATTTGTTTTTTTTGACAAAAAGAAATCTTTTATTTTTATGTATTCTGAATAATTCATTCGGATAGGAGAGCTATTAAAAAAGTAGTTCTCTTTTTTTAATGCTAAAAAAAATTGATACTCTTTTCCAGTAGAGTATTGAAAATCGTTCACTCTTGATCTGAAATTACTAATACTTTCCGGTAATTCAGCCATATCTTGTGCGTCCTCAATTTTATCAATTAATGGTTCATGCTTAACCGTCCAAATCATAAAATGATCAACAGCATTAAGCTTTCGTTCTTCATCCTTTAAGTAGAGATTAACAGTGTTAGTAATATAATCAATACTTTGTTGTCTAGTAATAGAAATAGTGAAGAAACTAACAAAGATGTTGATAAGTAATATAGAAACTAAAATGATTAAAAGAACTTTTGAATAATAATTAATAGAACGTGAAGGATTTTTCCCCATATGCAAAATCAATTCTTTTTCAACCTCCATTCTTACCTTAAATCTCATTATATACAATCGCCTTGTATTTTCTAGCACAAAAACGTCAAGAAAGCGATTGAAAAAGTAAATAAGGACTGAATAGTGCTATTTTATTAATTCTTATTTAGATAAATTATATATCTGTCCTGAATAGTATAAATTATTCAACCGTTTACTACTATTTTGCATTGAATGCGCTAACATATAATGAAGTATGTCGAATGAAGGGAGAGAAAAATTGCTATTGATTACACTGCCAAATAATTAAATATATCACATAAAGGAGAGGAGAAATTGGAAAGTAAAGTTGTTTCTCAAAGTATTATAAATACAGCAGTCATCTCGAATGAAAGTAAAACATCTAAAATAATGAAACAGTTAAAGAAAAGTGGACCATTATATATTTTGCTACTTCCTTCCATTATATTATTACTTTGTTTTACTTATCTGCCTATGTATGGGTTATTGATCGCATTTAAAGATTATTCACCTGCATTAGGTATATGGGGGAGCCCGTGGGCAGGCCTTAAGCATTTTATTCAATACTTTAATTCATACCAATTTGATTTAACAATAAAAAACACGTTAAATATAAGTTTATACAGTATTTTGGTGGGATTCCCATTACCAATTGCGTTAGCAATACTTTGTAACCAAATACGTATTGGTATGTTCAAAAAGGTCTTTCAGGTAACGACTTATTTACCCCATTTCATCTCTACGATGGTTATGTGTGGAATGATTTTGATTTTCTTATCACCTAGCAATGGATTAATATCTAATTTGTTAGGGTTAATCGGAATTGAAATGCCAAACGTTTTATCAGATTCATCATTTTTTAGCAGTATCTATGTATGGAGTGACGTTTGGCAACATATAGGTTGGGACAGTATCATTTATTTAGCAGCTCTGTCAGCAATTAATCCAACATATTATGAGGCTGCTACCATGGATGGTGCAAGTAAAATGCAAAAAATCCTTCATATTGATTTACCGCTACTATTGCCTACCGCGATGATTTTATTGATATTACGTGCAGGTAGTCTTTTGAGTGTAGGATTTGAAAAAGTTCTTTTACTTCAAAATCCTTTAAACTTAGCTGGAAGTGAAGTTATTTCTACGTATGTTTATAAAATAGGATTGCAAAATTTTCAATACAGCTTGTCAACAGCAATAGGATTATTCAATACAGTAGTCAATATAGTTATCCTACTTTTAGTGAATTGGATGTCTAAGAAACTGACTAAAACAGGTTTATTATAGAAGGGAGGTAAGAGGGTGGAAACAGTAATTAAAAATAAGTTTAATAAAAAATCAAAACTTCAAAAGAGCTGGAAAGATCGAATTTTTGATATCTCAGTATATGGAATTGCGATAATGATGATATTGATGATTATTTATCCTCTTTGGTTTATTGTAATCGCTTCATTCAGTAATCCAGCTGATGTTTCAAATGGAAATGTTTTGTTTTGGCCTAAGGAGTGGAAACTGGATGGATATATTGAACTAATAAAACAGAAGATGATTTGGAGAGGATATTTAAATACAATTATGTACACCCTTGTTGGAACGTTTATTGCATTAATAGTGAATATTCCTGCAGGTTATGCTTTATCAAGGAAGGAGCTATTTGGAAGGAAATATTTATCTGTATTTTATATTATTCCTATGTTCATTAGTGGAGGATTAGTTCCAACTTATTTGGTAGTTAAAAATTTTGGATTATTGGATACCTTTTGGGTCATGGTGTTACCGTTTGCAGTTTCAGCTTTTAACATTATTATTGCACGAACATTCTTCAAAACAAGTATTCCTGACAGTCTTTGGGAAGCAGCCCAGATTGATGGATGTGGAACTATTAGATATTTTCTAACTATGGTATTACCATTGTCAAAAGCAATTCTTGCAGTTATTGGTCTTTGGACAGCAGTAGATTTATGGAACTCTTGGTTCAATGCTATGATTTATCTATCAAACGAAAATTTGCAACCGCTTCAATTGATACTACGAAGAATTTTGATAGCTAATGAGTCTATTCTTGGAACTTCATCAGGAGAACTAGCATCAGAATTAAGGAGATTATCGGAGATGATGAAATATGCAGCAATAGTCGTTTCCACTCTTCCAATTATGTGTTTATATCCATTTTTACAAAAATATTTTAATCAAGGTGTTATGGTTGGTTCAATTAAAGAATAGTGATAGGGGATAAAGCGATGTTTAAGAAACAATTGAAAATATCATTGATACTTGCATTGGCAGTTAGTTTAATAGCTGGCTGTAGTAAGGATTCATCTACCTCAACATCTAAAGAAGATGGAACCTATAAAATTGCAACAGTTCGTTGGTCGGATTGGGGTAATGACTTTTTAAAAGGGTTTGTTGCAAAAACCGAAAAAGAAGCAGGAATTTCAATTGATTGGGATACCTATCAAAATTCTGAATGGGGTGACAAAAAATCGTTATTAATGGCTGGGGGAGATTTACCTGATGCATTTTGGGGCTCTCTGGCTCTCGGGGATGCAGATTTGGCTCAGAATTCAGGCGTGTTTATTCCTCTAGACGACTTGATTGAAGAGAACATGCCCAATTTAAAGACCGCATTTGATGAGGATCCTACTTTACGTGCTATTGTTACATCTCCTGATGGACATATTTATAGTTTACCTAAAAAATTACCAATGAGACCAATTGCGGGTAATTCCTTATTCATCAATCAAAAATGGTTAGATAATTTGGGCTTGTCAATGCCTGAAACTTATGAGGATTTTTATAACGTTTTAAAAGCATTTAAAGAGAAAGATGCAAATGGAAACGGAGACCCCAATGACGAAATTCCTTATGGGGGCGATGTTATGAATTATATCTTACCCTTTGGCATGACTAAAGGTAGCAGTAAACAAGAATATATGGCTTTAAAAGATGGAAAGCCAATCTATATGCCAGCTGAAGATGCTTATAGAGAAGGTATTGAATGGATGCATAAAAGTTATGCTAAAGGGCTAATTGATAAAGAGTTATTTACACAAGACGATTCTATGAGTGAAGCAAAACGGAAAGGTGAAGAAGGTTCCTTGGTGGGAGTAGCCTCTGGTTGGACACCAGACGCAGTATTTGGACCAAATGCAAGTGAATATGTTCAGTTACCCGCACTAAAAGGTCCAGATGGAAAGCGTTATGTAATGACTGATGCGCCAGTTTATTCTAGAAACGAGTTTATGATTACAACCAAAGCTAAGGATCCTGCTAAATTATTGAAATGGGTAGATAAATTCTACACAGAAGATGCAAGCATTCAAACTTTCTATGGTTCTTTCGGCGTCGGAGTTAAAAAGGAAGAAAATGGAACATACAAAGTGTTAAACGCTCCTAAAGGAGAATCCGCAGATATATTTGCATGGACTAATTCATTCCGTGATTTTGGTCCTAAGTATATTGGAGAAGGGTTTAATGAAAAAGTCACACTTCCAACTAATAGTGGAGATGGCTTGAAGCTTGAATTAGACAAAAAAATTAATAAGTATGCAAGAGAAGAATTTCCAGATGTTATTTATACTCCAGAAGAGATGAATCGCTTGAATACATTAAGTGTAGATCTTACTTCTTATGTGAAATCTATGCAATCTAAATGGGTTGTAGAAGGTGGAGCTACAAAAGAGTGGGATTCATATATTTCTAAATTAAAGGCAATGGGTTATGACGAATATATGAAAATCCAGAAAGATGCATTTGACAGATATCAAAAATCTCTTAAAAAGGCTAAATAAATCCCAAATATTTATTTAAACTCTTGATAAGAAATGACAGTCGATTTTCTTATATTTTGTGGGGGCGACTGTTGTTTTCTTAAAGTAATTTTATTAGGGAGATTAATGAAGTAACGCATATTACCCTGTTCAGTGTTAGTTAATATGTTACCTTTACTCTAAATTAGAAGATTGGTTGAACAGTTCTTTCTAGAGAGGGGTGGAAAAAATTGAGTCAATTATTTAATTTGGATGGTCCATTATTAAAATTTTTATCAAGATCAGTAGATTTAGTTATTTTAAACTTTTTATTTTTACTCTTTTGTATTCCTATTATAACTATTGGCGCTTCGATGACTGCTTTATATTCTGTTTTGATAAAAATGGTAAGAGACGAAGAGAAGTATATAGTTAAGAGTTTCATATTATCTTTTAAAAGAAATTTCACACAAAGTACTATTGTATGGATCATTATGTTAGGGTTCGCATTTTTACTTCTTACAAATCTCTTATTTTTAGGAAACCTTAGTGGAGTACTGAAGATATTCTTCGTAAGCATGTTAATAATTTTTGTATTTATTTACCTTTGCATCTTGCTTTTTATTTTTCCCTATATGGCTAGGTATGAGGACACTATTAAGAGGTCAATATTAAATTCATTACTGGTAGGTGTTTCTAATTTACATTACCTTGTATTATTGTTAATTTTTACTTCTTTTTCAGTTATTGTTGTTTTCTCTTCCTCCATAGGATTCCTATCAGGGTTATACTTTGGAACATTCGGAGGATTTGCGTTGATTTCCTTTTTTTACTCTTATATTTTTAGAAAAGCTTTTTCAAAATATGAGGTTAGAAATTAGAGGAGTAAAATTAAATGTAATCCTTTCAATTAAACGAAGGAGTGAATATATGGCTAGTAATAGAATAGTGAATGTTGGAATAATTGGTCTAGGAGGAATGGCAAATGAATATCTACGAAACATATCCAGAATAGATTCCATAAAAGTCAGTGCGATTTGTGATGTTAATCAAAAACTTTTAAATATAATTGGTGAACAAGAAGAAGTTAGTCAAGATAAACGATTCAAAAATATTGAAGAGATAATTGCCTCTCCTGAAGTTGATGCTATTATCTCTGTCGTTCCTAATAACTTGCATGCTAAAGTTTTAGAATTATGTATTCTATACCAAAAACCAATTATGGCTGAAAAACCATTTACTTTGAATTTTGAAGAAGCTGAAAATTTGAATCTATTATATCAGAAAAAACCAATTCCTTGCATGATAGGATTCATTCATCGCTATACACCATCTTTCCAATATGCAAAAAAATTATTAGAAGCAAATAAAATAGGTAAAATACGTCATACTGATGTAAGATATCACCAATCGTTCGGAACGCCTTTATTTAATGTGCCTTACTTATGGCGTTTTAATAAAACGATTACTGGTACAGGTGCGCTAGGAGATTTGGGGGCTCACATGATCGACAGTGCGCGATTTTTTATAGGAGAATTTCGTTCTATCTCAGCATTAATGAAAACCTTTGTAGATAAAAGGAGGGACCCCATAACTGGTGAAGAAAGACATGTTGATGTTGATGACTTTACAAGTTTTCAAGCCATTCTTGAAAACGATGTTGTAGGAAATTTTGTTACAACAAGAAATGCAATTGGATCATCAAATCAGCATGAAGTGACATTATACGGAGATTACGGTACTTTGCATGTGAGTATCAACCGGCCTAATGAAATTGATATTTTTGTTAGAAATAAATCAGATGGGAACCCGGTTCTGACAACAGAAAAAGTTCCGGAAATATATAATAAGACAATCTTAAATGATTTTGCAGAGCTAATTTTAAATAAAAAAAGTCAGAATATACCTAATTTTTATGATGGATATAAAAATCAAAAAGTAATTGATCGTATTATTTATTCTGCAGAAAAGGGCCACTTTGTAAAAGTTGATTAATTTTTAGGGGGATTTTATGAGAGGAGATAAAGTCAATATTGGCGTAGTAGGAGCTGGCTCCTTTGCTGATTTATGGTATCTACCTATATTAAAAAAGCATCCTTTTGTAAAAATACAAGCTATTTGTAGTGTAAGTGGAGCAAGTGCTAAAAAGTTAGCAGAAAAATATGATATTCAATCACGCTATGTTTCGTATAAAGATATGTTTGATAGTGAAAAGCTGGATGGTATTTGTATCGTTACGCCAAATGATTCACATTTTCCTATAGCTGTTGACGCAAGTAAACGTGGTATTCATGTTATTTGTGAAAAACCATTAGCAATAGACCAATACGAAGCGAGTTCTATGGTTGAAAGTGCTAGAAATAACCAGATTGTCCACGGAATTAATTTTACATACCGTGAAAATCCAGCAGTGAAAGTATTGAAAAGTTATTTAGACGACGGTATTATCGGAAAAATTTACGAGGGAAGGTTTCAATATACAGGGGGGTATGGATTATCTGGTTCTCCCGGATGGCGTGGAACAAAGTCAAAAGGAGGAGTTGGTGGAGTTCTTGCCGATTTAGGCTCACACCTCATTGATCTTGTTCAATATGTATTGTCGGAAAGAATTTCTAGTGTACAGTCTTCAATTTCCTTTTTACATGATGGGAGATTAAAAAGCATTCACGAAATGGAAATTCATGATCAATCAGCAGATTCAGTTTTCTTTAATGCCTCTTTTTCATCCGGTGCACATGGTTCGTTTTATACAAGCTGGATTTCAGATCAGGGAAATAGAAATCAAACAATTGAGCTATCGTTTTTTGGAAGTAAGGGAGCAATTGAGTTTCTTTCAAGTGAATTAGGGGTTCAATTGCGTTATGCCCCTAGAGGAGAAATTTGGAAGGATATTCATGTAGAAACTGCTGCTAAATGGAATAACTTAGCTGATTCGAGTGAAGAACGGTTTAGACCGTGGCGCCTAACAGACCAAAATATTATCTGGAAGTGGATTGATTTAATTATTGAAAAACAAAAAACCGGAAGATGCGGACTAACAAGTATCCCTACCTTTGAAGGAGGATATTCGGTTCAAAAAGTAATTGATGCGGTAATTCAATCATCTTATAAAAGAAAAGAAATTTTGATAGATTATTAGTCAAATCCAATACTAATCGAAAGATTTGAACAAAGTTTAGTTTATTATTCGAAACGTAGAATAATAGAGTATTTATCTTGTGAATGAATATGGAGGAAAAAAAGATGATAAAGGTAACAGTATGGAATGAAAATCGACATGAACAAAAAAATCCAGTTGTAAGAGAAGTTTATCCTGAAGGTATTCACGGTGCGATTTCCGCCTTTTTGCAAGAGGCAGGATTTAATACAAAAACAGCTACATTAGATGAGCCCGAACACGGTTTAACAGATGCTGTATTAGAAGAAACAAATGTGCTAATTTGGTGGGGACATTTAGCTCACGATGAAGTAGACGACGTAGTCGTTAAAAAAGTACAGCAACGTGTATTAGATGGAATGGGTTTAATCGTTCTGCATTCAGGTCATTTCTCTAAAATTTTCAAAACATTAATGGGCACAAGTTGTGATTTAAAGTGGCGTGAAGCAGATGAAAAAGAGCGTCTTTGGGTGACAGATCCTAGTCATCCAATTGCAGAAGGTATTTCAGAATATATCGAGTTAGAACGCGAAGAAATGTATGGGGAACATTTTGATATTCCGGCTCCAGACGAATTAGTCTTTACGAGTTGGTTCGAAGGTGGCGAAGTTTTCCGCAGTGGGTGCACCTATAAACGAGGAAATGGAAAAGTCTTTTATTTTAGACCAGGACATGAAACGTATCCAACGTACCACAATAAAGATATTCAACGTGTCATTATGAATGGCGTTAAATGGGCACAGCCAGTTGACAGAAAACGTCCTATATACGGAAATGCAACACCACTTGAACGAATTGCAGTGAAAAACTAAGGAAACCAAGGGGGAGAATGAATATGAAAACAGTAAAAGTAGGAATTATCGGTTGTGGAAGTATCGCTCAACACCGTCATTTACCAGAATATAAAATGAATAAGGAAGTAGAGATTGTGGCAGTTTGTGATATAAACGAACAGCGCGCTATTGAAGTTGCTGAGCAGTATGGTGCAAAAGCATACATCAATTATGAAGAATTATTAACAAGTGGTACGGTAGATGCAGTAAGTGTTTGTACTCCTAACTATTTACATGCACCTATTTCCATTGCAGCATTAAAGAGTGGTGTTCACGTATTATGTGAGAAACCAATGGCTACTTCAAAAGAGGAAGCGAAAGCCATGATACAAGCGTCAAAAGATAGTGGTAAAAAGCTGATGATTGGTCATAACCAACGCTTTGTTTCCTCCCATCAAAAAGCACGCCAGCTGATTGCAAATGGAGAAATCGGCAAGATTTATAGCTTCCGCACTGTTTTTGGACACGGTGGACCTGAAGGTTGGAGTGTAGACGGAAAAGGTAGCTGGTTCTTTAAAGAAGACGAGGCGTTTATCGGGGCAATGGGGGATTTAGGTGTCCATAAAGCTGATTTACTTCGTTATCTTCTTGGTGAAGAAATTGTGGAAGTGGGCGCGTTTATCGAATCAAATGCGAAAGATTTTGCTGATGTAGATGATAATGCAATATGTGTATTAAAAACAGAAAATGGAATTATCGGAACACTTGCAGCGAGCTGGGCTTACGTAGGTAAAGAAGACAACTCCACCATTATTTACGGTGAAAAAGGAATTCTTCGTTTAGAGGATCATTCAACATATTCTTTAATTGTACAATATGCTACAGGAGAAGTGGTCAATTATGAACTTGGCAAAATTCAATCGAATGATGAAGGTGGTCAAAATAACACACATGTCATTGAACAATTTGTAAACGCTATTGTAGAAGACAAAGAGCCGGCTATTTCAGGAGAGGAAGGAGCTAAATCTCTATCTGTTATTCTAGCAGCTTTAGAATCTCATGAAACCAAACAAATTGTAAGTAGCGTTTTAGAGATAAAAGAGCCAGCTATTTAAAAGCTGGCTTTAGTCTAAATTCTATCAATATTAGAACCTACGGGAGGAAAACAACATGAAATTAGGTGTTTTTACCGTTCTATTTGCAGATTATTCATTTGAAAATATGTTAGATAAAGTACAAGCGGCTGGTTTACATACCGTGGAAATTGGGACAGGCTGCTATCCAGGAAACCATCATTGTCCATTAGATGAATTATTAGAAAATGCGAATGCGCGTGAAAGTTATAAAAAGAAAATAACGGATCGTGGATTGACGATTAGTGCATTTAGTTGTCATGGTAATCCTATCTCACCAGAAGAAGACTTTGCAAAAGAATCTCATGAAACGTTACGTAAAACGATTAAATTAGCTTCTTTACTTGATGTACCGGTTGTCAACTGTTTTTCAGGAACAGCTGGAGATCACGAAGGAGCTAAATATCCAAACTGGCCAGTTACGCCATGGCCAAATGAATATGGTGATATTTTAACATGGCAATGGGAGCAAAAACTCATTCCCTATTGGAAAGAAGTGGGGGATTATGCAAAAGAGCATAACGTGAAAATTGGATTAGAATTGCATGGAGGATTTTTAGTTCATACTCCTTATACCTTATTAAAACTTAGGGAACAAACATCTGATGCAATTGGAGCAAATTTAGATCCGAGTCACTTGTGGTGGCAAGGCATTGATCCAGTGGCAGCCATTAAGATTTTAGCCAAAGAAAATGCCATTCATCATTTCCATGCAAAAGACACCTATTTAGATCAAGAAAATATCAATATGTATGGTCTTACTGACATGCAGCCTTATGGAGAAGTACGTTCACGTGCATGGACGTTTCGTTCAGTTGGTTGTGGACATAGTTTAAAAGAATGGTCAGATATGATGAGTGCATTACGTACATACGGGTATGATTATGTGGTAAGTATTGAGCATGAGGATGCGATCATGTCTATTGATGAGGGATTTAAACGTGCAGTGACAAACTTACAAACGGTTTTGATTGAAGAATCACCTTCACAGATGTGGTGGGCATAGCAAGAGAAAACTTAATTTTTGAAAGTTCGTTGTGGTATAGATCTACTTGATCCATACCACAACATTTTTTCACACTTAAATTATCATAAAATTCTAATATATTATAAAATAAAAATTTCTAATTCAAGAAGGAGAAAATAATGGCTGAGTTAAGTTTAAATCATATTTATAAAATGTACGATAAGGATGTAACAGCAGTGAAAGACTTTAATCTTCAGATTGAAGATAAAGAATTCATTGTCTTCGTCGGTCCATCTGGTTGTGGTAAGTCAACGACTCTTCGCATGATTGCAGGACTTGAAGAAATTTCAAAAGGTGATTTTTTTATCGATGGTAAACGTGTCAATGACGTGGCACCAAAAGATCGCGATATTGCAATGGTCTTCCAAAACTATGCTTTATATCCCCATATGAGCGTATATGACAACATGGCATTCGGTCTGAAATTACGTAAATTCGCCAAAGAGGAAATTGATCGTCGTGTACAAGAAGCTGCTCGTATCCTTGGTTTAGAACAATACTTAGAGCGTAAACCAAAGGCCCTTTCAGGTGGTCAACGTCAACGTGTTGCTTTAGGTCGTGCGATTGTTCGTGATGCAAAAGTATTTTTAATGGATGAACCTTTATCCAATTTAGATGCAAAATTGCGTGTCCAAATGCGTTCTGAAATTGCAAAACTACATCAACGCTTACAAACCACCACAATTTACGTTACGCATGATCAAACAGAAGCGATGACCATGGCAACGCGCCTTGTTGTCATGAAAGACGGGATTGTTCAGCAAGTGGGCGCACCTAAAGAAGTTTATGACGAACCTGTGAATGTATTTGTTGGAGGATTTATTGGTTCTCCTGCGATGAACTTCTTTACTGGTACTTTAAAAGAAGGTATTTTCCAAATGGGTCCAGTACGTATTGAAGTGCCAGAAGGAAAAATGAAAGTATTACGTGAGCAAGGATATAGAGGTGAAGAAATGATTTTAGGTGTTCGTCCAGAAGATTTTCATGATGAGCCAGTTTTCATTGATGCCTCACCAAATACAACGGTAAATATTAAAGTGGAAGTGGCTGAATTAATGGGTGCTGAAATAATGGTTTACTCACAAATTAATGGTCAAAATTTCGTTTCGCGCGTAGATGCTCGTACAGAAGTGAAGGCAGGTCAACAAATGAAGTTAGCTATAGATATGAATAAAGTCCACTTTTTTGATAGTAAAACAGAAATTCGTATTCCCCTTCCGACGCAAACAAATAAGAGAAGAGAAGCTGGTGTCTTATAACAGGCATATGAACTTTGAGAAATAAGTTCCTTACTGTAAATTAATACAAAATATAAATAAATTACGAAGGGTAGAGTGAGGTTCAATGGTAGAAAAAAAGGTTGTCGTACTTCTTCAATATGGCCTCCAATCTCGATCTGGAGCCGAATTTGTAGGGAAAGCATCGTCTTTTAACAGTGACATCAATATCGTAAAAAATGGAAAATGGGTAGTTGGTAAAAGTATTATGGGGGTTATGGCCTTAGCAGTTAGACAAGGCGAAGAAATTAAACTTACCGCAGATGGGGACGACGAGGCCCGGGCTATCATAGCTCTAGAAAAATTTTTATTGAATAAGGAATGATAGGAGTTAATCCTCTTGATTAAGATGAAGCTGTACAGTAGGTAGCTAGTAAAAGATTAAAAGGTTTAATCTTTTCTTGCTGTAAGGTGAAGGAATACAGTTCCTTGTCAACTTAAATGAAAAAGGGTGAAGGATGATGGGTGAGAAATGGTTAGTGGGTGTAGATATAGGCGGTACAACTATTAAAATGGCATTTATCAATCAAAACGGTAAGATTATTTATAAATGGGGAATTCTGTCTAATATAAATGAAAAAGGGAAACATATTCCAACTGATATAGCTAAATCAATTGATCAAACATTAGATGAGTTGGGACAAGAAAAACAGAAGTTAATGGGCATAGGGGTTGGGGCCCCGGGTCCTGTTAACGTAGGAACTGGTTCTATTGATGTGGCGATTAATTTAGGATGGGAAAACTTCCCCTTGAGGGAGCTTCTTGAAATAGAAACATCTTTACCGGTCATTGTTGATAACGATGCAAATGTAGCAGCCATTGGAGAGATGTGGAAAGGAGCTGGAAAAGGGGCTAAAGATTTATTATGTGTCACATTAGGCACCGGAGTTGGAGGAGGAATCATTGCCAATGGTGAAATTGTACACGGTATAAATGGAGCAGGTGGCGAAATTGGCCATATAACCTCTATTGTGGACGGTGGGGTGCGTTGTAATTGTGGGAAAACGGGATGTATTGAAACGATAGCATCTGCCACAGGCATTGTTCGTTTAATGATTGAAGAATTATCCTCTACCCATACACCAAGTAAACTGAGGGATTTTTATGATGAACATCAAAAATTATCATCTGAGCTAGTATTTAAAGTAGCGAATGAGGGTGATGAATTAGCTAATAAAGTGATTGAAAAAGTCGCCCTTTATTTAGGCTTAGCATTAGCACACCTTGCGAATGGGTTAAATCCTGAGAAAATTATCATTGGTGGAGGAGTTTCCAAAGCAGGAGATGCACTGTTAGTACCTTTAAAAGAGCAGTTTATTCGCTTTGCCTTTCCAAGGGTATTACAAGGGGTGGAGTTGGCTATTGCTACATTAGGAAATGATGCAGGAATTATGGGGGGCGCTTGGTTAGTGAAAAAAAGATTACTAAACAAGCACGAAAATAAACCTTTACATGTGTAATAGTACGGTGACAAGGGACACAAAATAATAAATAATTATTCTGTTTCTTACTATTCAAAGAGCATTGGTATTTTCAAAGGCTCTTTTTAAATTTCAGTACAAAACTTATTTTCTACAAGGAGATGCAATGGAAATGACGAAATGGGAAGGAAGGACGAAAGGATATGATCAGTCAGGCCATTATTTAGGAACATATCAAGCCACTATAGAAAAACAAGGTAACTTACTTTATAAAATGACATTGTCTTTTGATAACAATATTTATAAAAAAAGAAACCGAGAAACGAAACATTACTTGAAAGAAGAGATTATATATAGTTCAAGTTTAGAAGTCCTTAAAAGAAAATTCAGAGATGCTATGTTCCTTAGGATTAAATCAAAAGTCATATGGAGAAAAAAATTCTTAAGCTACTAAAAGGATCATCTATATTATGAGCTAAATTGTAAATATTAATATGAAATAAAAAGAGAAGGTAATTTCATACATACTGGAGGTATACACGATGAAAACTACCCCCGAGGATCTTGAAATAATAACGGAGTATAAGCAAGCCAAATCAAATTTCAACGATTCAGTCAAGGAGTTAAATGTACGTGAAATTTTTTCCTCTCAATCACGTCTTCAACGTTACTTGGATGTTGAAGCAGCTTTAGCAATAACACAGGCTAAGCTTGGGTTAATTCCTCAATCAGCTGGCGAAAAAATTGCGATGAAATCTAAAATTGAATTGATAGATGAAAAGCGTTTGGAAGCTGAACAGGCTATTACTGGTCACTTTATGATGCCTCTAGTCTCAGAGTTGTCTCGTCTTGTCGGACAGCCTGAAGGTGGATATGTTCATTGGGGTGCTACTACGCAAAATATTGAGCAGACGGGTGATATTCTTGGTATTCGCTCTGCCACAGACATTTTAACAAAGCAGATTTGCGATGTATTGGAAGCTTTGGCTAAAAAATGCCGACACTTTAATGGCAGGGCGTACTCATTGGCAGCAAGCTGTACCTATCACTTTTGGCTTTAAAGTTTCCACTTGGACGGATGTCATGATCCGACATTTAGAACGTTTTGAGCAGATAAAACCACGTCTTTTTACGTCTATGACGGGTGGCGCTACCGGTACTTTTGCCAGCTTGGGCGATATTGGACCAGCTGTACAGGAAGGTGTAGCTCATTGTTTAGACTTGTCTCCGATGAATGTACCTACAAGAAATATTGTTGACCACTTTGCAGAGTATGTAGGGCTCCTTGGAATGATTGCAGCCACGTTATTTCAATTGCAGAAGAAGTATCCCGACTAATGTCCGTTGAGTTTGGTGAGGTGGTAATCAAATCTGCACAGATCAGAGCGTTAGTACCAACTGCACTAGAGGCTATGATCCAGTCGCATGAAGTAGACGGTACTCGTTCGGCAGTGATGCAGAATGTAGTAGAACAGAGTTCTATTTTAACAAGTGATATACTAAAAGCTATTCATAACGTGCTCACTGGTTTAGAGGTTTATCCTGAACGTATGAAACGTAATCTAGAACTTTCTGGTGGGCTTATTAATGCCGAGGCGGTTATGATGACACTTGCTAAAACAATTGGCCGTCAAATTGCTGATGAAGTGATTCATGATGCAGCACATCAAGTGGTGAAAAGTGGAACCGAGATAACCTTTTTTGACACACTTTCTAAAGATCCACGCGTTAAAGAAAACCTTAGTTCAGCAGAGATAAAACAGCTTCTTGATCCAGCAAGGCATATTGGTCTCAGTGCTGAGATTGCCCGTAAGACTAGTTCACATGCCTATGCTGTAGTCAAATCAATAGTAGAGTAATAATCCTGCTAAATCTCGATGCAAAAAACATGAATCTATTGATGAATCTCTTTGAACTCCATGGTGATTGGGTTGCAATTAACCTTTTTCCAAACACGCCCTTTCTTATTTATCCACTAGGTATTAATGAGAAAAAGTTAGAAACGTTTATAAATCAAAGATGCAATTTATATACAAGGGCTGATTTACATACTTGGTTAAACGAAGAGTGATTATAGGGACTTACGTATTTAGCTACACTGTAAGAAAGCGACTTCTTGTCGCACCATAATACCTCTTTCCGGTACACATCAAAAAAGAGAACCCTTCTCGCATAAGGGTTCTCATAAGACTACGATTTCTGCTTTATGCAGCTTTTTATACATCCTTGATATGACTACGTTTTCTCTTCAGGTGATTGAAGGAAAGATGTATAAAAAGGCTACCTTTTATACATATGCTAGTCCTTTTAAATTAAACACACTCTATTATATGAATAAGACGATAGGTGATAAAGTAAAGAGCTATTTAAATACTTAACTTACCACTTATCCAATCTTCTACAA
>Ga0105251_10001661_pt1 | contig 18773 bp, 12 predicted proteins | sample KBSS64metaG_FD_80424 | JGI IMG/M metagenome (GOLD analysis project Ga0105251, IMG submission 80424) | Switchgrass rhizosphere microbial communities from Kellogg Biological Station, Michigan, USA - KBS S6-4 metaG | ecosystem: Host-associated > Plants > Roots > Rhizosphere > Soil | place...
AACTACGACGGCACCGAGCGCATTCCTGATGTTATGCCGACCAAAATTCCTAACTTGCTGGTTAACGGTTCATCCGGTATCGCAGTAGGTATGGCAACTAACATCCCGCCTCATAACATCACTGAAGTTATCAACGGCTGTCTGGCGTTTATTGAAGACGAAGACATCACCGTTGAAGGGTTAATGGAACACATCCCAGGCCCAGACTTCCCAACTGCCGCTATCATCAATGGCCGTCGTGGCATTGAAGAAGCGTATCGCACTGGTCGTGGCAAGATTTACATTCGCGCCCGTGCAGAAGTTGAAGCAGATGCGAAAACAGGTCGTGAGACCATCATCGTTCATGAAATTCCATACCAGGTTAACAAAGCTCGCCTGATTGAGAAAATCGCTGAACTGGTGAAAGACAAACGCGTTGAGGGCATTAGCGCTCTGCGTGACGAGTCTGATAAAGACGGCATGCGCATTGTTATCGAAATCAAACGCGATGCAGTGGGCGAAGTGGTTCTGAATAATCTTTATTCTCAGACTCAGCTGCAAACTTCCTTCGGTATCAACATGGTTGCGCTGCACCAGGGCCAGCCGAAGATCATGAACCTGAAAGACATTCTTTCTGCGTTCGTGCGTCACCGTCGTGAAGTTGTGACTCGTCGTACTATTTTCGAACTGCGTAAAGCACGCGACCGTGCACACATCCTCGAAGGTCTGGCGATTGCGCTTGCGAACATCGACCCGATTATCGAGCTGATTCGTCATTCTCCAAATGCCGCAGAAGCGAAAGCTGGCCTGATTGCCCGTTCATGGGCGCTGGGCAACGTTTCTGCCATGCTGGAACGTGCAGGCGATGATGCTGCGCGTCCGGAGTGGCTGGAACCAGAATTCGGTATTCGTGATGGTCAATATTTCCTGACCGAGCAACAAGCACAGGCAATTCTGGATCTGCGTTTGCAGAAACTGACCGGCCTTGAGCACGAAAAACTGCTCGACGAATACAAAGAGCTGCTGGAGCAGATTGCTGAATTGCTGCACATTCTGGGCAGCGCTGAACGTCTGATGGAAGTGATCACTGAAGAGCTGGTTGCGATGCGCGATCAGTTTGGCGACAAGCGTCGTACAGAGATCACCGCGAATACCTCTGATATCAACATTGAAGATCTGATCAACCGCGAAGATGTGGTTGTGACTCTGTCCCACCAGGGCTATGTGAAATATCAACCGCTGACCGACTACGAAGCACAACGTCGTGGTGGTAAAGGTAAGTCCGCAGCACGTATTAAAGAAGAAGATTTCATCGACCGTCTGTTGGTTGCCAATACCCATGACACCATTCTGCTGTTCTCCAGCCGTGGCCGTCTGTATTGGATGAAGGTTTATCAGTTGCCGGAAGCGAGCCGTGGTGCGCGTGGCCGTCCAATTGTGAACCTGCTGCCACTGGAAGCGAACGAACGTATTACCGCGATCCTGCCGGTACGTGAGTATGCCGAAGGCGTTAACGTGTTCATGGCGACCGCAAGCGGTACCGTGAAGAAAACTGCGTTGACCGACTTCAGCCGCCCACGTTCAGCGGGCATCATCGCCGTCAACCTGAACGAGGGTGATGAGCTGATTGGTGTTGATTTGACCGACGGTAGCAACGAAGCCATGTTGTTCTCGGCTGCGGGTAAAGTGGTGCGCTTCAAAGAAGACGCCGTTCGTACCATGGGCCGTACTGCAACAGGTGTTCGTGGTATTAAGCTTGCGGGTGAAGACAAAGTCGTTTCCCTGATTATTCCACGCGGTGAAGGTTCTATCCTGACCGTGACGCAGAATGGTTATGGTAAACGTACCGCGGCTGATGAGTATCCGACTAAGTCGCGTGCAACTCAGGGCGTTATCTCTATCAAAGTGACCGAGCGTAACGGCAGCGTCGTTGGCGCGGTTCAAGTTGAAGATACCGACCAGATTATGATGATTACCGATGCTGGTACTCTGGTTCGTACTCGCGTTTCTGAAGTGAGTGTCGTTGGCCGTAACACCCAGGGCGTTATTCTTATCCGTACTGCGGATGATGAAAACGTGGTGGGCCTGCAACGTGTTGCAGAACCGGTTGATGAAGAAGAACTGGATGCTATCGACGGTACCGTTGCGGAAGGTGATGACGAAATCGCACCTGAAGCAGACGTAGATGACAACGCTTCTGATGAAGCAGACGACGAAGCAGACGAATAATCTGAATTTTGTTGTTTGATATGACTCATAACGCCCGATGCATTTATTGCATCGGGCGTTTTTTATTTTAATATCAAGTTAGGCTTGGTTTAACTCATAAGGTAACTCAATGGCTATTCCTGAGAAGTATGAAGATGTAGAACGCTGGGCGTTTGGTGATACAGAAAAACAGGCGGATGAACTGGTTAAATTAGTGCTCGATGGGGTGAAAACAGCCACCTGCGCTAACCTTGATGGCGAGGGCATTGCCCAGCCAGGCGATATCTTTGTGGTGGTAGATGGCAAGAATAAGCCGGTTTGCGCGATTGAACTGACCACCACGGAAATGACCACGTTTGAACAGGTAGGCGAAGCCCACGCTCTGGCAGAAGGTGAAGGTGACCGCACGCTGGCGTACTGGCGTAACGAGCATAAACGCTTTTTTGAAGAGTACGATCTGTTCTCTCCGGATATGACATTAGTGTTAATGCACTTCAAGGTTATCGAAAAGTTCTGATCGTAATACCTCGCGATCCGATAAATGCAGGCGGCCACAACGGCAAATTGTAGGTATTGATCGCGAAAAACCTTATTCCCTTTGCCGTTGCGGGCTGCCATTTTTGCGGCTACCTTAACGGCATCCAAAGTTTTGTTATTTCCACGACCAGGCTCAATTTGAAATATCTTGTCTCCTTTCGCACCACACTAAAAGTCTCCCGCTACCTGTTTCGGGCACTGGCTTTATTGCTTTGGCTGCTGATTGCGCTCTTTTCGGTGTTCTACATCATGAATGCCCTACACGAAAAAGAGTCAGAAATTCGCCAGGAATTTAATATCAGCTTTGACCAGGCGCAGCGCTATATCCAGCGTACGTCTGATGTGGTGAAAGAGCTCAAGTACATTGCGGAAAATCGCCTGACCGCCGCTAATGGCGTGTTGCCGTCCGTGGAAAATGATGACAACAGAGTCGACCCACCGAGTTTCATGCCGTTGTTCCCCGACTCTGACTGTTCAGCTGTCAGTTCAACATGGCGTTCTTCTTTGCAATCCCTGGCGTGGTTCTTGCGCTACTGGCGAGACAATTTCTCGGCGGCCTACGATCTCAATCGCGTCTTTTTGATTGGCGGTGACAATCTGTGCATGGCGGATTTCGGCCTGCGTGAAATGCCCCTTGAGCGTGAAAAAGCGTTGAAAACGCTGCATGAACGCATCATGAAATATCGCAATGCACCACAAGATGAGCGCAGCAATAGTATTTACTGGATTGGCCAGGGTTCACGCCCAGGAGTCGGGTATTTCTATACCCTTACACCAGTGTATTTGGCTAACCGTTTGCAGGCTCTGTTGGGTGTTGAGCAAACCATTCGTATGGAGAACTTCCTTTCACCGGGTTCAATGCCAATTGGCGTGACAATTCTCGATGAAAATAGCCATCCACTGATTTCACTTACAGGCCCGGAAGCAAATATTCAGCCGGATGAAAAGTGGCTTCAGGAACGTTCCTGGTTTGGCTATACCGCCGGATATAAGCAATTTATTCTCAAGAAAAACCTGCCGCCGTCATCGATGAGCGTGGTGTACTCCGTACCTGTGGATATGGTGCTAGAACGCATTCGCATGCTGATTCTCAATGCGGTGCTGCTGAATATCTTGGTTGGAGTCGTACTGTTTACTCTGGCGCGTATGTATGAAAAACGGATCTTTATTCCGGCGGAAAATGATGCCCTGCGCCTCGAAGAACACGAGCAGTTCAACCGTAAAATTGTCGCTTCAGCGCCGGTCGGTATCTGTATTCTGCGCACCCAGGACGGGACAAACATTCTGAGTAATGAACTGGCGCACAATTATCTCAACATGCTGACCCATGAAGACCGACAGCGGTTAACGCAAATTATCTGTGGCCAGCAGGTTAACTTTGTCGATGTGCTGACCAGTAGCCATACCAACTTGCAGATTAGCTTTGTCCATTCGCGTTACCGAAATGAAAACGTCGCAATTTGTGTGCTGGTGGATGTCAGTGCGCGCGTCAAGATGGAAGAGTCGCTCCAGGAAATGGCACAAGCCTCAGAGCAGGCGAGCCAGTCAAAATCCATGTTCTTAGCCACCGTGAGCCACGAATTGCGCACACCGTTATATGGCATCATCGGTAACCTGGATTTATTGCAGACTAAAGAGCTACCGAAAGGGGTAGATCGCCTGGTGACGGCGATGAACAACTCATCGAGCCTGTTGCTAAAAATCATCAGCGATATTCTCGACTTCTCAAAAATTGAATCCGAGCAGTTAAAAATAGAGCCGCATGAGTTCTCACCACGTGAAGTGATGAGCCATATCACCGCAAACTACCTGCCGCTGGTGGTGCGTAAACAGCTTGGACTGTACTGTTTTATCGAACCGGATGTGCCGTTGACGCTGCAAGGTGACCCGATGCGTTTGCAGCAGGTTATTTCCAACTTGCTCAGTAACGCCATCAAATTCACCGATATCGGCTGCATTGTTTTGCATGTCAGTGTGGAAGGGGATTACCTTTCTTTACGCGTGCGTGACACTGGCGTGGGGATTCCGGCAAAAGAAGTTACGCGACTGTTTGACCCATTCTTCCAGGTGGGCACAGGCGTGCAGCACAACTTCCAGGGTACAGGGCTTGGTCTGGCCATCTGCGAGAAGCTAATTAGCATGATGGATGGCGATATTGCCGTAGATACTGAAGTGGGGATGGGCAGCCAGTTTACGATCCGTATTCCTTTATACGCTGCAAAATACGCCGAGCAATCCCAGGTCGAAGGGTTGGTTAATAAACGCTGCTGGCTGGCGGTGCGTAATGCTTCGCTGAGTAAATATCTCGAATCTGTGCTTGGTCGTAACCAAATCGATGTTCGGCAGTATCAGGGCCAGAGGCCGGATAACGACGATATTTTAATAACCGATGATGAGCTGGAAAAAGCCTGGGAAGGGCGCGCCGCCATTATCTTCTGCCGTCGTCATATCGGTATTCCAATCGAAACATCACCAGGTTGCTGGTTGCATAGCCTTGCGGCACCTCATGATCTCATGCTGCTGCTGGGCCGTATTTACAGCGTTACGGTGAATGTGCCGGGGACTGATTCTGCATCGCCTGCACCTTCCGACAACAACGAACGAAACGATGACATGATGATCCTCGTCGTTGATGATCATCCTATCAACCGACGTTTGCTGGCAGATCAGTTGGGATCGTTGGGTTATCAATGTAAAACGGCAAACGACGGTGTCGATGCCCTGAATGTGTTGAGTAAAAATCACATTGATATTGTGCTGAGCGACGTGAACATGCCGAATATGGATGGTTACCGTCTGACTCAGCGTATTCGTCAGCTCGGTTTGACTTTACCTGTGGTGGGGGTGACGGCGAATGCGCTGGCTGAGGAGAAACAGCGTTGTCTTGAGTCGGGAATGGATAGCTGCCTGTCGAAACCGGTCACGCTGGATATTCTGAAAACGACGGTCGATCTGTATGCCGCAAGGGTGCGTAGCGGCAGATAAAAAAATGGTGGATGTCGCTTACGCTAATCCACCCTACGATTGCTTTCTTGTAGGTCGGATAAGCGCAGCGTCATCCGACATTGATTTAGTCTTTGTCAGCAGGAGACAGACTTACCGACGAAAGATAGTTCAGCAACGCAATGTCATTTTCCACACCCAGTTTCATCATTGCTGATTTCTTCTGGCTACTGATGGTTTTGATGCTGCGGTTCAGTTTGCGGGCAATCTCAGTCACCAGGAAACCTTCGGCGAACAGACGCAAAACTTCGCTCTCTTTTGGAGACAAGCGCTTGTCACCGTAACCACCGGCGCTGATTTTTTCCAGCAGGCGGGATACGCTTTCCGGCGTGAATTTTTTGCCTTTCTGCAGTGCTGCCAGCGCTTTTGGTAAATCAGTTGGCGCGCCTTGCTTGAGCACAATTCCTTCGATATCCAGTTCTAACACCGCGCTCAAAATAGCTGGGTTGTTATTCATCGTCAGAACGATGATAGAAATGCTAGGGAAGTGACGCTTGATGTACTTGATAAGCGTAATGCCGTCGCCGTATTTGTCGCCAGGCATTGAGAGATCGGTTATCAAAACATGAGCATCTAGTTTTGGCAGGTTATTGATAAGCGCTGTGGAATCTTCAAATTCACCGACAACATTCACCCACTCGATCTGCTCGAGTGATTTACGAATGCCGAACAGGACAATCGGATGGTCGTCGGCAATAATTACGTTCATAGTGTTCATGTAATAGGCTACCTTGCTACAGCAAACTCTTGACGTAAGCGTCAATATCGCTGGTATATTTTTGTATGTTGGTAGCATCACTTTCACGAATGTGATGCTCTAACGTTTCACATAACTGCTTGCCGGGTACCAGATTGAGCATTGCAAACACCCCCTTCAAACGGTGAGCTGTTTGCGCTAATGCTGCGAAATCGTGCGCCGCTGATTCAGTATACAATCTCCTAACATCTTCCGGTACTGTGTCGACAAATAGCGCGTAATAGCCGCTGGCATGAAGTTGTGCATTTTCATCGCCACCCAATGGTGATTCTGAAATACCTTCTTGCGCCAGTTGCTCTTCTATCAGCTGCAGCACCGCATCCTGCATAGCATTACTGATATTAAAGTTAACTCGGAACTGGCCTGGGCCTAGCTTTCGCATTCCGTTCTCATCATCGCTTAAAAGCAAACCCGAAGATGTAAGATTAGACGGATTATCTGTCAGGAAGATATCAAACTCTTGACTTGCCAGTCTTTCATCCGGAGTGATGCACTGCGCGCCCCAGTTTTCCAGCAGGCGAGTGACAATATTTCGGACTTCATTGGAGGTGATATCAATCATCGCCACCACATCATCGAGCAGTTTCTCTTCCTGCTCTTCCTGCTGCGGTTCGGCTGTCATTCTGATGTGCAAATTGTAACGTGTACCAATTTCCTCACGGGTCTTGATATTCAGATGCCCACCGAGTTTGCGTGAAAGCTGATCGCATAAATAGAATGTTAATCCATTAGCACGCCCGTAACGATCTTCACTGGTTTCGTTGAGGAAAGGGAAGTGGAGATTATCGACTTCACCACTACTGATGCCTTCACCGGTATCCAAAATACGGAATAGTAGACGGTCAGGCCCGGACTCTTCTTCAGTAATATCCAGGGTGATTTTGCCAATTTGGGTAGTCGTTACCGAATAATGGAGCAATAACTGGAGCACTTTGCGAAGTGCTTCCCGGTCGCCATGACGCTCTTCATCTGCCGCCAAATGGTTGTTGATCAGCAGTTGCAAACCTTTACGCTTGATAATAGGCAACATCTCAAGTGCAACTTCATCAATCAATGGCTGGATTGCGAACAACGTCGCATTAGTTTTCCAGGTATCGGTTTCCAGCATGTTCAGCAACTGAATCTCATCCACCAGGCGCACAATGCTTTGGGCTTCATTGGCAACTGCGTGCCCCTCTGGAGTATTTAGTGCACTGGCGTGTTCGGCGATATTTTTTACCGGTAGCTGTAGCGCTTCACCAATGTGCTGCATGAACGTAATCCGTCCCTGCTGGTTTTTTTCATATAAACGCTGAGCTTGCTTGAGCTTTTTGTTAACCAGAATTTCGCGGTCCTGGTCGCGAATCACAAATATCTGCGTGCGCGGCGCAATCTGGCTGCGAAACTGGCGTATCTCATACAGTTCATTATTGATAGTTGCCTGAATCACACCTTGATGCTGATCGGCCATCGCAATGATGTTTTGCAGATTAAGATGTGGCAACAAATGGTCGGCAATTTTATTGCTGATGACTGTGCGATTTGAATCCAGGTCATGTACCAACAGACCCAGTGGTAATTGCGAGACAATCTCTTCGTTAAGTGCACGTAAAATTTGTAATTCGCCGTTGCCGTTTTGTACCTCAACAGGACGGGCTGCCTGTTGGCGGAAAGTCGTGAAGCCGAACAGCGCCAGCGCCAGCAGGCCGATATTGAGTAGCAGAGGTAATATAATATTCTGCAAGGTGTCCATCAGCAGAGTGCCGAGAGGAACCTGCCAGACCAGCCGCATATGAGTTGTAGCAAGCGGGGACGCTATTTCAATTTTCGCGCCATTAAAATTAATGGAGATACTATCGGGATCTTCTTTTTCTATGCCGTTAGCCGCCATTGGAGCGTCGTTATTTTCCAGACGGAAGCTGTCTAGTGACATACCTGGTGGAATCAAATCGTTGATGGGTAAATCAAACGCTACGACCGTTGCCAGGTGGCCTGGCTGGTTAAAGGTTGTTCGCAGGGTAAAGTAATAACCGTTTTGCCACGCCAGATGGCGTAGCTGAGAGAAGCTTTCACGCTCATCAAGTGCGTTTGCTTGCTGAAGCATTTCAGCGCGGCGCGAATCGACTATGGAACCGACGCCGCTTTCTTTAAGACCGGAAGAAAGATCTTTAAGTGGCAAGGTAGAGACCAGGATCATGCTGTTATCCTGGCCATTTAAATAGTACATCGACCATGGGCTGTTTTCAGCACCCCACAACGTATCAAGATAAGTAGAGATACGTTGTGTCATATCCAGTGTTGAGCTGTCGTGTGAGCCAAAAATCAGGGCTTCGGTTTTACGACGTGGCTTCTCTAAATAATACACATCCTGGCGTAGACGCGTTTCTTGCAGGCCGTCGCTTGCTGGCGCCGTTGAGACGGCGATGTTGTCATAAATCTGCCAGGTAGCGTAACGGTAGGTATCGACCCTTTTGTGAAGCGCATGGGTGATGTCGACAATCTGATAGCTTTTATCTTTGAGCCAAGTGTTGACGGCACTTTGCACCATGACCCCCATGGCAACCAGTAGCACGACTATCAATAGCAGGAAGAAGCGCGTGATATTGCTGGGGATAAGCGAAAATTTATTAGGGATCATTCGGTCTGACTGACTCATTGTTAGCGCGCAACCCGGCGAGCATTCGCCACTTAAAAAAATCCACTGCTCTGCAAGGAAAGCCAGCAGGCGTTATAGCTGTTAGTAAGTAAACCAACATATCCAGATCAAGAATACCTGCAACAAGCGTTGGCGTCATCGTCTGTGTCTTAAAACTCAACGAGTATAATTCGAAATCGTGACATTTCCAGGCTGTTGATAATTAGCCGAAATAACGCCATTGAGTGGAGTGTATTTTAACCAATTTTTTGCGGTATTTTTGTACAAATTAATTTCACTTGTACAATTATTTAATATGAAATGATTGTCTATTTAGGTTTTCTTTTTTTAGAAAGTTCCCACATGAGAGATGAGATTTATCTGTAAGCGAAGCGGTAATTTTTTAATAGACGTTATTTTTTTGAAGGGAGTAGCACAAAATGACTAAAGTTACGTAAAGAAACGTAAAAAAAACCGGATGCAAGCATCCGGTCCAAAATACTAGTAAACAGACATTCAAAGCTGAATGACGGTAATAAATAAAGTTAATGATGATAGCGGGAGTTATTTTATATATAAATATTGAGTGTGTTTTATCATTCAGTGCTACGTGCATTAATTTAATTCATGATATTGATTTTATTTGATATTTTAATTTTTTTGACATTTAGTGCTTATATGATTGTCTTTTTGTGCTGAAAAAAGTTCCATCATATTTACATTTTGAAACACGTATATAGATAAATGAAACATCTCTATGGTTTTAGTATCATATTCGGATTGGATTAATCTGTATTTGTTTTGGAGAATGGGTTAGCCGACTGATTAGTAAATTAATCAGTAAGCAGTGGCATATAAAAAGGCATATAACAGAGGGTTAATAACATGAAAGTTAAAGTACTGTCCCTCCTGGTTCCAGCATTGCTGGTAGCAGGCACCGCTCATGCGGCCGAAATTTATAACAAAGATGGCAACAAATTAGATCTGTACGGTAAAGTAGATGGCTTACATTACTTCTCCGACGACAAAGGCGCAGACGGTGATCAGACCTATATGCGTCTGGGCTTCAAAGGCGAAACTCAGGTAAATGACCAACTGACCGGTTACGGCCAGTGGGAATACCAGATTCAGGGCAACACCTCTGAAAGTGAAAACAATGCATGGACTCGTGTGGCGTTTGCTGGTCTGCGCGTTAACGATTTCGGTTCATTCGACTATGGTCGTAACTACGGCGTAGTTTACGATGTAACATCCTGGACCGACGTTCTGCCAGAATTTGGCGGCGACACTTATGGTTCAGATAACTTCCTGCAATCCCGTGCTAACGGCGTTGCAACTTACCGCAACACCGATTTCTTCGGTCTGGTTGATGGCCTGAACTTTGCTCTGCAGTACCAGGGTAAAAACGGCAGCACCAGCGGTGAAGACTTTGGCGGCCGCAGCGTTCTGAAACAGAACGGTGATGCTTACGGTATGTCCGTAACTTACGATCTGGGTTCAGGTTTCGGTGCTGGTGCAGCGATGTCCTCTTCCAAACGTACTGCTGACCAGAACAACGAAACTGGTATCTATGGTAACGGCGACCGTGCTGAGACTTACACCGGTGGTCTGAAATATGATGCTAACAACATCTACCTGGCTGCACAGTACACCCAGACTTATAACGCAACTCGTTTCGGCGGCACCTCTGACTCCGACGCTTACGGTTTTGCTGATAAAGCACAGAACTTCGAAGTAGTTGCACAATACCAGTTCGACTTCGGTCTGCGTCCATCCGTTGCTTACCTGCAATCTAAAGGTAAGGACATCAGCAATGGCGCCACTAACTACGGCGACCAGGACCTGGTTAAATATGTTGATGTTGGCGCGACTTATTACTTCAACAAAAACATGTCCACCTATGTTGATTACAAAATCAACCTGCTGGACGAGAACGAGTTCACCAAAGCCGCTGGCATTGGTACTGACGATATCGTAGGTGTTGGTCTGGTTTACCAGTTCTAATTCCTGCTTTCGCAGTGTTCGTTATAAAAGGCGCCTTAGGGCGCCTTTTTTACGTCTGGACCCTCAACAATCCTTCACTTTTAATCCAATTCTTTGCCAGTTGGTGTACCCTTTTGCGCTCAAACAGGAGAGAGAAACAATGGACTTACGATTATTACGCTATGGCCTGTTTGCCATAGTTTTGGGTGCTTTGGCAGGCTGTGATAACCCAGCAGTAAAAAATAATACTGGCATGGTGCTGGAAGGCAAAACCATGGGGACATACTGGCGTGCAAGTCTCGCGGGTGTGGACAACGCAAGACAAGCTGAACTGCGGGAAAAAATTCAGGCACAGCTTGATGGTGACGATCGTCTGTTGTCGACCTACAAAAAAGATTCTGCCTTATCGCGCTTTAATCAGTCCTCTTCGACTGAACCTTATCCCGTCGCTGAAGCAATGAGCGATATTGTGACTATGGCTTTGCGTATTGGCGCGAAGACCGATGGTGCGATGGATATCACCGTCGGGCCTCTGGTGAATCTGTGGGGATTTGGCCCAGATAAGCAACCGATAAAAACGCCTGATCAGGCACAGATTGATGCAGCGAAAGCGCTGACCGGATTACATCATCTCACGGTGATAAACCAGGCCGGGAAACAGTGGTTACAGAAAGATCTTGTGGGTTTGTATGTTGATCTCTCCACGATGGGTGAGGGTTATGCTACCGATCATCTGGCGCGTTTAATGGAACAAAATGGCATCAGCCGCTATTTGGTTTCCGTTGGTGGCGCTGTGGTAACGCGGGGAACTAATCCTGATGGTAAGGCCTGGCGAGTGGCGATTCAGAAACCTACCGATCGTGAAAACGCGGTGCAGGCGGTGGTTGATCTCAATGGGCACGGGATAAGCACCTCCGGTAGCTATCGCAATTATTACGAACTTGATGGCAAGCGTTTGTCCCATGTGATTGACCCACAAACAGGCCAACCGATTCAGCATAAATTAGTTTCCGCAACGGTGATTTCACCCACGGCAATGGAAGCCGACGGTTGGGATACTGGTTTGATGGTGCTTGGAACTGAAAAAGCTAAACAGGTGGCAGAAAAAGAGGGTTTGGCGGTTTATTTAATAACCAAAGAGGGCGATAGTTTTACCACCTGGATGTCGCCTCAGTTTAAAACCTTCTTACTTAGCGAGTAAAATTAGAAAGCAAGATTGCGGGTTTCCCAGCGTCCTAAAACTGTCAAAGTCATACCATGACAGCAAAATACAGGAGCCAGTCATGAATCATTTTTTTGATAAAGCCAACGATGAAAGCCGCTGGCAGGCTGTGGAAACCCGTGATAGTCGCGCTGATGGACAATTTGTCTTTGCGGTGAAAACTACCGGAGTCTGCTGCCGTCCTTCTTGCAGCGCGCGCCATCCGTTACGCAAAAATGTGCTGTTCTTTGAAAGCGTTGACGCCGCCGTTGATGCTGGTTTTCGCCCATGCAAACGCTGCCAGCCAGAAAAACAAGCGCCTGAACAACAACGTATTGACCGTATCACGCAGGCCTGCCGAATCCTTGAAGCCAGCAACGAGTCAATCGTTCTTGCCGACTTAGCTTCGCAAGTAGCAATGAGCCCGTTCCATTTTCATCGTCTGTTTAAACAAGTCACCGGACTAACGCCTCACGCCTGGCAAAAGGCGTTGCGGGCAAAACGGTTACGTGCGCAGTTGACCCTAGGGGAGCCCGTCACACGGGCTGTTTTCGACGCTGGTTTTCAGTCAGGAAGCAACTACTACCAGCAGGCGGATAAAGTCTTAGGGATGACGGCGAAACAATACCGCCAGGGAGGGGTGCGCACCTTGATTCAATTTATGTTGGGGTCCTGTCGTTTAGGGATGTTTCTGGTCGCACAGAGTGAACGAGGTATTTGCGCCATACTGTTAGGTAACGAGGCCAAAACGCTGATTGCCGAATTGGAAACCCTGTTCCCGCACTCTGCATTAATGGCCGGTGACGAACTCTTTGCGCAAAATGTCGTGCAGGTGGTGAGTTTACTAGAACGCCCAGGCCAGCAGTTTGATTTGCCGTTGGATATTCAGGGCACCGCATTTCAGCAGCAGGTCTGGCAGGCGTTGCGTGACATCCCTGCCGGGCAGACTGCGAGCTATCGCGACATTGCCGAACGCATCGGCAAGCCGCAGGCAGTACGTGCAGTGGCCGGAGCATGCGCCGCAAACAAACTGGCGGTCATTATTCCATGCCACCGCGTGGTGCGTAATGACGGTGCGATTTCTGGCTACCGTTGGGGCGTTGAACGTAAGCGCCAACTTCTTAAGATTGAAGCCCAACAGCAGGGGGAGTGATGCTCGATTTATTTGCCGATGAAGCACCGTGGCTAGAGCCGTTGGCTGATGGCGCAGTTATTTTACGCCGCTTTGCCTGCGCGGATGCACGGCTGCTTGTCGCGCAAATTGAGGAAGTCGCTGCACTTTCCCCATTTCGCCAGATGGTCACGCCAGGTGGCTACACGATGTCGGTGGCGATGACCAACTGTGGTGAAGTCGGCTGGACCACTAACGCTCACGGCTACCTCTATTCCCCGATTGACCCGCTGACGTCACAACACTGGCCCGCGATACCGACTGTTTTTCGCCAGTTGTCCGATGCCGCATCAAAGGCTGCGGGATATCCTGATTTTAATCCTGATGCCTGCCTGATTAACCGCTACGCGCCGGGCGCTAAGCTTTCACTCCATCAGGACAAAGATGAGCTAAATCTGCAACAGCCAATTGTTTCGGTGTCGCTTGGGTTACCCGCCGTGTTTCAGTTTGGTGGGCTTAAGCGCAATGACCCGCTGAAAAGAGTGATGCTCGAACACGGTGATGTCGTGGTTTGGGGCGGGCCGTCAAGGCTGTTTTATCATGGTATTTTACCGCTTAAACCGGGCCATCATCCTGCTACTGACGAGTTTCGCTACAATCTCACTTTCCGCCACACCCGTTAACACGAATATAAATAAGAATTATTCTTGCTGTAGAGAAATTGCCGTTTAAACTGCTCGCTGTTTTCGATTTTGGGTAGTGAGTGATGGAACTTTTACGTGTGGTTTACCGGCAGTATCGCTGGCCTTTCTTGACAGTAATGGCATTAAGCCTGCTTAGCGCGGCGTTAGGTATTGGCTTAATTGCCTTTATTAATTTGCGGCTGATTGAAACACCCGATCTCTCCCTTTCGGTGCTACCCGAATTTCTTGGCCTGTTGTTGCTATTAATGGCAGTGACATTAGGTTCACAGCTGGCGTTGACCACACTCGGCCACCATTTTGTATTCCGTCTGCGCAGTGAATTTATTAAACGCCTGATGGACACGCACGTTGAACGGGTCGAACAACTGGGCAATGCGGCACTACTGGCGGGTTTAACCAGTGATGTGCGCAATATTACCATTGCCTTTGTGCGCCTACCGGAATTGGTGCAGGGCATTATTCTGACCTTTGGTTCAGCGGCATATCTGGCGTGGCTGTCGCCAAAAATGCTGGGTGTGACGGCGATTTGGGTCGCGATAACCATCTATGGTGGCTACGTACTGGTGGCGCGAGTTTACAAGCACCTGGCGCAGTTGCGTGAAATTGAAGACCAGCTTTACAACGATTACCAGACCGTGATTGAAGGGCGCAAAGAACTGGCGTTAAACCGCGAACGTGCTGAACGCGTCTATGAAGACACTTATATTCCTCATGCTAACGATTATCGCAGCCATATTATTCGCGCGGATACCTACCATCTGAGTGCGGTGAACTGGTCGAACATTATGATGCTTGGCGTAATTGGCCTGGTGTTCTGGATGGCAAATAGCCTCGGTTGGTCTGATACCAACGTTGCCGCCACGTTCTCTCTGACATTATTGTTCTTACGCACGCCGATGCTGTCGGCGATTGGCGCATTACCGACGTTACTTACCGCTCAAGTGGCGTTCAACAAACTGAACAAATTCCATCTTGCACCGTACGATGCCGAATTCCCACGAAGCCTTGAACCTGCCCACTGGCAAACCCTCGAAATGCGCGATGTGGTGTTCCAGTACGGTGACAACAGCTTCTCCGTTGGGCCGCTGAATCTCAAAATTGAACGTGGCGAATTGCTGTTCCTTATTGGTGGCAACGGTAGCGGAAAATCGACCATGGCGATGCTGCTGACCGGGCTTTATCAGCCAGTATCTGGCGCTATTTATCTGGATGGTAAAAAGATTGATGCCAGTAATCAGGACGATTATCGCAAGCTGTTTTCTGCGGTGTTCACCGATGTCTGGTTGTTTGACCGCCTGCTCGGGCCGCAGGGTGAACAGGCTAACCCAGAGTTGGTTGCGCAATGGATTGAACGCCTGAAAATGAGCGACAAGTTGGAGTTGGAAAACGGCACTATTCTCAATCTGAAACTGTCGAAAGGGCAGAAAAAACGCGTGGCCTTACTGCTGGCGTTAGCTGAAGAGCGCGACATTATCTTGTTAGATGAATGGGCCGCCGACCAGGACCCGCATTTCCGCCGCGAGTTCTACCAGACGCTATTGCCGCTGATGCAGCAAATGGGCAAAACCATTTTTGCCATCAGTCATGACGATCACTATTTTGTTCATGCGGATCGGTTACTGGAAATGCGCCACGGGCAACTCAGTGAGTTAACCGGCCACGAGCGCGAGCATGCCTCAAGAGATGCGGTCGCCAGAACCGAAAGCTAATCTTCTTCGTAAGTCGGGCAAGCGCAGCGCCCCGACATTACCGACCACAATGGTGGATGACGCTAGCCGCTTATCCACCCTACAAAATCTGGTTATCTTCGGCCCGACAGGCTATAACTTAGCTCGTCGTTCTCAGGGAAAACTGCCAGATGTCTGTTACTCCAAAGTACAGTACTAAACAACGTGCGCAAGACCGAGCCCGCATCCTCCAAATTCTATTAACCAATAAAGCCGTTGCCACAGGCATTCTGGGCAGGTTGCCGCAACCTGATGCCCATACACCCGAACAGGATATTTCAGAGGTAGCCACGCTTGTGGCAAGACTGCCCGCGGCCGATCTTGCTGACGTCCTGGAGGCTTTACCGACGGAAGAGCGCCATGCGTTATGGCGACTGATCAAAGATGATCAACGCGGCAAGATATTAATTGAAGCCTCGGAAACCGTTTGGGATGACCTGATTGAAGGGATGAGCGACAAAGCGCTGCTCAATATCATTCGCCCGTTGGATATAGACGACCAAATTTACCTTGCGCAATATCTGCCTCGCGACTTGATGGGGCGTTTGCTGGCAACCATGCCACAGGAACAACGCGCCCGTGTCAGGCAAGTGCTGCACTACGAAAAGCACAGTGTCGGCGCGATTATGGATTTCGAAGTGATCACCGTACGGGCGGATGTAACGCTTGCGGTGGTTCAACGATTCCTGCGTTTACGCGGCAAAGTGCCGCAAAACACTGATAAAGTTTTTGTCACCACGCGGGATAAAACGCTGCTTGGCGAACTAGGTTTGACCACCATTTTGCTGCATGCGCCGCAGACGCTGGTCATGAGCGTGATGGACGATAACCCAACCTGCTTTGCTCCCGAAGACAATGACGAAGTTGCCGCGCGTACCTTTGAACGTGATGACTTAGTCAGTGCGGCGGTTATCGATAGCAGCGGCAAACTGATTGGTCGCCTGACGATTGATGAGATCGTTGATGTGGTTTACGAAGAAACCGACAACGATTTGCGCCGTATGGGGGGCTTGAGCGCAGAAGAAGATGTGTTCGCCCCGGTGAGTAAGGCGGTTAAAGCGCGCTGGGCGTGGCTGGCTATAAACTTATGTACTGCGTTTGTTGCCTCTCGCGTTATCGGCCTGTTTGAACATACTATTTCTCAACTGGTGGCACTGGCTTCTCTGATGCCGATTGTTGCAGGGATTGGCGGTAATACCGGTAACCAAACCATCACCATGATTGTGCGGGCGCTGGCGCTGCAACATATCCAGCCGGGGAACTTCTCCTTTTTAGTGTTGCGTGAACTGGGCGTAGCCTTGTTTAACGGGATTATCTGGGGCGGTGTAATGGGGTGCGTGACCTGGCTGCTCTACGACGATATGGCGTTGGGCGGTGTGATGACGCTTGCGATGGTACTCAATCTGCTGGTGGCATCGCTGATGGGCGTGCTGATCCCGATGATCATGATGCGTCTGGGCAAAGACCCGGCAGTCGGTTCGAGCGTGTTGATTACTGCTATCACCGACACCGGTGGTTTCTTTATATTCCTGGGGCTGGCGACCATATTTTTGTTGTAGCCATAGCCACTTGAACTTCTCCTGTGGGTAAACTTTCCGCCCGTCTTGCCGATAAGATCTGTAAATTCCGCCTTAGCATCGTTATATTATGCGCTATATAACGAAACCAAGTGGAGTAACAAATGGCTAAGCAATGGGTACGTCTGGCATTAGGTGCAGCGTTGAGCGTCACAATGGCAGGGCAGGCATTTGCCGATAACAGCAAAATTACCGTTTTCGCCGCAGCATCCTTAACCAACGCAATGCAGGATATTGCTACGCAATATCAGAAAGGTAAGACTGTTGAAATCGCATCTTCTTTCGCCTCATCTTCAACGCTTGCGCGCCAGATTGAAGCGGGTGCTCCTGCGGATTTATTCATTTCTGCTGACCAGAAATGGATGGATTACGCAGTAAGCAAAGATGCTATCAAAACTGACACCCGCGAAACGCTGCTCGGCAACAGCCTTGTGGTCGTTGCACCGAAAGCCAGTAAAATTGGTGATGTGGCGATTAACGCGAAAACCGATTGGGCTTCATTACTGAAAGGTGGCCGTCTTGCTGTTGGCGATCCTGACCATGTTCCTGCTGGCATTTACGCTAAAGAAGCGCTGCAAAAATTAGGCGCGTGGGATACCCTATCGCCAAAATTAGCTCCGGCAGAAGATGTTCGTGGCGCACTGGCTCTGGTTGAACGTGATGAAGCACCACTTGGCATCGTCTATGGTTCTGATGCGGTTGCCAGCAAAGGCGTGAAAGTAGTGGGCACTTTCCCGGAAGATTCCCACAAGAAAGTGGAATACCCAATTGCCATTGTGAAAGGCCACGACAACCCAACAGTTAGCGCGTTTTACACCTATCTGAAAGGACCGGAAGCGGGCGCTATCTTCCAACGTTACGGATTTACGACTATCAAATGATATTGACCGATCCCGAATGGCAGGCGGTACTGCTGAGCCTGAAAGTCTCCACCCTTGCGGTGCTATTTAGCCTTCCTTTTGGGATCTTCTTTGCCTGGGTGCTGGTGCGATGCCGGTTCCCGGGTAAAGCTTTACTCGACAGTATTATCCATCTCCCATTAGTTCTCCCCCCCGTTGTGGTTGGTTACTTATTGCTGATTGCGATGGGTCGACGCGGCGTGATTGGCGCCTGGATTTACGATGTTTTCGGTATCACCTTCGCGTTTAGCTGGCGCGGTGCGGTGCTTGCCGCGGCGGTAATGTCGTTCCCGCTGATGGTGCGAGCGATTCGCCTTGCGCTCGAAGGTGTGGATATGAAACTCGAGCAGGCGGCCCGCACATTAGGTGCCGGGCGCTGGCGAGTGTTTTGCACCATTACGCTCCCTTTGACGTTACCCGGCATTATTGCCGGAACCGTACTGGCATTTGCGCGTTCGCTCGGTGAATTCGGT
>Ga0105251_10001662_pt1 | contig 18763 bp, 16 predicted proteins | sample KBSS64metaG_FD_80424 | JGI IMG/M metagenome (GOLD analysis project Ga0105251, IMG submission 80424) | Switchgrass rhizosphere microbial communities from Kellogg Biological Station, Michigan, USA - KBS S6-4 metaG | ecosystem: Host-associated > Plants > Roots > Rhizosphere > Soil | place...
CATCAATGGCGTTCCGACTTCGACGAGCAGCCGTCAAGTCGTTCTCTCGACGGGTATCCGTCACCGCTTCTAAAGCCATCGGAGCAATACCGAGCTTTAGCTAGTTAGAAAAGGGCGCCGCAAGGCGCCCTTTTCGCATGTTTGCCTGTTGCCACTGAAGCGAAGCGCATCCCGCATTCGGATGCTCTACCATGGCGATGTGGTCATCGCATCGAAAACGCGCTGTCCGCCAAACAGGAGAAGAGCCATGACCTCGACATGCAGACCACATGTACGCTGGACGACCGTTCTGATGTTCGCCATTCTCGCGTCAGGCGCGGCTCGTGCGGACACCGTCGCCCTGAAAGCCAATCTCCAGCCCTCGAGTGAAGTCCCGCCGCGCGTGAGCAAAGGTCACGGCACAGTGGACGCGACGTTCGATACCGACACCAAAGTATTCACCTGGACCGCAACCTACGCGGAGTTATCGGGCCCCGTGACGATGGCTCATTTCCACGGCCCCGCGCCGGTCGGTCAGAACGCGAAAGTGCAAGTGCCCATCGACAAGAAAGCCCTCGCGAGTCCCATGAAAGGACAGGCGACGCTATCGGAACAACAAGTAAACGACCTGATGACCGGGCAGTGGTACTTCAACATCCACACGCAGGAAAATCCGACTGGCGAGATCCGCGGTCAGGTGATGCCGGCGAATTGAAACGCACCGGCCGGATCAATCAACGATGAGCTGGCAGAGCACCCTGGCTTGCTGGGCCGTACGCACGCGCATGCGCCCGCACAGCGCGAAGCCCGAACTCGACGTCGAGTTGGCGCGAAGCTACGCCTCGCGTCGAATCTGGTCGCCGCGCGTGCCGAAAGGCTGGCGGCTCGATACGCGCGACCCGAGCGGCGAATGGCTCACACCGCCGACCAATCCACGTGCAACCATTCTCTATCTGCACGGTGGAGGCTATTACTTCTGCTCGCCGCGCAGTCATCGGGCGATTACGTTCGGGTTGGCCACGCAGGCAAATGCGCGCGTCTTCTCGCTCGATTACCGCCTTGCGCCGGAACATCGCTTTCCCGCAGCGCTCGACGATAGCGTTGCCGCATACCGTCGCTTGCTCGGAGACGGCATTCCGGCACAATGGATCGCGATTGCAGGGGACTCGGCCGGCGGCGGCCTCGCGCTCGCGACGCTCCTCGCGCTGCGCGACGCGGGAGATCCGCTTCCCGCGGCCGCGGTGCTGTTTTCGCCGTGGACGGATCTGACCTGCAGCGGCTCGTCGATGCGAACCAACGACGGCCGCGATCCGATGTATCACGCGGCCATATTTCCTCGCGTGGCCGCGCAGTATCTCGGCGCAGCCGACGCGCGACATCCTTACGCCTCGCCGGTATTCGGCCAGTTCGAAAGCATGCCGCCGCTGCTGATTCAGGTCGGCGACACCGAACTGTTGCTCGACGATTCGACTCGCGTCGCGACCAAAGCGCGCGCGGCCGGCGTGCGCGTCGAACTGGAGATCTGGCGCAACGTTCCGCACATCTTCCAGATCTGGGCGCCGTTCATGCCCGAAGCAAGCGACGCGCTCGCGCGCGCCGCCGCGTTTATCGACGCCGCGACCGCCGCGCCCCGGACTCATCTGCCGCCCATGACCTCGATCGTCTGATAGGCACGTTCGACGGCCGGCGCGCCATAGCGCCGCTCGAGCCTGCGCACGGTGAAGTGGCCATGCGCCATCTGCTGGAAGTGGTCGATGAACACCGTGTTGACCATCGCGCCGAGCACTGCGCCGATCGCCGGTATGGACTTCGCGGCCACTTGCTCGCTGACCTGCACCGAAAACCTCGATGCGATCGTCTGCAAAAACTTGAGCAACGCCGTCGATCCATGACTGCCGAGTCCCTTCGCCGCGATCTCGTTCGTCGCGCGCGACACGGACTGCGCGAGCGCGCCGCGCACAATGAAATAGCCGAGATCGGTGTTGTCGTCGCTGGCTTTGGTGCCGCCCATGCCGAGCACCATCATGCATTGCAGCTGGGTTTCGACGCGATGCACGTCCTCGCCCTCGCTACGCGCGATATCGCAAATCGAGCGGAACATCAGCGTGGTTGTCACCGGCAATTCGACAGGCAATGCGAACAGCCCGAAAGCGCCGCCTGCCGCGCCGGTCGTCGCGACGGCCAGCTTGTGCATCAGATTGTGCGGTTTGTCGGGAGGCGGCGCGAGCAGCGAACTGGACGGCGCGCTCTTGCCGAGCGTGCGCAATGCGAGCTGGAGGCACTTTCTCAGCGCCAGTTGCGTCGCGTCGTCGACCTTCTCTTGCGCGGCGGCAGGCAAGCGGCCCATCAGTTTTTCGATGGGCGCCCCGACGACGCTCGCCAGCTTCATCGTCAGCGAGGGGCTTTCCAGCGCTTCCTTCGCGCGTGTGAGCGCCGCAAAATCTTCGGTTGTGAGCGGCGAGGTGATGATCGGCGTCGGTTCCATGCGATGTCTTCTGTCCGGTAAATGGTGAGTTGCCACGCAAATTAGAGCGCGGCGCCGTGCTATGATTCCATTTCAATTGACTAGTCAATCATTGCGTCTACAAAAAATGGCCGTTCACACAGCCGCGCACCATTCCAGCGGACAGGTCCTGCCTTTCCGCGAATCCCTCATGGCGATGCTGGGCGTCTCGTTCGTCACGATGCTCGTCGCGCTCGACCAAACGGTGGTGGGCACCGCGCTGCCGACGATCGTCGCCGAGCTTAAAGGCTTCGATCTCTACGCGTGGGTCGCCACGTCGTATCTTCTGACTTCCGTCATCACCGTGCCGATTTTCGGCCGGCTCGGCGACTACTACGGACGCAAGCCGTTCGTGATCGCATCGATCGTCGTGTTTACCGTCGCCTCGGTGCTCTGCGGACTCGCCAACAGCATGATGTTCCTCGTGCTGGCGCGCGGGTTGCAAGGCATCGGCGGCGGTATGCTCGTCGGCACTGCGTTCGCGTGCATCGCCGATCTCTTTCCGGACAACGTCGTGCGCCTGCGCTGGCAAGTGCTGATGAGCTCGGCGTTCGGCATCGCGAACGCGGTCGGGCCGTCGCTCGGCGGTTTTCTCACGCAATATTACGGCTGGCGCTCGGTGTTCTATGTGAACCTGCCGGTGGGCATCGTCTCGCTTTATTTCGTATGGCGTTTTCTGCCGCATCTGCGCCACGTCGCGCATGAAGGCAAAATGCGCCTCGACTGGCCCGGCGCCGCGCTCATCGCGGTGGCGCTCGGCGCATTGCAATTGTTCGTCGAAATGCTGCCGAAGCATGGTCTCGGCGCCGAGACCGCCGCGTTGCTCGCGCTGAGCGTCGCCGCCGGCGTCGCGCTGTGGAAATGGGAAATGCGCTGCGACTACGCGATTCTGCCCGTCGACATGTTCCGCAACAAGGCGCTCGCCGCGCTCTTCACGCTCGCCATTCTCGGCGGCTTCACCATGTTTTCGTTGCTGTTTTACGCGCCGTTGCTGTTTCAGGGCGGCTTCGGCATGTCGCCGAAAGACGCAGGCATGATGATCACGCCGCTCGTCGTGTTCATCACGATCGGCAGTATCGTAAACGGGCGCATCGTCACGCGCCTGAAGAACGCCAATCTGATGCTGTATGTCGGCTTCGCGTTGCTCGCCGTCTCGTGTCTGGGCATCGTCGTCGCCACGCACAACATGCCGCGCTCGCTGCTGCTCGTGATCATGCTGCTCGGTGGCCTCGGTCTCGGCTTCGTGATGCCGAATCTCACCGTGTTCGCGCAGCAGACCGCAGGGCGCGCGCATCTGGGTATCGCGACGGCGCTGTTGCAATCGCTGCGCATGATCGGCGGGATGATTGGCACCGCGCTCACCGGTACGCTCGTGAGCCATCTGTACGCGAGCGGCGTGAGTCTCGCGCTCGAAAAGGATCACGCCATGCGCTGGGTCGGCGATCTCTCCGATCCGCAGATTCTCATCAACCGCGAAGGGCAGCAGGCGTTGCTCTCGCAACTGACGGCGGCTGGCCATAGCGGGGCGATGCTGCTCGAAGCCGCGCGCGAGGCGCTCGTCGCCGCGATTCACATCGGCCTCGCACTGGCGGCGGTGGTCGCGGTGGTGTCGCTGTGGCAGTCGCGCCGTGTGCCGCCGGTGCGCCTGAAAGGGCCGCAGGAACCGGTCATCCTCGCCGAATGAATACGGAAATCGAAAGCATGAATGAACAGGACCGTATCGCCGTGGTGCAGCAGTTCGGGCGCACGTATCGCGCGTTCATGTCGGCGTTCGAGGCGGCCGTCGGCCAGCCGATGCCGCGCTGGCGCATCCTGCTCGCGTTGCATGAACACGCGGGCGTGCTGTCGCAGAAGAGGCTCGTCGAGCGTTTGAAGGTGGACCCGGGCGCGCTGACGCGGCAGTTGAAGACGCTGGAAGGGCTCGGCTGGATCGTGCGCAGCGTCGATGCACGCGACAATCGCGTGTCGAATGTCGCGCTGACGGCGCAAGGGCGCGCGATGGCCGAAGAAAGCCTGCCGCGTCGCAACGCGTTTCTGCACGACACGATGGCTTCGTTGCCCGATGAGGCGATCGAAGCGTTGTCGAGCGCGCTTCACATGTTCGAGGGACGCATTCAGGAAGTGGCGGCCGCGAACGCGTCGCAAGCGGCCGCCGTCGAAGAGAAAGCTTAAAAGAACGTTTCGATCACTTCGGTGACCCGGTATTTCGGATCCAGGACGAGAATCTGACGCCACTTGTCGAAGGTCAGGCACGGGTGCGAGATGTCGAACGCGATCATGTCGCCGACTTTCACGTCGTCGCCCGGCTTGATGCGCAAGTACGCGTGCTGGTCCATCAGGCCGAAAATCTCCCAGCCTTCGTCGGGCGAAACATCGCGCGGCGCTTCATTGCCCGGACGATAATGCTTCGCCGGCTCGGGCATGCCCGCATCGAATGCGGAATCGCGCTTGCCGAGCCCGATGATCGCGCGATCCGGTTCGGGAATCGACTGCACATACGCCCACAACTGCAGCGCCGGCTTCAAACCTTGCCCCATCTTCTTCGCGATCGGATTGCGCGCGAAGATCTCGTTCTGCGCTTTCTTGTAGATGCCGACATCGTGCGTCAGATAGCAGCCCGGGCGCAGCACGACTTCGATCGCGTCGCTGTTGGCCTTCGCGAATTCGTCAGCGACGACGTCATACCATGCCGATCCCGCGCCCGAGAGAATCGCGGGCTTGCGCGCGATCTTGCCGTCCGCGATCAGCTTGCGCGTGACGTCCACCGCGCTTTGCAGGAACGCGCGAACTTTCGTTTCGTCCTGCAGCACGCCCTCATACAACTCGATGCCCGCAAGTTCGATCGTGCCTTGCCAGCGCGCGATCGCAGCGAGCACCGCATCGCGCTGCGCGTCGTCGCGCACGCCGGTGCGTCCGCCCGGCACGCCGAGTTCGATCAGGACGTTCAGCTTTTTGCGGACGGAACTGAAGAATTCTCCGAGCTGATCGACGCCGTCGGCTGAATCGACCAGACAGAAGAACTCGAAATTCGGATCGGTGAGCAACTCGGCGATCATGCCCATGTTGCGTTTGCCGACGAGCTGATTCGCCATCAGGATGCGATGCACGCCGCCGCGATACGCCGCGCGCACCTGATGCGCGGTCGCGAGCGTGATGCCCCACGCGCCGGCGTCGAGCTGACGGCGAAAGAGTTGCGGCGCCATCGTCGTCTTGCCGTGCGGCGCGAGCTTCACGCCGTATTCGCCGACGAACGCCTGCATCCACTTCAGGTTGTGCTCGATGCGATCGGAATAGAGCACGGCGGCGGGCAGGCTCACGTCCTCTTCGAGCAGATTCCATTGCAGGCGCGACGCGTCGTTCAACTGGATGCCCGTGCCCGGCACCATGCCGAGACCCTTGCCGAACGGGTCGATCGTCGCGTTCTGATAGTTTGTAACTTTCATGTGCTGCTACTCCATCGTCCGTTTAAATAAACCTTGCGCACGACTCGATGCGCATCAGAGTTGACGGTGCTATGTTAACCAAAGTAGCATCCGCGATGGAAATGTTATTTAGTAACACGAGCTTCACGTAAACCCGCAACCCGATATGAACGGCCACGCCGACATGCTCAGTTTCGACATCGTCGCACGCATCGCGGAGCGCGCGCCCGAGTTGCGCAGCGCCGAGCGCAAGGTCGCCGCGCTGATTCTCGACGACCTGACGGGCGCATCGCGCGCGAGCATCGGTGCGCTCGCCGACAAGGCGGACGTGAGCATCGCGACCGTGACGCGTTTCGCGAAGGCGGTCGGCTGCGTGGACGTGCGCGAATTGAAGCTTCGGCTCGCGCAGGCGGCGGCCGTGGGTCAGCGCTTTCTGAAGCGCGAGCCTGATGCGGTGCCCGATTCGCTCGCCGCGCGCATTTTCGAGGAAGTGCAGGCGACGCTCGCGCAGAATCAGGGCGCGCTCGCCGCCGCGCCGATCGACGAAGCCGCGGACGCGCTCGCCGCGGCATCGATGATCTACGTGTTCGGCATGGGCGGCGGCTCGACCGCCCTCGCCGACGAGATGCGTTTTCGTCTCGTGCGGCTCGGACGGCCGGTCGCGTCCTATCAGGACGGGCTGTTGCAGCGGATGGTCGCGTCGACGTTATCGAAAGAACATCTCGTGGTTGCGCTATCGGTGACGGGGCAGACGCCGGAGATGGTCGAAAGCTGTCAGCTCGCGAAACAGTACGGCGCGCGCGTGATCGCACTGACCGCGCCCGCGTCGCCGCTCGGCGCGCTTGCGGACTGGCTGATTCCGGTCATCGCGATCGAAACGGATTTCATCTACAAACCGTCGTCGTCCCGCTACGCGATGATGATGGCGCTCGATTTGCTCGTCACCGAACTGGCCGTCAAGCAGGCCGACCACAGCCGCGAACTGTTGCGCCGCATGAAACACGCGCTCGATTCGCATCGCGGCGGCGGCGAGCGTCAACCTTTGGGAGACTGATCATGGAATCGTTGAAAGCCGACACGCTGATCGTCGGCGCGCGCGTGATCGACGGCACGGGCGCGCCCGCCGTCGAGCGCGATGTCGCCGTGCGCGACGGACGCATCGTGGCGATCGAGGCGCCGGGCGGCTTGTCCGGCTGGCATGCCGATGAAACCTTCGACGCCGAGGGCAAAGTGCTCGCGCCCGGTTTCATCGACGTTCACACGCACGACGACACGCACGTGATCCGCTCGCCGCAGATGATGCCGAAGATCACGCAGGGCGTGACGACGGTGATCGTCGGCAATTGCGGCATCAGCGCGTCGCCGGTGACGTTGAAGGGCGATCCGCCCGATCCGATGAACCTGCTCGGCGACGCCACCGCATTCAGATATCCGACCTTCGCCGCGTATGTCGATGCCGTCAACGAAGCGCGTCCGGCGGTGAATGTCGGCGCACTGATCGGGCATACGGCACTACGCAATAATCATATGGACCGGCTGGATCGCGCGGCCAGCGCCGATGAAGTCGCGGGCATGCGCGCGCAACTCGAAGAAGCGCTGGATAACGGCGCGCTCGGCTTGTCGAGCGGGCTCGCGTACGGATCGGCGTTCAGCGCGCCGCCGGAAGAAGTGCAGGCGCTGGCCGAGCCGCTCGCCAAAGCCGGCGCGCTCTACACGACGCACATGCGCACCGAATTCGACGCGATTCTCGATGCGATGGACGAGGCGTATCGCGTCGGCCGTCATGCGCGCGTGCCGGTGGTGATCTCGCATCTGAAGTGCGCGGGGCCGTCGAACTGGGGACGCAGCACGGAAGTGTTGAAGTCGATGGAAACCGTGCGCGACGGCCAGCCGGTCGGCTGCGATTGCTACCCGTACAACCGGAGTTCGTCGACGCTCGATCTGAAGCAGGTCACGGGCGATATCGACATCACGATCACGTGGTCGACGCCGCATCCGGAGATGGCGGGCAAGCTGATCCGCGAAGTCGCCGACGAGTGGAAAGTCAGCCAGCAGGAAGCGGCGAAGCGCCTGCAGCCGGCGGGCGCGGTGTATCACAACATGTCGGAAGACGACGTGCGTCGCATCCTCTCGCATCCCGCGACGATGGTCGGCTCCGACGGCTTGCCGAACGATCCGCTGCCGCATCCGCGTTTGTGGGGCGCGTTTCCGCGCGTGCTCGGCCACTACGCGCGGGACACGGCGCTGATTTCGCTCGAGGAAGCGGTGCGCAAGATGACGAGCCTGTCGGCGCGGCGCTTCGGTTTGACGGAGCGCGGCGAGTTGAAGGTCGGCTATCACGCGGATCTGGTCGTGTTCGATCCGGAGCGTGTGCGCGATGCCGCGACGTTCGCGAAGCCGCAGCAGGCGGCCGACGGCATCGACGCGGTGTGGGTGAATGGCGTTTTGACGTATCGCGAGCAGGCCGTGACCGGCGCGCGCGCGGGACGTTTCGTGGCGCGCGGCGCGGCATCGAAGCTCGATGCGCAGGGCGCGTTTTGAATTCTTATCGCATGGAAAAAGGAGCAGGACGATGAAGCGTTATGGCGTGGAAGGTGGCAAGGGACAAGGCGGCGCGCACATGCCGTTCGCACGCGCGGTCGAGGCGGACGGCTGGCTGTTCGTGTCGGGCCAGACGCCGATGGAAAACGGCGAGGTGATCAACGGCGGCATTGTCGAGCAATCGCACAAGGCGATTCAGAACGTGCTCGCGATTTTGAAGGAAGCCGGTTACGGCACGGAAGATGTCGTGCGCTGCGGCGTGTGGCTGGACGATCCGCGCGATTTCGCGTCGTTCAACAAGGTCTTCAAAGAGTACTTCGGCGCGAATCCGCCGGCGCGCGCGTGCGTGGTGTCGTCGATGGTGATCGACTGCAAGGTCGAGGTGGATTGCGTGGCTTATAAGAAGGCGTAAGCGCGATCGCGGCTCTGGTTCATCGAAAGCAGAGCCGCGTCATCATTAATCTGTTTTACTGCCGCGCCAGCCGCGCATTATCCGGCATCGGCAGATTGAAGTTCGTCCGAAACGGGTTGATGTCGAGCCCGCCGCGCCGCGTGTATCGCGCATACACCGCCAGCCGCTCCGGTCTGCATTCCCGCATGATGTCCATAAAGATGCGCTCGACGCATTGCTCATGGAACCCGGTATGTCCGCGATAAGAAACTATGTATCGCAACAATCCCGCATGATCGATCTGTCCGCCGTAGTAGCGAATCTGCACGCTGCCCCAGTCCGGCTGTCCCGTCACCGGGCAGTTCGATTTCAACAGATTCGAGAACAGCGTCTCATCGGTCGGCGTTTCGTCGTGCGCCGCCTTCAGGAGCGACGGATCCGGCGTGAAAACCTCGCAATCGAGATCGAGTCGATCCAGAGACAAACCGTCGAATTCTTCCATCGTCAGCTTGCCGAAGTCGCCGGGCGCCGCGAGCTGCACCGACACCGTCGCGCCACAGATCGCGGATACGTCTCGCTTGATGGCGGCGCGCACGTCGTCGATGGAATCGAACTGCGTCTGCGCGAACGAGCCGAGATACAGCTTGAACGACTTCGACTCCACGATATTCGGCGAGTCCGCCGGCACGAAGAAGGTCGCGACCGCCACCTGCGGCTTGCCGCGCCGGTTCAGCCACGACAATTCATAGGCGTTCCAGATATCCGTGCCGAAGAACGGCAGACGCGCGGGCACGCCGATCGAATCGCGCGCGCGCTTGCGATCGATCGGAAACAGCAACGATGCGTCGTACTGTTCGGTGTAGTGGACGGGCTTGCCGAGCGGAGATTGTTCGGGTGTCATGATGCGTTCGCAATGCCGCTGAGAACATGCCCCGTCGCGGTGACGACGCGGGCCGATTCGCAGTGGCGAATTTGATCGTCGAAGAAAAAATCGGGCTCGAATTCTTGCAGGAATTCGCCTTTGTCGAGGCCGCCGAGAAACATCGCTTCGTCGATTTCGATGTCCCAGGCCATCAGCGTGCGGATCGCGCGCTCATGCGCGGGCGCGGAGCGCGCGGTGACGAGCGCGGTGCGGATGTGCATCGGCGACTTGCTTTCGTTGTCGTCGGCGATGCGCTGCAACTTGTTCAACGCCGCCAGCAGCGGTTTGAGCGGGCCGCCGGGAAGCGGCGAATCCTTCTTTTGCGTTTCGTGGCCGACGAACGCGCCGAGCCCCTCGCTCTGAAAGATGCGCTCGGCTTCGTCGGAGAACAGAACGGCGTCGCCGTCGAACGCGATGCGAATCTCGTCCGCATAACGGCTCGCGGCGCGCGGCGTTTCCGGCAGTACGCGCGCAGCTGGAAAGCCGGCGGCGAGCGCGTCGCGCACATCGTGCGGATTCGCCGACAGAAACAGCGACGCCCGCAGCGGCTTCAGATACGCGAACGGCGAGCGGCCGCGCGTGAACACGCCGCGCTCGATCGCGAGACCATGCTCGCGGCACGAATGAAACGCGCGCAGACCGCTGATCGGATCGCTGCGCGACAGAATCACCACTTCGACGCGCTGCTCGCCCGCGTTGAGCGCGAGCAGCTTGCGGATCAGCCCGAACGCGACGCCCGGCTTCGCGGGCGTCTCCAGCCGTGAACGTTGCAACGCTTCGTATTGGGCGAGATCGCCCGTCTCGAAGACGCGGTTCTCTTCCTCGAAATCGAAAAGCGCGCGCGACGAAATCGCGACGACGAGCTTGTCTTCGAGCGTGAACTTCGGCATCGCTGCTTAAGCCAGGAACAGCTTGTACACCGGGTTCGCGCCTTCGTCCCACCACGGATAGCCGAGCGTCGCGAGGAAGCGCTCGAACTCCGCATTGTCCGACTGCGGCACCTGAATGCCGACGAGAATCGAGCTGGTATCCGCGCCCTGATTCCGATAATGGAACAGGCTGATGTTCCAGTCCGGCGCCATCGACGACAGGAACTTCATCAGCGCGCCCGGGCGCTCCGGGAATTCGAAGCGCAGCAGGCGTTCGTCCCGCGCGAGCGGCGAATGACCGCCGACCATGTAACGGATGTGCTGTTTCGAAAGTTCATCGTGCGACAGGTCGACCGTCGCGAAACCATGCTCGACGAAAGACGACATCATCTGCGCCGTTTCCTTGCGCGACTTGATCTGCACGCCGACGAAGATATGCGCGGCCTTTTCATCGGCAATGCGGTAGTTGAACTCCGTCACGCTGCGTGTGCCGACGAGCTCGCAGAAGCGCCTGAAGCTGCCGCGCTCTTCTGGAATCGTCACGGCGAACACGGCTTCGCGCGCCTCGCCGACTTCCGCGCGCTCCGCGACGAAGCGCATGCGGTCGAAGTTCATGTTCGCGCCCGACGTCACCGCGACGAGCGTCTTGCCTTCGATGCCTTCGCGCTCCGCGTAGAGCTTGGCGCCCGCGACAGCGAGCGATCCCGCCGGCTCGAGCACGCTGCGGGTGTCCTGAAACACGTCCTTGATCGCTGCGCAAAGCGCGTCGGTATCGACGGTGACGACTTCATCGAGCAACTCGTTGCACAGCCGGAACGTCTCCTCGCCGACGAGCTTCACCGCCGTGCCATCCGAAAACAGCCCGACTTCGTTCAGCGTGATGCGTTTGCCGGCCTCGATCGACTGCGCCATCGCGCAGGAATCCTCGGTCTGCACGCCGATCACCTTGATCTCCGGCCGCACCGCCTTGATGTACGCCGCGACGCCCGCCGCGAGTCCACCGCCGCCGATCGGCACGAAGATCGCGTGAATCGGGGCCTGGTGCTGGCGCAGGATCTCCATGGCAATAGTGCCCTGTCCGGCGATCACCTCCGGATCGTCGAACGGGTGCACGAAGGTCAGGCCGCGCTCTTCCTGAAGCTGCACGGCGCGCGCGTACGCGTCGCTGTACGATTCGCCCGCGAGCACCACTTCGACGGTCGGTCCGCCATGCGCGCGGATCGCGTCGATCTTGACCTGCGGGGTTGTGGTCGGCACTGCGATCACCGCACGGCAGCCGAGCCGCGCCGCCGACAGCGCCACACCCTGCGCATGATTGCCCGCCGACGCCGTGATCACGCCGCGCGCGAGTTCGTCCGCCGACAGATTCGCCATCTTGTTGTAAGCGCCGCGAATTTTGAAGGAGAACACCGGCTGGTTGTCCTCGCGCTTCAGGAACACGGAATTGCGCAGACGCGCCGACAGGATGCGCGCGGGTTCGAGCTCGCTCTCCCGCGCGACGTCGTACACGCGCGCGGTCAGCACTTTCTTCAGGTAGTCGGGATGTGTCATGCGTGGAATCGTCACGCGGCAACGGTGCGCGCGGGTTTTTGAGGGCGAAAGCATCAATGATAGCGCCAACCGCGCGCCTTCCGGGCACGCCATGCGTTTCTACCGTCCGGACGGTCGTGCAAAAAAGCGTCGAAAATGACACGAACGCGTCGCGAATGCGCACGCAAAAGCCCCTTCTCGCTGCTAGCAACCGCGAACGCGCGTCACCGCGATGAGTTAGAATTTCCTTTTACGAATCAGCAATCAGGATCGGCAGATGCACCGGCAGCTTCGGATCGATTTTTGGGCGCATGTCTCCCGCGCGTCGCACCCGGCGGCCGAGCGGCATGCGCGCCGCGCGCGATCGTGGCGTTGATCCAGGGCACATCGAAGGCGCCGTGATGGAGTTCACTTCGCCGCGTTTCACGCTGCGTGACCCGGCGGCCTTCGCCAAGATAAGTCTCATTCGAAAATTTGCGCCCCCACGCGCATCGTCGGCGTTTCCGCTTTTCGAAGCGCGCCCGCCGGCACACCGAACCGTCGAACATGAACGCACCTCAAGCCTTCGATCCGAACGGCGCCCATGCCGCCTTGGCGCTCGATGCCGAGCCCCGTCTGCGCGAAATTCCCTATAACTACACGTCGTTCTCCGATCGTGAAATCGTCATGCGGCTCCTGGGCGACGAAGCCTGGGCCGTGCTCGACGAACTTCGCAACGAGCGCCGCACGGGCCGCTCCGCGCGCATGCTGTACGAAGTGCTCGGCGATATCTGGGTCGTGCGGCGCAATCCGTATCTCCAGGACGACCTGCTGGACAACCCGAAGCGCCGCGCGCTGCTGGTCGAGGCGCTGAATCACCGGCTCACGGAGATCGATAAGCGCCGCAGCGCCGATCTCACCGCGCATAGCGACGAAGCCGGCAGCCGCGAGCGCGCCGAGCGCGTGCAGTTGCTGATTACCGCCGCGCGCCGCGCCGTCGACGACTTCGCCTCCGAGTTCGGCAGCATGGCCGACTTGCGCCGGCGCGCTTCGCGCGTGCTGGGCAAGGAGACGCAGAAAGACAACATCAAGTTCGATGGCCTGTCGCGCGTCTCGCACGTCACCGACGCGACGGACTGGCGCGTCGAATACCCGTTCGTCGTGCTGACGCCGGACACCGAAGGCGAAATCGCCGGCCTGATCAAGGCGTGCTTCGAACTGGGACTCACCGTCATTCCGCGCGGCGGCGGCACCGGCTATACGGGCGGCGCGATTCCGCTCACGCCGTTCTCGGCCGTCATCAACACGGAAAAGCTCGAGCAGCTCGGTCCCGTCGAAATGACCGATCTGCCGGGCGTCGATCACAAGGTCGCGACGATTTTCTCCGGCGCGGGCGTCGTCACACGGCGCGTCACCGAGGCGGCCGAGCAGGCGGGCTTCGTGTTCGCCGTCGATCCGACTTCGCTCGATGCATCGTGCGTCGGCGGCAATGTCGCGATGAACGCGGGCGGCAAGAAGGCCGTGTTGTGGGGCACGGCGCTCGACAACCTCGCGTGGTGGCGCATGGTCGATCCGGAAGGCAACTGGCTCGAAGTCACGCGTCTGGATCACAACTGCGGCAAGATTCACGACGTCGAAGTGGCGCGCTTCCGGCTCGACTGGTTCGACGGCAATCGTCCGCCGGGCGAGAAACTTCTGCGTACCGAAAATCTCGACATCACCGGCCGCACGTTCCGCAAGGAAGGGCTCGGCAAGGACGTCACCGACAAATTCCTCGCCGGCCTTCCCGGCGTGCAGAAGGAAGGCTGCGACGGGCTGATCACGTCCGCGCGCTGGATCCTGCACAAGATGCCCGCGCACACGCGCACCGTTTGCCTCGAATTCTTCGGCCAGGCGCGCGACGCAATTCCGAGCATCGTGGAGATCAAGGACTATCTCTTCGAAACGTCGAAGCAGGGCGGCGCGATTCTCGCCGGCCTGGAGCATCTCGATGAGCGCTATCTGCGCGCGGTCGGCTACGCGACCAAGAGCAAGCGCAATGCTTTCCCGAAGATGGTGCTGATCGGCGATATCGTCGGCAATGACGCCGATGCCGTCGCCGCCGCGACTTCCGAAGTCGTGCGCATGGCCAACGGCAAGAGCGGCGAAGGCTTCGTCGCCGTGAACGCCGAGGCGCGCAAGCGTTTCTGGCTCGACCGCTCGCGCACCGCGGCGATCGCAAAGCATACGAACGCGTTCAAGATCAACGAAGACGTCGTGATCCCGCTCAACCGCATGGGTGAGTACACGGACGGCATCGAGCGCATCAATATCGAGCTGTCGATCAAGAACAAGCTGCAACTCGTCGATGCGCTCGAAGCGTTCTTCCGCACCGGCAAGCTGCCGCTCGGCAAGACCGACGACGCGAACGAAATTCCCAGCGCCGAACTCCTCGAAGATCGCGTGCAGCAGGCGCTCGACCTGCTCAAGCGCGTGCGCGAGCGCTGGACCTTCGTCAGCGAAAAGCTCGACATGCCGTTGCGCGAGGCGCAGCACTATCTCGTCAATCTCGGCTACGCAGCGCTCGCCGAAAAGCTCGCGGATCGCGTCGACGTGCAGCCGGATGCGAACATCTTCCACGTCGCGCAGGATCGCACGGTGCGCATCTCGTGGAAGCAGGAGATTCGCGCGGAACTGCGCCAGATCTTCAACGGCGGCGAATTCAAGCCGATCCTCGACGAAGCGCAGGCCATCCACAAGCAGGTTCTGCGCGGACGCGTGTTCGTCGCGCTGCACATGCATGCGGGCGATGGCAACGTGCACACCAACATTCCCGTCAACTCCGACAACTACGAGATGCTGCAGGACGCGCATCACGCGGTGGCGCGCATCATGAAGCTCGCGCGTTCGCTCGACGGCGTGATTTCGGGCGAGCACGGTATCGGCATCACCAAGCTGGAGTTTCTGACCGAAGAGGAAATCGGCGATTTCCGCGCGTACAAGCAGCGCGTCGATCCGCACGGTCGCTTCAACAAGGGCAAGCTGTTCGAAGGGGCGGACCTGCGCAACGCCTACACGCCGAGCTTCGGGCTGATGGGCTACGAGTCGCTCATCATGCAGCAGTCGGATATCGGCGCGATTTCCGATTCGATCAAGGACTGCCTGCGCTGCGGCAAGTGCAAGCCGGTCTGCGCGACGCACGTGCCGCGCGCGAACCTGCTGTACAGCCCGCGCAACAAGATTCTCGCGACTTCGCTGCTGGTCGAGGCGTTCCTGTATGAAGAGCAGACGCGCCGCGGCGTATCCATCAAGCATTGGGACGAGTTCAACGACGTCGCCGATCACTGCACGGTCTGCCATAAATGCGTGACGCCGTGCCCGGTGAAGATCGACTTCGGCGATGTCACGATGAACATGCGCAATCTCCTGCGCAAGATGGGCAAGAAGAAGTTCAACGCGGGCAACGCGGCGGGCATGTTCTTCCTCAATGCGACGAATCCGCAGACCATCAATCTCGCGCGCACCGCGATGATGGGTGTCGGCTACAAGGCGCAGCGCTTCGGCAACGACGTGCTGAAGAAGTTCGCGAAGAAGCAGACGGCGAAACCGCCCGCGACGGTCGGCAAGCCGCCCGTGGTCACGCAGGTGATCCACTTCATGAACAAGAAGATGCCGGGCAATCTGCCTAAGAAGACGGCGCGCGCGCTGCTGGATATCGAAGACAATAAGATCGTCCCGATCATCCGCAATCCGAAGACGACTACCGTCGATTCGGAAGCCGTGTTCTATTTCCCCGGCTGCGGCTCGGAGCGCCTGTTCTCGCAAGTCGGGCTCGCGACGCAGGCCATGTTGTGGGAAGCGGGCGTGCAGACCGTGCTGCCGCCGGGCTATCTGTGCTGCGGTTATCCGCAGCGCGGCTCGGGGCAGTACGACAAGGCCGAGAAGATCGTCACGGACAATCGGGTGCTGTTCCATCGGGTCGCGAATACGCTGAACTATCTCGATATCAAGACCGTGGTCGTGTCGTGCGGAACCTGCTACGACCAGCTTGCGGGCTATGAATTCGAGAAGATCTTCCCGGGCTGCCGGATCATCGACATTCACGAATTCCTGCTCGAAAAGAACATCAAGCTCGACGGCGTGACGGGCACGCGCTACATGTACCACGACCCGTGTCACTCGCCGATCAAGACGATGGACCCGGTCAAGCTCGTCAACGACCTGATGGGCTCCAAGAACGACGGCTACAAGATCGAGAAGAACGATCGTTGCTGCGGCGAGTCGGGCACGCTGGCGGTCACGCGGCCGGACATTTCGACGCAAGTGCGCTTCCGCAAGGAAGAGGAGATCCGCAAGGGCGCGGCCAGGTTGCGCGGAATCCCGCTCGTCGCCGAAGCGGGCGCGAACGCCATCAACATGGCGAACGCGGCGGCCGGTGCGGCGGGCGCGCAACCGGGCTCGGTGCTCAAGGCCGGCGACGGTCCGCAGCCGAATGGCCAGGACGTGAAAATCCTCACGAGCTGCCCGTCGTGCTTGCAGGGCCTGTCGCGCTACAACGAGGACGCCAACATCGAGGCGGACTATATCGTCGTGGAAATGGCGCGCAAGGTGCTCGGCGAAAACTGGATGGAACAGTATGTCGAAAGCGCGAACAATGGCGGTATCGAGCGCGTGCTGGTGTAATAGCGAAATCGAGGTTGATTCGCTAGAGGTTCAAGATGGACTGTGTGTTTTGCCGTGAAGACGGCGGTGAGGTGCTGTGGTCGGACGACGCATTGCGCGTCGTCCTCGCCGACGAGCCCGACTGGCCGGGACTGTGCCGCGTGATCTGGGGCGCGCATGTCGCCGAAATGTCCGATTTGTCGGATGGTGACCGTGCGCGCGTGATGACGGCCGTGAACGGCGTCGAGCGCGCGATGCGCCGCGTGCTCGTGCCGGAGAAGATCAATCTGGCGAGCCTCGGCAATCAGGTGCCGCACGTCCACTGGCACATCATTCCACGCTTTTCCAACGATTCCCGCTTCCCTCTGCCGATCTGGGCGCCACGCCAGCGCACGGTGTCCGAATCGCAGCTATCGAAACGCCGCGCGCAGGCGACGCTCTTGCGCGAGCAGGTGCGCAACGAGCTGAACCAGGCGTTCGGCCCGCAGGTTGGTCACCCATAAGACGACATCATGAGCGGACTCACTTCAACGACGCCGATTCCCACCGGCGTCGTCGTGCATTCGAAATCCCGCGTGCTCGAACTGCAATACGGCGGGGAGTCGTATCGCGTGCCGTTCGAGTTGCTGCGTGTCTACTCACCTTCCGCTGAAGTGCAGGGCCACGGACCGGGCCAGGAAACCCTGCAGACCGGCAAGCGCGAGGTGACGATCATCGGCATCGATCCGGTCGGGCATTACGCGCTGCAACTGAATTTTTCGGACGGCCACAATACGGGCATCTATTCGTGGGACATCCTGCACAACCTGGCGACGCGGCAGGACCAATTGTGGCGCGAGTATCTGGCGAAACTGGAAGCCGCGGGCGTGGACCGCGACACGCCGATGGCAGCCAAACCAACCGGTGGCCACTGCCACTAAGCATCAAGGCTGCGGCATACGGCCGCACAGCCGGCGCGACGATTGCGCATACATAGAACGAACAACAGGCGAGGAAGAGCGCGATGAGCAAGACCCACTTCGGATACGAAACGGTCGACGAGCAGGACAAGGCGAAGAAAGTGGCGGGCGTGTTCCACTCCGTTGCTGGCAACTACGACTTGATGAACGACCTGATGTCCGGCGGACTGCATCGGATCTGGAAGCACTTCACGATCGGGCAGGCCAAGGTGCGGGCGGGCTACAAGGTGCTGGATATCGCGGGCGGCACGGGTGATCTGGCGATGGCCTTTGCCAGGCAGGCAGGCGAAACCGGCGAAGTCTGGCACACGGACATCAACGAATCGATGCTGCGGGTGGGCCGCGACCGGCTTATCGACAAAGGCGTGCTGACGCCCGCATTGCTGTGCGACGCGGAGAAGATTCCGTTCCCAAACAGTTATTTCAATGTTGTTACGGTTGCTTTCGGTCTTCGTAATATGACGCACAAGGACCGTGCGCTGGCGGAAATGACCCGCGTGCTGAAGCCGGGTGGCAAGCTTCTCGTGCTGGAATTCTCGAAGGTGTGGGAACCGCTCAAAAAGCCGTACGATATCTACAGTTTCAAGATTTTGCCGTGGCTTGGCGAAAAAGTGGCCAAAGATGCGGACAGCTATCGGTACCTCGCCGAGTCGATCCGCATGCACCCGGACCAGGAAACTTTGAAAACGATGATGGAACAAGCAGGCCTGGATCGAGTCGAATATTACAATTTGTCAGGTGGCGTGGTAGCGTTACACGTCGGGACAAAATTTTAGTGTTCCACTCTCTTAAGGATTCGATATGTTCGATTCGCGCAAACCCCAATCCCGGGGTTTCCTGAGCTTCTTTTTCAGGAAGGCCGGAATCTTGGCGCTGGCTGGCGTTATTGCGGCCGGCGCAATCTTCGCGGAAACGGCGGAAGCCAAGCGCATGGGCAGCGGCCGCAGCATGGGCCGTCAGTCGGCCACGGCGACGCAGCAGCATCAAGCCACGCCGCCGTCGCAATCCATGCAGCAGGGGCAGGCGG
>Ga0105251_10001668_pt1 | contig 18739 bp, 18 predicted proteins | sample KBSS64metaG_FD_80424 | JGI IMG/M metagenome (GOLD analysis project Ga0105251, IMG submission 80424) | Switchgrass rhizosphere microbial communities from Kellogg Biological Station, Michigan, USA - KBS S6-4 metaG | ecosystem: Host-associated > Plants > Roots > Rhizosphere > Soil | place...
ATTGCCGGAACCGCCCGACGCGATGTTCACCGTGCTCAGCGCCGTGCCGAACAACGCGCTGCTGCTGCTGTTCAGGCTGACGGAGCCGGCGTTGACGTCGCTGCTGCTGGTCGCGGTGAAGGCGATATCGAACTTGTTAGTGGCGTTCTGCACGAAAGTGAAGTCAAGGCTGCTGGCTGCGGTGGCGTTGCCGGTCACTTCCAGCTGCGCCACGGTGCCGCCGGCAACGTTGATCACTTTTACCGCCTCCGCCAGGCCGGATAACACGAAGCCCTGAGTGCCAACCACCGAAGGCGTTGCCGCCTGGGTGATGGAACCGCCGTTGGTGCCTTCAACCGTTGCCGTGCCGTTAAGCACGCCGAAGTCGAAGGTATGGTTGGCGGTGGTCACTGCAGCGGTTGTTGGGTTGCCGAACAGCGGGGTGGTGACCAGGGTGCCCACCGACTTGCCGATATACCCAGCCAAATCGACTTTTTCAAAGCTGGTGAACTGGCTGGCGTCGCTGGTGATGGTGCTGCTGCGTACGCCCAACGCATTTTGGTTGGTGACCACGGATTTGGTGATGAAGTTGGCGGAGAGCACATCAGTGCCCGCACCGCCGTTGCCGCTGATGCCTGCGCCGACGGTGTTGGCGCCGTTAGCGGCCGCGTTGCCGGCCCACTTCAGCGTATCGTTGCCCGCGCCGAGGTTGAAGTCGCCGGTGCCGGTATTGACGGCGGCGGCGGTCGTCACGATGACGTCATCCGAACCCGAGCTGGCGTTGAGGATCACGTTGGCATTGTTTACGCTGATGTCCACGCCTGGGTTTACGCCGTTATCGGATAAGTTGACCGTCGACGCGCTGCTGCCGTTGATGGTCAGATTGGCCAGATGATCGGCGAACTTCAGATTCACCGTGGTGGCGGCGTTCGCATTCAGAACCGCATTGACCAGCACGGCGGTTTCCGCATTGCTCAGCACGTGGCTGGCGCCGGTATTGACGGCGCCGGTTGCGTTGCCGTTCGCCGCGGAAGCGGACAGGGTGGCCGCCGTTTTGTAGGTCAGGCTGGTACCGATGTCATACTCAAAAGCGTGCTGTTGCGTTACGGTGACCGCGTCCGTTGCGGTGGAGGTGCGCAGATCGTTGATGATGGCGGTAGCGATCAGCGCCTTGTCCGAGCCCAGAGCAGCATATTTCGCCAGCTGCGTGCTGTTGGCCGCCACGCCGTGCACATCGGTGTAAACGTGCTGGATATAGTCATTGCCGGTCAACTGCGCGCCTTTTTTCTGGAACTCGGCGGAGGTGATCAGCTTGGCCGTCAGCGAGTTCAGCGTATGGCCGTCTTTGGTCAGATAGCTGCTCCAGTCATCCAATCCCTGGGCATCGACATTGCGATCGGGGATCGCCAGGAATACCGAAGCGACCTGTTCCTGCGCCGCCAGACCGGCAATCACACCTACCGCATGCGGCGTAGTGTCATGCAGGAACTGTTGCTGCGCCGCGGTATCACCTGCGGCCACGGTGCCGCGCAACGCGGTGATAATATTGACCAGCAGCTGGCCTTTATCCCCACCGCCAGCCAGGAAGCTGGTGTAGGTGCTGAGTTCCGCGCTGGTCGGTGCGCGGCCATAGCCCTCGTTGAACACCAGGTTAACCAGGGCGTCGTTGCTCAAGGCTTTCAAGGCAGGGCGATCGCTGATGAATTTGCTCGCGACCTGTGCAAAAGTCTGCGAGCCGGCATTGATTTGGCTGCCTAGGGTGTTAACGGTGCTGGTGACAGGATCGATGCCCACCAGATAGTAGAGCGCCGTTGCGTCGGCAACCCCGGCGGCACCGCCAGCGACGGAGTATGAAGGGTAAAGAATGGCGTTAATCTGCTGGTCGTAATGGCTCTGCGAGCTCAATGTGCCGGCGTCAAAGCCGCTGTAGGTCAGCAGATTGTTGACGATGGTGGTGATGGAGGTTTCCAGGCTGTTGCTTGCCAGCAGGCCGGTGAGATAGCCGGCGGGCGCCGAGGAGCCGTAAGTGGCGGTATAAATGCTGCTCAGCACGTCCAAATCGCTTTTGCCGCCGTACAGGCTGACGCCTGCGGCTGAACTCAGCAGTGAGTCCACATAGCTTTCTGCCGAAAGCGTGCCTTTTTCAATGCTGTTGCCGATGCTGTCATAGGTTGTCGCAGACGCGCTCTGACCGAGAACTGACAACAGTAAGGCCGCAGCCTCTTTTTGGTAATTAAGAGATGCCATAAGTAAGATGTCCCATACAGGTTATGAGTGTGTCATTCCGCCGTCATGCAAGACGGCAATTAATTTTTAATAAATTAAACAAGACTGTAGTTTATGACGTGAATATCTACCCCCTCAGCAAGCGGCCCAAACAGAAGCGGTGGTGATACAAATAAGGTTATAAAAAGGCAGGCTAAACTCTTATCCTTTTTCACTTGGGAAAGTGACCTTTAATTAAAATCTACTCCAAAGTAAAAAAACTGCAATACGGGCCTTTATATCAAAACATGTATATTAATGCTTCATGAAGTCTAAGGTTTCTTATTGGCTTAATCTCATTTATTTTTTTGCATTTCAACAATAAAATCATTAAATATCAAAATGTTAAGTATTGTTAAATTTAAAATTGAATTATTCCTAACCAGTCTTTTTGGATGAAAAAACAAATGGTGAAACTCACTTAAAAATAGGAATCATGCAAGCGTAATCTCGATTTATTTTTCTTTGCTTCTTGTCATGAAAGTGTCGTTGAAATGAAATCGGTCCTTGGTTATATAATTAATGCGAATTTTTACTGGTGACCTGAATAGATAGTAAAGCTTAACATTGATACGCTGCTTTGGCCGCTGCGGCTTTAATAAACGCCGTTAAGATGATTTTTATTACATATATTTAACTGGGGTGTGAGCCCCCCCGGCAGGCGGAGCGTAGAGGGGGAGCGTAAGATTTAGTTATGATTAACAAAGCATGTTTTTTGCGTATGGAGCATACAGCCTATATATTTACTAACAGGCTCTGAGGTCAGCGCTGACATGATGAGCATGTGTTTGTCACTTCATGTACGTCAGAGGCCGGTATGATCAGATTGTTTTCGATGGCTGCAAGAGCACTAGCCTTTGTTCCTGCAGCCGAAAGAACAACCACGCACGGATTACGAGGAGAGTATCATGCATAAAAGAACGCTGGCGTCGCTCCACTACGAGAACATGCCTTACGATGGGGTTCATTACCATATCCTGAAACGCGAGGCGCAAGGACACACCGCGCTATTGAAGCTTGATGCCGGTAGCCGACAATCAGCCCGTTTGCATCCAGGCTGGGTCAAGCTGATTGTGTTTTCCGGTGAGTTGGTGGTTGGCGAACAGACGCTGCAGGCGAATGAAATGCTGATTATCCCAGCGAAGACCGCCTATACCGTCCAGGCGATTACGGAGGTTATCTGCCTGGCCATTTCTGAACTGGATGGCGTAGAACTGGCCCGCTGAGGCTGAACCTGAAACGTCGCGTCGAGGTCATCTCCGGCGCGGCGCGGGTTATCTAATGATTATTGGCTGATGGTTTGCTGCAGGGCAAGAATGGAGGGCGTTCTCCACCATTGAAGATCCTGGCCACCGCCGACGGCCACATAGTTCCAACATCTTCGTCTTCGGCAACCCGTTCACACCAACCAAGCCACGTTCACATATCTGTTGATTTCTGGCCGGCATAACGGTGATTTTTGGTGAAATCTGCAGTATCAATGCTGCCAATTTATCTCAGATTTCACGTAGCGCGATCAAAAAAGGAGGGCGTTTTGACCGATTCCACACGGCTTTTATCGGTGATCCAATCATTGGAGGTTCAGCTGCATCAGCCGGCAACGCGCAACGATGTGAATATTGTCGCTGCACTGTTGCATGAGGATTTTGAAGAAATCGGTCGCTCGGGGCAGCGTTACGATAAGCAGCAAACCGTTGCAGCGCTTGAAATGGAAAATGGCCATCGGCAGATTTTCGCCGAAGAGTTCAAACTGGCGATCGTTGCCGAAGGCGTGGTGTTGCTGACGTATAAAAGTTTTCAACGGGACGCTAACGGTAAAATTGTACGCCGTACAGAGCGGTCATCGATCTGGCTGCTGTCATCGTCAAAAACTGGTGGTCGTTGGCAGCTGCGTTTTCATCAGGGCACGGCGAACGGTGATTGAAAGCGCATTATTTGTTCTTCCACCAATCCCACTCGGCGTGCAGCCAAACGGCCAGCATCACGACACTGCCTATGAACCAATCGTCAGGCCATTTTGTCGCGCCGATAAAAATTGAAATGGCAGATGACAGAGCCGCAAAGCGCACCAGCGTTCTTATGAACATTATTATATTCCCGAAAAATAGGTATGCATATGGTGGGTGTGCAAAGGCGCAGGTTCAAATTGGTTTGATAGATCAATGATTGTCTATCGATCGTTGAAATCGATCATAACCGGGAGTTTTCTTAACCGGTGATAGATGTTGAAAACGGAAAAAGAGAAGGGTACTGATGATTGATTGGCAATGATAATAAAGATGAGGAGTAAATGAAGGTATGCAAAGATGCAATTTAACATAATATACATTATGCGCACCTAGATTGAGTTAGGCCATTTCTGGTATTGTGGCTTTACATCGGGGTTCATCAAGATAACCCCGGCTTCGGAACTTTTACCTGGCGACTTATATCCATGTCTCATGCTCTGGCGCTTGCCCCATTTTCATTCCATGCCTGGCTTAGCAAACCACCGTACTTTTTAGCCTGATGCTGATAACCGCTTCACCACCGTCGAATGTCTGCGGGCGGCATCCTTTTACACAGCGCTGTGCTTTTCGATGTGACTGAACAGACAGATTACGATGACCGGACATGCATTCCATCTGACCTGAACCGAACGCAAATCTCCGCCGTTATGATCGCGCTACGTGAATTCTGTAAAAACTTGGTAGGAAAACCCCTGCAAATTTTGTCAAAACGCACTGCTTTCAACCGGCTTAAGTACGGCACATTATCGTTGTGAGTGCCGTCGTTGTGGCTTCCAGTGACATTGTTACTCACATTTCATCCCCTGACCTGTTTATTCTTCCGATCGGATAATCTCTTCACCTGCTGATAATGGCGTTAGAATGGCAAAAAATTAACATCCGATGCTAAAAAACCGCCGTAAATTGTTCAAATGCCTAAAACTGAACGATGCTTTAAGAGCACCTAACTCTTTAAAAATCATTTTCATGGAGATATCTGAATGACGACGCAAGCAACAGCACGGCACTCAGCCTTCGCGGTGGCGGTTTACGAATGGTTGAATCCGCTACCTTATGGATTTTTTACCGCGGCACTGATTTTCGACATCATCTATGCCTGTAACGCAGAGATCCTCTGGGTGCAAGGCGCCAGCTGGCTGATCGCTATTGGCCTGATCCTCGCCATTATTCCCCGCCTGATAAATCTGGTTCAGGTATGGGTTGGCGTCTCCTGGCCGCAAACATCGGCGGTAAAGCTGCACTTCTGGCTGAATCTGTTCGCCATCGTCTTAGCCATTGTCAATGCTTTCGTGCATAGCCGGGATGCCTACGCCGTAGTGCCACAAGGCGTTGTTCTTTCAGCCATTGTTGTTACATTGCTGAGCATCGCCAATATTCTGCTGGCCGTCGGCACGCGCGCAAAATAAGGAGACTCCACATGAAAATTTCCCCTATGGCGATCGCCATTACCGTCACCTTAATGTTGGCCGGCTGCGACAATAAAGCCGCCATCGATCCTGAACGGCAGATAGGGCCAGATCCCGAGCTGCCGGCCGCGCAGAATTTCCTGATGCCGCCGATGCAAGTGCCGAAAGGCGTGGGCTGGCAGGCGGATCGGATGCCAAAAGTCGCCGCAGATCTGAAAATAGAGAAAGTGGCGGACGGTTTCCTGCACCCACGCCAGCTGCTTACCCTGCCCAACGGCGATGTTCTGGTGGTCGAAGCCAATGGCCCCGGCACCGAGGCCGTTACCACGCCCAAACAGCTGATCGGTGGGCTGGTCAAAGGCCAATCCGGCAAGGGCGGCAAAGGCGGCAACCGCATCACCCTGCTGCGCCCAACCGCAGACGGTAAATGGGAGAAGCATGTTTTCCTGCAGCACCTCAATTCGCCATTCGGCGTGCAGCTGATTGGCAATACGCTGTACGTCGCCAACACCGGCAACATCATGCAATACCCCTATCAGCCAGGCGAAACGCAGATTACCGATGCGGGTAAAGAGCTGGCCGATCTGCCCGACACCATTAACCACCACTGGACCAAGGCGTTGCTCGCCAGCCCCGATGGCAAGAAGCTGTATGCCGGCATCGGCTCCAACAGCAACATTACCGAGAACGGTTTGGCGGTTGAGTATCGCCGCGCCGCCGTGCTGGAAGTAGACGTCGCCTCGGGCGCCAGTCGCATCTTCGCCGCCGGCTTGCGTAACCCGACCGGCCTGCAGTGGGAACCGCAGACCGGCAAGCTTTGGGCCATCGTTAACGAGCGCGACGAGATTGGCGCCGATCTGGTGCCGGATTATCTGACTTCGGTGCAGGATGGCGGTTTCTATGGCTGGCCTTATAGCTATTTCGGCCAGCATGTCGATCATCGGGTTCAACCACCGCGCCCGGATCTGGTGGCCAAAGCCATCAAGCCGGACTACGCCATCAGTTCGCACGTGGCGCCGCTTGGCCTCCTGTTCTATACCGGCGACAACCTGCCGGTCGGTTATCATGGCGGTGCATTTATCAGCGAGCATGGCAGTTGGGATCGCTCGCCGCTGAGTGGCTATCGGGTAAGCTACGTCGCCTTTGAGCAAGGCAAACCGGTCGGCAAACCCAAACCGGTGGTGACGGGCTTTGTCTCTGACGACGAAAAAGAGCTGTATGGTGCCCCCGTTGGGCTGGCGATCGACAAGTCAGGGGCGTTATTGGTGGCGGACGACGTCGGCAATACCGTCTGGCGCATCAGCGCCAAATAGTCCCTCATGGGCGTGGCCATGTTGGCCGCGCCTCTGCCTTTTGGTGACATTGTCACTTGCCCTGCTACCAGGGCCGTTCATACAGGCTGGTTGATCTCAATTGCGCCCAGGCGCCTGCATGTTTTTCATAGAGCGCGATGATATTCTCGGCCAAAGGGTCCGGCATTATTTTCTTCCGTTTATTTAGATAGGTGAATTATATATGGCAGAAACCGCCTCTGGCGCAGAAATTAAACGCCACATCGCAATAGAGTCGCCAACAGGCCGTTGACCCGGCATAAAATGTTTTAACATTTGCAGCATAAACCAGTACAATTCCCTACCCTATGTTAACCCTGTATTTAGGTTAAATGTGTCGTTAATTCAGGCCCATGTATCGCGAAGCCGGGCGCCCGCCTGGTTAGGGATATTTGCCATTCTGATGCTGTTTATCGCTCCGGTGATCTCGCGATCCCTGGAGCATGCGCGCGTCGGCAATGCTGAAACGACAACCATGGCGGATTGCGGCATGGAGATGCCGATGCATCACCAGCCGGCACCGGAGCCGAACGCCCATGCGGCGATGACGCACACCGGCAGCCATAATATGGCGATGATGATGGACGACAGCGCCTGCGGTTACTGCGTACTGTTGATCCACGCCCCGCTGCTGGATTTAACCCGGGCGCCGCTGTTCTGGTCTGCCTCAATCAGTTCCCGCGCGCCGCCGCTACGCTATATTCCCCCGCTGTTTGCTCACGTCATTGAGACCGAATTACAGCCCCGCGCCCCGCCCGCTTCTTTCCCGTTGCTTTAAAAATAGTCGTACTGTCGCCGTATTATTCCCGTTGAGGGTTATTCAGCCGGGTGGCTTTATTTCGCCCGTAGGAAATAGCGCCGTACGCAATATTATTTTGGATTGATTCCGTTTTTATCGTGGTGTGATGTCGCCAGGCCGCCCCGCGCCTGAATAATAATCCACCGCGGCGGAAACTATTTTTGCATTAAGGAAAGATAATGTTCGCAGCAGCTACAAATTATAAAAAGAACGCCGTAAGCCGTTCCATCACCGCCGCCATGCCGCTTTTTATGTTGGCGACCTTCCACGCCCAGGCGGCGCAGCAGCATGGCGCCGCCGACGGTGAGGTGATCACCGTCACCGCACCGCTCTACTCGCCATTGACCATAGTGACGTCGCCGAAAACGCCAAGGCAGCCGGTGCCGGCCAGCGACGGTTCCGACTACCTGAAAACCATCCCCGGCTTCGCGCAAATCCGCAACGGCGGTACCAATGGCGATCCGGTGTTCCGCGGCATGTTCGGCTCACGGCTGAAAATCCTCACCGACGGCTCGGAGATGCTGGGCGCCTGCCCCGCGCGCATGGATGCGCCCACGTCGTATATCTCACCGGAAAGCTACGATTTGCTGACCATCACCAAAGGGCCGCAAACGGTGCTGTGGGGGCCGGGAGCATCGGCCGGCACGGTGCGCTTCGAGCGCGAGCGGCCGCGCTTCGAGAAACCGGGCGTCAAGGGCAACGCCAGCGTGCTGACCGGCTCCAACGGCCGGTGGGACGAAAACATCGACGCCAGCCTGGGCGCTGAACAAGGCTATCTGCGCGTGATGGGCAATAAATCCCGCTCAAACGACTACCAGGATGGCGCCAATAACCGGGTGCCGTCACGCTGGGATAAATGGAACGGCGACCTGGCGCTGGGCTGGACGCCGGACAACAACTCCCTGCTGGAAGTGACCATGGGCAGAGGCAACGGCGAAGCGCGCTACGCCGGGCGCAGCATGGACGGTTCACAGTTCAAGCGCGAAAGCCTGGGCATGCGTGTCGAGAAATCGAATATCGGCGAGGTGCTGGATAAGCTGGAGGCGCAGGTCTATTACCACTACGCCAACCACATCATGGATAACACGACCTTGCGCTCCCCCGGCCAGGGCGGCATGTCGATGGGCGGCATGAGCGGGCATCACGGCATGAATATGGCTTCCGGCATGACCATGCAGCTGGATCGTCGCACCCTCGGCGGGCGGGTGATGGGAACCTGGCAGTGGCAGGACGTCAAGTTGGAAAGCGGCGTCGACACCCAGACCAATACCCACCGCAATATGAGCCACGGCGCCTGGCAAAAAGACGCGCAGTTCAATAACTACGGCGCTTTCGGCGAATTGACCTGGGCCGTCAATGAGCAAAACAAAGCGATCGGCGGCGTACGCCTCGATCGCAGCCTGGTGGAAAACTTCTCCAACGGTCAGGACGTTGAGCGCTCAGATACCCTGCCCGCCGGCTTTATGCGCCTTGAGCATACGCTGGCGGAAATGCCACTGATGCTGTACGCCGGCATCGGCTATACCGAACGCTTCCCCGACTACTGGGAGCTGTTCTCGCCAACCTTCGGGCCGGGCGGCAAACCGGCGTTCTCCAGCGTCAAGAGCGAGAAAACCACCCAGCTCGATATCGGTGCGCAGTACAGCGGCAAGCGCCTCAGCAGCTGGGTCTCGGCCTACGTCGGCCGGGTCGATGACTTTATCCTGTTTAAATACGATCCTCATCACCCGCGCATCAGTCAGGCGGACAACGTTAACGCCAACATCATGGGGGCGGAAATGGGCTTTGGCTACCAGCTGGCGGAACACTGGAAAACCGACGCCAGCCTGGCCTATGCCTGGGGCAAAAACAGCAGCGATGGCCGGCCGTTGCCGCAGATCCCCCCGCTGGAGGCGCGGCTGGGGCTGACGTATGAACGCGGCGACTGGAGCAGCACCGGCCTGTGGCGGTTGGTCAGCAGCCAGCACCGAGTGGCTATCAACGAAGGTAACGTGGTGGGCAAGGATTTTGCCGAGAGCCCAGGGTTCGGCGTGCTGTCCGCCAACGTGGCGTATAAGGTGAACAAGAACGTCAAGCTGAGCACCGGCCTGGACAACATCCTGAACAAAACCTACAGCGAGCACCTGAATCTGGCGGGCAACAGCACCTTTGGCTATTCGGCCAACACCTCGGTTAACGAGCCAGGCCGCACCCTGTGGGCCAAAATCAACGTTAGCTTCTGAGTAAAACCGGGCGAGGGTTCGTCCTTGCCCGGTCAGCGATATGCGATTAGGATCTTAAGATATGTTTTTTAAGTTTTTCCCATCGTTATCCATGGGGATTACTATGCCAGTCAGGGTAAATCAATGGCTGGAGGAAACATGAAAACTATCAATCGCTTTTGGGCTTTGCTCAGCGAGCTGCTGATTGAAAAAGCCGAGGATGCTGTACCAGAGTCCAGCGCACAGGCTGAGTCTCATGGCGCCGCCCTGCCGCCGCGCATCGAGCGCGCCGTTCCGCTGGCCGACCGCTTCCTGTTTATGTAATCTCCGGCTGAGTGCGCCTCAGCCACCCCCCCCGCTTCGCCAAAAAATCGGCATAGTCATTTCTATTCCACCGTCAGAAGCCTTGCACCGCCTGCATAATATGTTCGCGCAGCCACTGATGAGCCGGATCCCGGTGAGACCGCTCATGCCACAGCATGGTCATTTCAAACCCCGGCACCGCAACCGGCGGCTCAGCCAGCTGCAACGCGCTCTGATTGCGCAGTAACCGTTCCGGCAGCATGGCCACCAGATCGGAGCTGGCCAGCACCGACAGCACGAACAGAAAATGCGGCACGGAAAGCACCACCCGCCGGGTTGCCCCGATTTCCGCCAGTGCCTGGTCGGTAATGCCGAAAAATCCGCCGCCATCCGGTGAAACGATCACCTGTTCGAGCTCGCAGAATTGCCCCAGCGTCAGCTTTTTTTGCAGTTTGGGGTGGCCCATCCGGCCGGCCAATACGTAGCGTTCGTTGAACAAGATACGCTGACGCAGGTTCGGCGGCGCGCCTTCCCGGGTATGAAAGGCCAGGTCGATCTCGCCCTGTTCCGCTTGCCGGGCGATGCGCGCCGGCGCGGTTTCCACCACCGCTAACCGGGTATTCGGCGCCGCCGTTCTCAGGCCCGCCAGCGCCGGCAACACGATGGTTGACTCACCGTAATCGAAGGCAGCCACGCGCCAGGTATTGGCAGCCACGGCGGGATCGAACGCCGCGCTCGGAGCCACCGCCAATTCCAGCGCCGCCAAAGCCTGGCGCAAAGGTTCGCGCAGCTGCTCTGCACGCGCAGTCGGCCGCATGCCGCGCGGGCCAGGCAGCAGTAAGGGGTCGCCAAAAATATCCCGCAGTTTTGCCAGGTGCACGCTGACCGACGGCTGCGAAAAATTAAGCCGCTGCGCCGCCCGGGTGACGTTATGTTCCGCCAGCAGCGCGTCCAGCGTTACCAGCAAATTGAGGTCCAACTGCCTTAAATTAGTCATGGTAATACCTGGAATATCAGAAATTCATTTCTAATATACCTGACGAATGCCTACCCTGCAGTTGTCTTGCAACGGAGGTTTACCATGAATATTTTGATCGTTTACGCCCACCCCGAACCGCAGTCGCTGAACGGCTCGCTGAAGAATTTCGCGGTTAAGCGCCTGCATGATGCGGGCCACCAGGTGCAGGTCTCCGATCTGTACGCCATGAGCTGGAAAGCGGTGCTGGACGCCGATGACAGCCAGGAAGAACAACAGGCGGCGCGTTTTGATCCCTCAGAGGCGTCGCAGCGCGCGTTCGCCGCCGGGCTGCAAAGCGAAGACATCGCACGCGAACAGCAAAAGCTGCTGTGGGCCGACGCCGTGATCCTGCAATTTCCGCTGTGGTGGTTCTCGATGCCGGCGATCCTCAAGGGCTGGGTCGAACGCGTCTATGCCTATGGGTTCGCCTATGGCGTGGGGGAACATTCCGACGCCCGCTGGGGCGATCGCTATGGCGAAGGCACTCTGGCGGGCAAGCGGGCGATGTTGATCGTCAGCACCGGCGGGTGGCAGTCGCACTATGCGGCGCGCGGTATCAATGGCCCGATCGATGACATCTTGTTCCCGATCCAGCACGGCATTCTGCACTACCCCGGTTTCGAGGTGCTGCCGCCTTTTGTCACCTATCGCACCGGCCGGGTCGACGAGGCGCGCTTCACCACCCTGTGCGACGCACTGGGGCAGCGGCTTGATGCCCTGTGGCAGACTGCGCCGATCCCTTTCCGGCGGCAAAACGCGGGCGACTATTTGATCCCCCAGCTGACGTTGAAGGATGAGATTGCGCCGCAACGCAGCGGTTTCGGCGCTCATCTCCGCTAAGGTCATGCGCCCCGGCCGGGGCGCGGTTAATTCAACGCGGCGATAAAGGCCCGGTAGTCTGCGGCGCTGCGTTCGATGTCCTGTCCGCTCAGTTGCGCAGCGGCACTGTCCGAAGCCGACTCCGCGCCGTAAAACGCAAAAAACGGCGCGTAGTCGGCGCGAACGTAGTTAGCGGTGACCTCAAATGGCCGGAATATCTCTTCCAACGGGTATTTGTAGCGGCCGTCCTGCGCATAATCTTCCGCCCTGATGCCCGCCGTCACCGCCAGCGCCACTTTGCGCCCCTGCATTTTGTACCCGCTGCCTGAACCGTAAGCCCAGCCATAGGTGAGCACGTCATCCAGCCACTTCTTCAACAACGGCGGGCTGCTGAACCAAAAGATCGGGAACTGCAGCACAATGTTGTCGTGCGCCTCCAGCAGCTGCTGCTCTTTGGCCACGTCAATCCGCCAGTCAGGGTAAGCGCGATACAACTCGTGCACGGTATAAAGCTCGGGGCATTTCCGCAGCTCGGTCAGCCATTTCCGGTTAATCACCGAGTTCTCGATATCCGGGTGAGCAACAACCACCAGCGTTTTCATGCGGGCATCTCCTTTTAATGGGTTCACCGACGCATCATAGGGTATGCTTTAAGAATGTAAAATACGCACACTGACTACACATACTTACCTTAAGGAAAGCGTAAAATGAACGCTGAAGACATTTGCAGCCCGACGGGCATCAGGCTGGAAGAGACTGGCTACGGCTATACGCTGGCGATGATCAGCGGGAAGTACAAGATGATCATTCTGTATTGGTTGGCGCAATATAAGCCGGTGCTGCGCTTTAACGAGCTGCAGCGCCGCATCGGCACCATATCTTACAAGACGTTGAGCTCAACCCTGAAAGAGCTGGAAAGAGACGGTCTGGTGATCCGAAAGGAATACCCGCAGATCCCGCCCAAGGTGGAATACAGCTTGTCCGAACGAGGACGCTCGCTGATCCCGGTCATCGACATGATGTGCGACTGGGGCGAGCGCCATCGCGATGGCGGCGCTACGCCGCAGGGCTAACGCCGCGGCGCACGAACAGCTGTTCCGTCATCGGCTTGCCCCACTGCGTGCCGGGTTGTTCCTGGTTAAGCACAAAGCCGGCGCTTTCATAAAGATGCCTGGCTGAATCCAGCCCTTTGAAGGTCCAAAGATGGGTTTCGCGGAAGGGTTTTTCATCACAAAAATTCACCGCCTTAGCCAGCAATTGGCGGCCAATGCCGCTGCCGCGCAGCACGTCGTCGACGATAAAGGCGCGCAGATGAGCGCGATTATCGCCTAACCCTTCACCGTCGATGGAAATTGAACCGAGTATGCGGCCGCCGCCCAGCGCCAGCCAGGTTTCATTTTGCGGATGCGACAGCCGCGCGGCCAAATCGGCCAGCATCGCCCCCACCTTGGCCTCGAAGAAGGCGCCGAACCCCACCGTACGGGCATAGTATTGCATATGCATTTCAAGCGTCCTGGCGACAAAGCCGGGCCGATAGCCGCTGACAATCTCAATGGCTGCCTTAGCGGGCGCATCTGCCGCCCGCGCTGAGCGCAGCGCGGCGGCATAGGTCTGTAAACCGGTGGCGATAGCGGCGTCGGCGCCTGGGGGCAGCCCCGTCAATGCGGCCATAACCTGCCGCTCCGCAAAGCGGTTAATGCTTGCCAGCGTTTCTCGGCCCCGATCCGTCAACAGCAGGAGCTTCTCACGCGCATCGGTATCGCTGGGGGTATTCGCCAATTGGCCCGCCTTGATCAGTTTGCTCAACATGCGGCTGACGCTGGATTTTTCCAGGTTCAGGATCCCGCATAGCGCTGCGGCGGTATTGGCGCGCTGTTCGCCTATCTCTATCAGTGCGTGGACCGCCGAGGGCGGCATATCGGTGCCGGCAAGCGTGCTGCCCATAAAGCCGAGTTCTCGCACTAATTGGCGGCTGGCGTCGCGAATGGGCTGCAGATAGGTATGGCAAGCGGTTGACATGATGGCCTCTGTTGATATGGTTGTATATTACAACTATATCGCCGCCGGACGGAAAATCAACATTTCCTTGCATGCATCATCGGGCGCAACCGAAATTAATCTTGCTTCAGCTCGCGCAGATACTTGTAAACCGTGGCGCGCCCCATCGACAGCACGTTGGCGATATAGTCCGCGGCGCTTTTGGCCTTGAACGCCCCTTCATGATACAGGTCGTTGACCAGCGATCTCTTTTGCTCGCGAGTCAGCGAGCCCAGGGCCGCATTCTCGCGGCGCAGCCACTCATGCAGAAAGGTGTTGATCTTCTCCTGCCAGTCATCCTTGAACAGCTGTTGAGGCTGCGGCTGCAGGCGCGTTACCGACAGGAACATGTCCAGCGCGTTTCTGGCGTCTTCAAAAGTGCCGGTGCTCAGGTTAATGCACAGCAAATAGCTGGGCTTGCCCTGCTCATCGCGCGCAGCGATGCTCACCGAGCGCATTTTCTTGCCGTCCCAGTTGAGTTTCTCATAGGGGCCGGTCACTTTCGCTTCGGCGCCCAGTTCGAAATCCTCCAGCCCGGCGTCATCGCCCGGCTTGCGCTTCGACAGATTGTTGGCCAAATAGGCGACCTTGTTGGTGGCCAGATCGTGTATCACCACCTCGACGTTAGGGAAAAACAGGGCTGCGATACCGTCGGCGACCGACCGCAAGAGTTCAAGTTGGGAGGGGGTGTTAGGCACGCTGCTGTGTCTCCGTGTGGTGCTGTTTCAAGCGCTTAGCATACCTCAGTTGCGTGCGCTTGCCGAGCGGAGCGCGACCTGGGCCGCGCTCGCGGAAGCTTATTCCGCCTCGGCGCTGAACACGTAGCCTTCACGCGCCAGGCTGTCGCGCACCCGGAAGCGCCAGATCAGTCCCAGGGCGATAAACCACAGCGGCATGCTGCACAGGGCAATCAGCGTATCGCGGTCAAACACCATCAGCACCAGCGTAAAGGCGAAGAACGCCAGCGTCAGCCAGGCCATCGTCACCCCGCCCGGCATCTTGAAATTAGAGCCTGCGTGCAGATCCGGCCGCTTGTTACGGTAAACCAGATAGGCCGCCAGAATAGTGCCCCAGCTGTATACCACCAGGATCGCCGCCACCGTCGAGACGATGGTAAACAGCGTCATCACGTTCGGCACCAGGATCAGCAGTAAGGTGCCGACTACCATGCAGAAGCATGAGAACAGCAGGCTACGGATAGGAATGGCGGTATTGCGCGACAAAATGCGGAACTGCACATGCGCGTGCTTTTCCATCGACAGGCTGTACAACATGCGGGTACTGGAGTAGACGCCGCTGTTGGCCGAAGACATCGCTGAGGTCAGCACCACAAAGTTGATCACTGCCGCCGCCGCCGGCAGCCCCGCTTGGTCGAACAGCATCACGAACGGGCTGCTGTCGGGGGAAATATGGCTCCACGAACTGACGGCGATGATGGTCAGCATCGAGAACACGTAGAAGATGATGATCCGCGCCGGGATCACGTTGATCGCCTTCGGCAGCACCTTCTCCGGGTTTTTGGTTTCCGCCGACAGCGTGCCGAGCAGCTCGATACCCGTGCAGGAGAAGATGGCTATCTGGAAGCCGGCGAAGAAGCCGAAGATGCCGTGCGGCATAAAGATGGCGGGATCGGTAACGTTGCGTACCGAGGCGGTAACGCCGCCCGGCGAGGTCCAGCCGTGGAACACCATCCAGGCGCCGGTGACGATCAGCGCGACAATCGCCACCACCTTGATCATTGCAAACCAGAACTCCGCCTCGCCAAACATTTTCACCGACAGCATATTGAACAGGCACAGCAGCCCGAGCGTCAGCAGCGCGGGGAGCCAGGGCGATACCTCTGGCAGCCAGTACTGTACATAGCCGCCGCACACCACCACGTCGGCGATACAGGTCACTACCCAGCTCAACCAGTAGGACCAGCCAAGAAAGAAGCTGGCCTTCGGCCCCAGATATTCGGAAACGAAATCGGCGAACGAGCGATAGTCGAGCCGGGTCAGTAACAGCTCCCCCATCGCCCGCATCACCATAAACATGAAGAAGCCGACGATCAGGTAGGTGATCACAATCGAGGTGCCGGACAGCGCGATGGTTTTGCCGGAGCCCATAAACAGCCCGGTGCCGATGGCGCCGCCGATCGAAATCAGCTGAATATGCCGCGAACTCAGGCCGCGTTGCAATGTTTGGGCGCAGTCTGGCCCCTCGGCTGAACCTGGGTTCAACCGATCGTGGTGGTTTTTTGTCATGGTGTTACCTGTCCGTCGTTAAGGCGATTAAGCAACCGCGATCGCTTCCGCGCAGCGCGAGTTGCAGCAGGAGTGAAACGCGCCAGGGCGTTCTACCGGCAAACAAGAAATTCAGACCAAACGATGCCCGCCCTGTTGTTACAGAGAGGTGATAATTTTTGTTGTTCATAAAACGGTGGTGCAAACTGCGATATCGCCCACGTTTGGCATGCGAAGCCTGGGCGTGGTAGGTAACCTGCTGAATAGCAATAAATTAAACTTTCCCTTGTGCAACAAAAAAACGACGCCGGTGCCGTTTTAACATGAATTTAACTCTGGCGGCGGGAAACGGCATTGTCAACATGGCACTTAAATAAAATGAAACTTTTTGATCACATTCAAGCTTCTGAAAAATAGGTTAAAACGGGTTTTATGCGTTTTTTATGCATAAAATATGCATGCTGTCGAGAGCTGCCGGCGAAAAGTAATTAACTATTCACTTTTCACCCCGCAGCCCGTCCCCGGCCGCCCTCTGGCCCGATGAGATGGGGGCTAACAAGCGGCATAATTAGTGGTAAATTGAGCGTCGCAAAGTGTTATGCACTCGGTAATCCACGGTTAAACAAAATAAATACCTCTATATAAAAAAGGTTGGTTATGGAAAAGCTATCCTACGCTTCAGAAAGCAGCACCACGGCTTGGGCCACATATCTGCAACAAATCGACCGCGTCGCCCCGTACCTCGGCGACCTGTCGCGCTGGATCGATACGTTGCGTCATCCTAAGCGCGCTTTGATTGTTGATATCCCGCTGCAGATGGATGACGGCACCATCCGCCATTTTGAAGGCTTCCGCGTTCAGCACAACCTGTCCCGCGGCCCGGGTAAAGGCGGCATCCGCTTCCACCCGGACGTCGATCTGGATGAAGTCATGGCGCTGTCCGCCTGGATGACCATCAAGTGTGCGGCGGTCAACCTGCCGTACGGCGGCGCCAAAGGCGGCATCCGCGTCGATCCTTTCAAACTGTCTGAAGGCGAACTGGAGCGACTGACCCGCCGCTACACCAGCGAAATCGGTTTCATCATCGGGCCACAGAAAGACATCCCGGCCCCGGACGTCGGCACCAACGCCAAAGTGATGGCATGGATGATGGACACCTACTCCATGAACCACGGCACCACCATCACCGGCGTTGTTACCGGCAAGCCTATCCACCTGGGCGGTTCTCTCGGCCGTGAAAAAGCTACCGGCCGCGGCGTATTCGTCACCGGCAGCGAAGTGGCCAAGCGTTTGGGCGTGCAGATCGAAGGCGCCAAGGTTGCGGTTCAGGGCTTTGGTAACGTGGGCAGCGAAGCGGCTCGCCTGTTCGTTGGCGTCGGCGCGCGCGTAGTGGTGATTCAGGACCACTCCGCCACCCTGTTCAACGCCGACGGCATCGACCTCAACGCGCTGACCGAATGGCAGACCAAGAACAAGCAAATCGCCGGTTTCCCTGGCGCCAGCGAGATCGAAAGCGAAGCCTTCTGGTCCGTTGACATGGATATCCTGATCCCAGCGGCGCTGGAAGGCCAGATTACCCGTCAGCGTGCCGAAATCCTCAGCGCCAAGCTGGTGTTGGAAGGCGCTAACGGCCCAACCTACCCGGATGCGGATGACGTGCTGCGCTCACGCAACATTACCGTAGTGCCAGACGTTATCTGCAACGCCGGCGGCGTAACCGTGAGTTACTTCGAGTGGGTGCAGGATATGGCCAGCTACTTCTGGAGCGAGTCCGAGATCAACGAGCGTATGGACAAGATCATGACCGACGCCATGGTCCACGTCTGGAACAAGGCCAAAGAGAAAGAGTGCAGCCTGCGCACCGCCGCTTATATCGTGGCCTGTGAGCGCATCCTGACCGCACGTAAAGAACGCGGTATCTACCCGGGCTGATGCCTGGTTTCCCGGCCTGCCCCTGCAGGCCGGGATTTCTTCGCCCTTTCCCCTAACGCAGACAGCGTTTCAACACCTTCCCGGTGCTGGTCATCGGCAAACGTTCGACAAACTCCAGAATGCGCGGGTATTTATAGGCCGCCAGCCGCTCCTTGCTCCAGGCGATCAGTTCATCTTCGGCAATGCCGTCGTCCGCCTCCTTCAGCACCACCACCGCCTTGATTTCCTCGCCCAGCGCCGGGTGTTCGACGCCGATTACCGCCACCAGCGACACCGCCGGATGCCGCATCAGCACCTCTTCAATCTCTCGCGGGTAGACGTTAAAACCGCCGCGGATGATCATGTCCTTGGCGCGGTCGACGATAAAATAGAAACCGTCGGCATCGCGGCGGCCCAGATCGCCGGTTCTGAACCA
>Ga0105251_10001669_pt1 | contig 18718 bp, 17 predicted proteins | sample KBSS64metaG_FD_80424 | JGI IMG/M metagenome (GOLD analysis project Ga0105251, IMG submission 80424) | Switchgrass rhizosphere microbial communities from Kellogg Biological Station, Michigan, USA - KBS S6-4 metaG | ecosystem: Host-associated > Plants > Roots > Rhizosphere > Soil | place...
CGCGTCATACGTGAACGGCGCGTAGATCTGGATCGGCTGGCCGAAGCGCTTCTGGAACTTGTCCGCGTACGCCTTGCCGCCGTCCATCTTTTCGAGCGCCATGCCCGCTTCCGAGCACACGACGTTGTCGGTCGCGTCGCCGGCCAGATCCGACAGCTTTTCGGTACAGACGCCGTCGCCCGCGAGAACCTTCGCGCGCAGGCCGAGCTGCTTGGCTTGCTTGGCGAACGGGCCGCCGGTCGCGTCCATGCCGCCGTACATCACGGCGTCGGGGTTTTCGCCCTTGATCTTGGTCAGAATGGCGCGGAAGTCGACAGCCTTGTCGTTGGTCGCGTCATGCGAGATCACCTTGAGGCCGAGCGACTTGGCGGTCTTCTCGAATTCGTTCGCGAGACCCTGGCCGTAAGCGGTCGAATCGTCGACCACGGCAACCGTCTTCACCTTCAGGCTCTTCGCCGCGTAGTTGGCGAGCGCCGGGCCTTGCTGCGCATCGGTCGCGACGACGCGATACGTCGTCTTGAAGCCTTGCTGCGTGTAGGTCGGGTTCGTCGCCGACGGGGAGATCTGGACGATGCCCGCGTCGCTGTAAATCTTCGAAGCCGGAATAGACGTACCGGAGTTCAAGTGACCGACGACGCCGACGACCTTGTCATCGACCAGCTTCTGCGCCACCTGCGTGGCGGTGCGCGGGTCGGCCGCGTCATCCTGCGCGTCGAGTTCCAGCGTGACCTTCTGGCCGCCGATCGTGAGACCCTTGGCGTTGATCTCTTCGACTGCGAGCCGCGCGCCGTTTTCGTTATCCTTGCCCAGGTGAGCAATGCCGCCGGTCAGCGGAGCGACGTGACCGATCTTGACGACCTGGTCGGCTGCTGCGGACGTTGCCAACGTAGCGAACAGCACGGCTGCAGCGCTGATCGGCAACAGTTTGTGAAGCTTGGTGTTCATGTAAGTCTCCAGTTTCGGTCCCAAAAACAACGTAATCGCCCTGTGCCCCGTCTTTCATCACGATCGCTCAGTCCCGTGGACGACCACGCCGGATGCATCGTCATGCACTTGGCAAGTCCTTCCGGCAGGCCGTTCGTGGCAGCCGCCATCCGCACTGCGCGCAAGTGTAGGGTTGTCAAATTAATTTAGGGAAGTTTTTTAAGATAGTGGTGTCACTACCAATTAACGGCCAGTTGTGATGCGCCGCCGTTTGTGGTGGTGTTCGCGCGAAGACGCCCTGTGCATGCGGGTTTGCGCGACATCGGCGCGCAAAGGTTTGACTGTCATTCAAGTTCGACTGGCACGCACCGATAATCCCTGCCGGCCGTCATCATTAGCCTGTTCTTTTAAAGCTTCTTTTTAGCTTGCGTTTAGATCGGAGGCTCTAAAAACCGGCTGCGCGTCAAACGGCGTGCCAAGCGCAGGGCGGACGGTCAGGGCGACTGAAAGGGAAAGCTGGCAAACTCACCCGGCCAACCTTTTCACATACGCAAGGAGTATCGACGTGACCGTACCCGTGACTTCCCGCTGGATCGACATCCCGGCCGATGGCGACAGCTTCCAGGGCTATCTCGCGCTACCCAGGACAGGCACCGGGCCTGCCGTGATCATCCTGCAGGAGATCTTCGGCGTGAACGGCCACATACGCAGCGTCGCCGATCAATACGCCGCCGATGGCTATGTCGCGCTCGCGCCCGACGTCTTCTGGCGCACGCAGCCGCGCGTCGAGCTGGGCTACGAAGGCGCGGATCGCGAAAAGGCGATGGAACTGCTGCAAAAGACCAAGCTCGACGCCGCTGTCGCCGATGTCGGCGCGGCCGCGGATGCGCTGGGCGCGCTGCCCGAGGTGACGGGCAAGATCGCCGCGATCGGCTATTGCTTCGGCGGCCGGCTCGCGTATCTCGCGGCGGCGCAGGATTCGGTCGATCTGGCGGTGGCCTACTACGGCGGCGGCATTCAGAATGCGCTCGATAAAGCCGATCAGGTCAAAGTGCCGATGCAGTTCCACTACGGCGAACTCGACGCGCACATTCCGCCCGATGCGGTGGATGCCGTGCGCCAGAAGTTCGCCGGCCGCAAGGATTCGGCGCTGTACGTCTACCCGCAAGCCGACCACGGTTTCAACTGCGGCGATCGCGCGTCGTACAACGCCCGGGCGTCAGCGCTCGCGCACGGGCGCACGCTGACCTTCCTCGGCGAGCATCTGTAAAGCAACTGCATGAGCGAGCGCGCCCGCACGGGGCGCTCGTTATATCAGCGCGGGCAAGCCTTCGACGAGAAGAAAGGCGGCGAGCACACCGAGGAGCGCACCGAATACACGCAGGACGTTGTTCTTGAAATGCGTCGCGCAGGGAATGGCCCCAAGGAACAGCGCGCCAGCGAGCGCCATCGGGATGATCAGGATGAAGTCGCCGATCGTGAAGTACGTCATAGTGCGTCTCCCTTCGTCTTGCTTCTGGCTTTGATCGTCGCGCGGTGAGAAGCTGCATCGACGATTCGAGTATAGGCCGCTCAAGTCAAAGGCGTCGGTGATCTTCGTGCGATGGGAAACCCGAGCGATGCACGAAAGCCTTGCCTGACAAGGCTTGACGCGCGCCCGTTTTTAAGCAAACACGGAAAACCCTTAGCTTCGCTTCTTTTCAACCGGCTTTCGACTCACGCGACCGACGCGCGCTCGCGCCGGTTCAGGTACGTCGCGCCCGCCAGTCCGACGAGCAGCAATCCGCCGATCAGCCCGGCCACGCCCGTCCATCCGAACTCGGTCCAGAAGTGGCCGCCGTACGATCCGATCAGGCTCGATCCGATGTAATACGCGAGCAGATAGAGCGCCGCCGCCTGTCCTTTGGCCTGCGCTGCGAGCCGCCCGACCCAGCCGCTCGCGACCGCGTGGCCGGCGAAGAAGCCGAACGTCAGGCACGCGATACCGGCGATGATTACCGGCAGCGCGTTCGACAGCGTCAGCGCAATGCCGAGCATCATCAGGAAGAGACTCGCGATCAGCACGCGGCCGCGTCCGAAGACATCGGCCATCTTGCCGGACCACGGCGACGCGACGACGCCCGTGAGATACACGGTGAAGATCGCGCCGATCTGCGTCTGATTCAGTTGAAACGGCGCGCCGAGCAGCCGGTAACCGACGTAGTTGTAGAGCGTGACGAAACTGCCCATCAGCACGAAGCCGATGAGGAACAGAAACGGCAAGCCGCCGTGCCGCAAATGGCCGGCAAGCGAGCGCCGATGATGCGCGAACCCGACGCCGCGCCGAGGCTTGAACCGCCGCGACGGCGGCAGGAGCGAACGGAATGCGAGCGTGGCGAGCACACCCAGCAGCCCGATGCCGCCGATCGCGACGCGCCAGCCGAACAGGTCCGCGAGGATGCCGCTGATCACACGCCCCGCCATCCCGCCGATTGCAGTCCCGCCGACATACAAACCCATCGCGAGACCGAGGCCTTCCGGATGCACTTCCTCCGCGAGATACGCCATCGCGACGGCGGGCACGCCGCCGAGCGCGAAGCCTTCGAGTGCGCGCACCGCGAGTAGCGCGTGCCAATCGGGCAGCACCGCGGCGATGACCGTCAACACCGACGATGCAAGCAGCGAAAGCGTCATCAAACGGTGGCGGCTCCAGCTTTCCGAGACGAATCCCGCGATGAAGATGGCAATCGCGAGCGCCGCCGTGCTCACCGACACCGCAAGCGCGCTGACAGCCGGACTGACGCCGAATGCCTTCGTGAACTCGGGAAGCAACGGCTGCACGCAATACAGCAGCGAGAAAGTCGCGTAGCCGGCGAACAGCAGCGCAAGCGATGCACGCCAGTAGGCGCGCGAGCCGCGTTCGAGATACGACTCGGCGTCGGCGGCGCGGTTGGCATTATCGTCGGCGTTCGGGCGCTCGGGCGCCGGTGCAGCATTCACGAGTGAAGTCTCCGCTGAAAAACTCTCGACGATACGCCGATCCCTAGGGTTTTGCCTAATACGACACACGCTCTTCGGCGACGATCACCGAGTAATTACTGCGAGTCGTCTGCGATCGGCAACATAACGAGCCAAATGGCGTCGCGCCGACGCATCGCGATGCGCTAAAGTAAGAGCACAATCGTTCATGAAAGCCGCGCATGTCGCGCTTCCCGCAACAAAGACGCGGCGATTGTCTGGTGCACGAGCCGTGAAAAGCCTGTGCTTGGTGAAATATATGACCGGCGTTTCATCCTCAGCCGGCGTTGAAACGGGGATTCATCATGCAAATCGGTTCGATTGTCCGCTCCGTGCATATTGCCGTGCCTCAGGGTGCGCGCGGCATCGTCATGCGCATTCTCGGTGACATGGCGATGGTCGCCTGGTACGCGGGCGAGCCCGGCGTGACCAAGCTGCTCAATACGGAGCCGTTCTTTCTCGAAGACCTGATCGATACGGGCGATGTCGTGCGCCCGTCGAACACGGTCGTTCATTGAACGGCGCCGCATCGTTGATGTAATGATGCCGCCCGCGCGAAGGCGCGGCACAATGCCGGGATGAACCCAATCGATCCCGATTCCCAAGGCGCGCCTGCCGATGACGCGCCGCCCTTCGCCGGCCTCACGCCCGAGCGCGTGCTCGATGCGCTGGACAGCGTGCTGATCCCCGTGGGCACACGCACCGACGGCCGCCTGCTGCCGCTCAACAGCTACGAGAACCGCGTCTATCAGGTGGGCGTCGAAGACGGCGCGCCGGTCGTCGCGAAGTTTTATCGTCCGGAACGCTGGTCGAATACGGCGATCCTCGAAGAACATGCATTCGTCGCCAGTCTCGTCGAACGCGAGATTCCGGCGGTGCCGGCGCGCGTGCTCGAAGGCGCGACGCTGCACGAATTCGACGGTTTCCGCTTCTCGGTGTTCGAGCGCCGCGGCGGACGCGCGCCCGATCTCGACCACACCGATACGCTCGAATGGCTCGGGCGCTTCATCGGGCGCATTCACGCGGTGGGCGGACTCGAGTCTTATCGCGAGCGACCCACGCTCGATATCGAGACGTTCGGCTACGAACCGCGCGATTTTCTGCTGACGCATGGCTTCATCCCCGCCGATGTGCGCGAAGCCTGGGAAACCGTCGTATCGATGGCGCTCGAAGGCGTCGCGCAATGCTTCGACCGCGCGGGCGACGTGCGGCATCTGCGTCTGCACGGCGACTGTCATCCGAGCAACGTGCTCTGGACCGACGCGGGCCCCCATTTCGTCGATTTCGACGATAGCCGAATGGGTCCGGCGATTCAGGATTTATGGCTGCTGTTGCCCGCCGGACGCGCGGACGCATCGCGCGCGCTCACGGATCTGCTCGCCGGCTACGAAGATTTCTGCGAGTTCGATCAGCGTGAGCTGCATCTGGTGGAAGCCTTGCGCACGCTCCGGCTGATCCACTACTCCGCGTGGCTCGCGCGCCGCTGGAACGATCCCGCGTTTCCGGCCGCCTTTCCCTGGTTCAACACGCAACGCTATTGGGAAGACCGCATCCTCGAATTGCGCGAGCAAGTCGGCGCGATGCAGGAAGGGCCGCTCTGGCCCGTCTGAAATTTTTCGTGACATTCGCGCACTGTCAGGCAATCGCAAAGCATTGAAAAGCGCTTTGCCGCGTGTAATGATAACAATTCTCATTTGCCCGCCTTTCGTCGATCGCCGCGCGTTCGTTCGCGTATAGCCGATCGGGGCGCGGCTTTGCCTGCTAACGCCCGATCTGGAGAGACGCGTGAACGCGCCTGACACCCTCAATCCGCAGCCGCCCGCGACGAGCGGCCCGACGCACTATCGCCCGCATGGACGCCTCATCGACGATGCCGAGCAATTCGCGCGCAAGAACCGCTCGCGCCGCTCGACGTTTCTGAAGTGGCTGCGCAAGGTGCACGGCTGGATCGGCTTGTGGGGCGCGCTGCTCGGCCTGCTGTTCGGCATGACGGGCTTTCTGCTGAATCACCGCGCGCCGCCGCTGCGCATTTCCACGGGCGAGCCGCAGGTTTCGCAGATGCAGATGCCGCTGCCCGCCGAAGGCTTCAAGACGCCGCGCGACATGGGCGCGTGGCTGAAGAAGGAATTGAAGCTCGATGGCAACCTCGGGCGCACGCGCCGCGAGCCGGCGCATCCGGTCGGCTGGGGCGACAGGAGCACCATGCAGCCGGAGCAATGGTCGGTGATGGTGGCATCTCCCGGCGGCAGCGTGATGGCCGAGTACTGGGTGGGCAACAACTTCGTGTCGGTGAAACGCACGGAAAACACCGTCCTCGCGATGATGACCAACCTGCACAAGGGCGTGGGCCTGAGCGTGGGCTGGGTGCTGCTCATCGACACGTTTGCGGGCAGCATCGTTCTTCTTTCGCTGACCGGCGTGTTGCTGTGGACCGAGTTGAACAAGAAGCGAACGGCGGGCGTGGTGATCGTCGCGGCATCGTTGATCGCGGCGATTGTTTGCGGGTTGATGTGACTTCCGGCTACGCGGCGCGCTTTCCCTTCCCCGGGTTATGCCGCGTGAGCCACAGATAAAGGCCGCTCCCCAGCACCGCGATCGTCAGCACATCGGACGCCGCTCAGAAAATCTTGAGCGGCATTCCGCCCGGCAGCACATCGCCGATCAAAACCTCCCCGGGCATTCGATGCAGACTTCGAGCCAAGGAGGGAAAGGCTTCGCGTCAGCCTATCCGGCCACGCAAACGAGAGATGCGGACCAAGGACGCATCGTCAGGATTTCGTAGTCATTGCGGCGCGCTCAGACGCCGCACACTTCGCCTCTCCCCGCTACCTCGCGCGCCGCCTTCGCGCCTTCGACCTGCAACAGCTCCGGCAACGACACGCCGTTCTTCGCCGCCGTGACCTCCGCGAGAATCGACACGGCAATCTCCGGCGGCGTCCTGCTGCCAATGTAGATGCCCACCGGTCCATGCAGCCGCGCGAGTTCGGCCTCGCTGAGATCGAACTCCTTGAGGCGCTCGCGACGTGCCGCGTTATTGCGCCGCGAACCGAGCGCGCCGACATAGAACGCGGGTGTCTTCAACGCTTCCATCAACGCGAGATCGTCGAGCTTGGGATCGTGCGTGAGCGCGATCACCGCGCAGCGCTCGTCGAGCTTCATGTCCATGACGGTGTCGTCGGGCATGGTGCGCACGATCGTCGTACCCGGCACGTTCCACTCTTCCGTATATTCCTCGCGCGGATCGCAGACGGTGACCTGATAGTCCAGCCCGACCGCGATGCTGCACAGATACTGCGACAGCTGCCCCGCGCCGATCACCAGCATCCGGTAGCGCGGGCCGTGAATCGTCAGAAGCCGCGCGTCGTCGAAAAGCACGCCGTCGGTGGCTTGCGCGGGTTCGAGGTGCACATCGCCCGTCGCCATGTCGAGCGTGCGCGCGACGAGCCTGCCGCTTTCCACCGCCGCGCACAGTTCGGCAATGCCGCTCGACATCGTCAAAGGTTCCAGCACGAGCTGGATCGTGCCGCCGCACGGCAAGCCGAACCGGTGCGCCTCTTCCGCGCTGATGCCGTACTTCACCGCCTCCGGCTTCGTCTGCTCGATGCCCCGTTGCCGCACGCGGTCGATGAGATCGTCCTCGATGCATCCGCCCGACACCGAGCCGACGACGTGACCATCGCCGCGCACGGCGAGCATCGCGCCCTCGGGCCTCGGCGACGAACCCCACGTCTTCACCACCGTCACGAGCAACACGCGATGCCCCTCTTCGAGCCATCGCGCGCTGCTCTTCAGGACTTCGAGATCCACGCTGTCCATGATTTCTTTCCTTTCTCCTGCCCTTCCTGCACTTCTCCGCCGTTTTCGTCGGCGGCGCCTGCACCCTGCGATTCCTGCCCGCCCTGCAACTGCGCGCTGAACCGCTTGAAGAATTCACCCGCAATCTTACGCGCCGCGCCGTCGACAAGCCGCGAGCCGATTTGCGCGAGCTTGCCGCCGACCTGCGCGTGCGCACTGTAGCTGAGCTTCGTCGTGTCGGCTTCGTCGCCGGGTTCGAGGTTCACGGTCGCGCTGCCCTTGCTGAAGCCGGCCGCGCCGCCCTGCCCTTCGAACACGATCGTGTAAGTATGCGGGGCGTCGATATTCGTGAGCTCCATTCTGCCCTTGAAGCGCGCCTTAACCGGCCCGACCGACGCGGTCATCGCGACGTTGTAGGCGTTCTCGCCGTCGGCGTCGATGCTGTCGCAGCCGGGAATGCAGACCTTCAGCATCGACGTGTCGTTGAGCGCTTCCCACGCGCGCGCCTGAGGCACGGGTAACGTGTGTGTTTCGGTCAGTTCCATCGCGGGCCTCCCAAGGGCTTGTGTTGCGACAGGACGGCGAGTTCGCGGCCCACAGCGCCGAGGCTGTCGAGGTTATGGGCCGCGAGCATCGCATCGACGTGCGGCAGGATCGCGCGCACGCCTCGCGCGCGCGGCGTGAAATCGGCGAAGCGCAACAGCGGATTGAGCCACACGAGCCGATGCGCGAAGCGTCTGAGCCGTTGCATCTCGGCATCGAGCACGTCGATGGCTTCGTGATCGAGGCCATCGGTGACGAGCAGCACCGTCGCCCGACCGGCCAGCACACGGCGGGCCCAGCGTCGATTGAACTCCGCGAGCGCCGCGCCGATGCGCGTGCCGCCCGACCAGTCCGCCACCTGTGCCCCGAGCGTCGCGATGGCGACATCGGGATCGCGTTCGCGCAATGCGCGCGTCGCATTGGTCAGGCGCGTGCCAAACAAGAATACCTGGAGACGTTCGCGCGACTGCAATAGCGCGTGACAGAAATAGAGCACGGCACGCGAGTACGCGCTCATCGATCCGGAAATGTCGAGCAGCAAGACGAGCGGCGGCCTGCGCTCGACCGCCGCGCGATACTTCCACACGGTCCAGTCGCCGCCCGAGCGGACGGCATGGCGCGCGCTCGCCTTGAGGTCGGCGTGCGTGCCGCGCGACGCCGCCTTCAGCCTGCGCGTCGGCTCGGTCGCGAGCGGCATCCGGTGCGCGCGGATCTGATGCCGCAGCGTGCGCCATTCGTCGGCGCTGAGCGTATCGAAGTCGCGATGACTCAGGCGTTCCTGCGAGCTGAACGTGATGCGCGCGTGCGCCTCTTCGGGTTTCGATTCCGACGCCTGCGCTTTCGATGCCGCGGCGCGCGTCGCCAATGCATCGGCTAGACGGTTGTTGCGCTTCGGCGGCGGCAGGCCGCCCTTCACCTTCGGCAGCAATAGTGCGCGCAGCTTGCCTTCCCAGTCGGGATCGCGCCAAAAGAGATCGAATGCGGCGTCGAAGATGTCGCGCTCGTCACTCGCGTGAACGAGAAGGCACGCGAGCGTCGCGCGCACGTCGTCGCGGCGATTCAGATCGACGAGACGCAGCGCGTCGAGCGCATCCACCGCGTGCGCGGGCGACATGCCGAGACCCGCGCCCCGCAGGAGCCTCACGAAATGCACGACATTGCGGGCGAAGGGTTCCATCGTCATGGCGTGGCGGAGAGGCATTGCGCGAGCGTGTCGGCGTCCATGCGCGCGAGATCGTCCTGATACTTGAGCAGCACGCCGAGCGTGTCCTGAACCGATTGCGGATCGAGTTCCGACACCGACAACGCCGCGAGCGCGCGGCACCAGTCGATCGTTTCCGCGACGCCCGGCGCCTTGAACAGATCCAGCGTGCGCAGCGCGTGCACGAACGCGACGGCGCGCTTCTGCAAATCCTGCCCTGCTTCCGGCGCGCGCGCCGCGACGATCGCGAGTTCGACGTCGCGCTCCGGATAACCGATCCATTGATAGAGACAGCGGCGCTTCAGCGCATCGTGGACTTCGCGCGTGCGGTTCGATGTCATTACGACGAGCGGCGGCCGCGCCGCCCGCACGGTGCCGTATTCCGGAATCGATACCTGAAAATCCGACAGCAATTCGAGCAGAAACGCTTCGAACGGCTCGTCGGCGCGGTCGATCTCGTCGATCAGCAAAACGCGGCGCGCATCGGGGTTCGCGGGATCGGGCAGCAGCGCCTGAAGCAACGGACGCTTCAGCAAGAACTCGCCGCGATACAGCGAATCGTTCGAAGGCGTCTCACCCGCGGCCTCCGCGAGCCGCAGCGCCATGATCTGCCGCGGATAGTCCCATTCGTAGAGCGCGCTGGCAGTATCGAGTCCTTCGTAGCATTGCAGACGCAACAGCGTGGTGCCGCACACGCCCGCCGCCGCTTTCGCGAGCTCGGTCTTGCCGACGCCCGGCTCGCCTTCGAGAAACAGCGGCCGCTGCATCCTGAGCGCGAGAAAGAGCGCCGTCGCGAGCTCGCGGTTCGCGAAGTACCGATGCTCGCGCAACCGCGCGAGCGTGTCGTCGATGGAGCCGGGCTCGCCCTGCATCGCGATCAGAAGGACATCGCGCGCTCGATCGCGCGGCCCGCGAGCACCGGAATCAGATGCGCGCGATATTCGGCGCTCGCGTGCATGTCCGAGTTCAGCTCGTCGGGCAGGATCCTGACGCCCCGCGCCGATGCGACCGAAAAGTCCTTCGATAACGCCGCTTCGAGCTCGGCCGGACGAAACACGGAAGACGCCGCGCCCGTCACGCCGACGCGCACGCCGTCTCCGAACTTCGCGACGAACACGCCGACGAGCGCGAAGTGCGACGCCGGATTGCGAAACTTCTCGTAGCCCGCACGCTCGGCGAGCGGGAACTCGACGGCGGTGATCAACTCGTCGGGTTCGAGCGCGGTCGTGTACATGTCGATGAAGAAATCGTCCGCGCCGATGCGCCTTCTGTCCGTCACGACGGTCGCGTTCAGCGCGAGCACGGCGGACGGATAGCACGCCGCCGGATCGTCGTTCGCGAGCGAGCCGCCGATCGTGCCGCGCTCGCGCACCTGCCGGTCGCCGATGCGCCCCGCAAGGTCCGCCAGGCCAGGCAGCGCCTTCTTCACGTCGGCGTTCGATGCGACCTCCGCATGGCAGACCGCGCCGCCGATGGTGAGCGTGCCGCCATCGAGCGTGACGCCTTTCATCGACGCGATGCGCGTCACGTCGATCAGCGCCGACGGCTGCGCGAGGCGCAGGCGCATCGTCGGCAGCAGGCTCTGGCCGCCCGCGAGAAACTTCGCGTCGCCGTTCGCGCCGAGCGCGCCGACCGCCGCCTTCGCTTCGTTCGGCCGTTGATAGTCGAATGAGTACATTTTTCGGGCTCCTCAGGCGTGTTGGGCGTTGTGCATCGCGGTCCAGACGCGGTGCGGCGTCGCGGGCATCTGCAAGTCCTTCACGCCGAGCGGCGTGAGCGCATCGAGAATCGCGTTGATCACGGCCGGCGGCGAGCCGATCGCGCCCGCCTCGCCGCAGCCCTTCACGCCGAGCGGATTGTGCGTGCACGGCGTGCCCTTCGCGGTCTCCACGGTGAAGTTCGGCAGATCGATCGCGTGCGGCATCGCGTAATCCATGAAGGAGCCGGAGAGCAGCTGGCCGGTGCTGTCGTCGTAGACGCAGCGTTCGAGCATCGCCTGGCCGATGCCCTGCCCCAGCCCGCCATGCACCTGCCCTTCGACGATCATCGGGTTGATGACGTTGCCGAAGTCGTCGACCGCCGTGAATTTCTGGATGCGCGTCTCGCCCGTGTCCTGATCGACTTCGACTTCGCACACATACGCGCCCGACGGATAGGTGAAGTTGGTCGGATCATAGAACGCGTTTTCGTTGAGGCCCGGCTCCATCGTTTCGAGCGGGAAGTTGTGCGGCACGTACGCGGCGAGCGATACATCGACGAACGACTTCGTGCGGTCCGTGCCCGCGACGCTGAATACGCCGTTCTTGAACTCGATGTCCTCCACCGCCGCTTCGAGCAGATGCGCGGCGATCTTCTTCGCCTTCGCTTCGACCTTGTCGAGCGCCTTCATGATCGCCGAGCCGCCAACGGAGATCGAGCGCGAGCCGTATGTGCCCATGCCGAACGGAATGCGGCCGGTGTCGCCGTGAATGATCTCGACGTTATCGATGGAAATGCCGAGCCGGTCCGCGACGACCTGCGCGAACGTCGTTTCGTGCCCTTGTCCGTGGCTGTGCGAGCCGGTGAAGACGGTGACCGAGCCTGTCGGATGGACGCGCACTTCGCCCGCTTCGAAGAGGCCCGCGCGCGCGCCCAGCGCACCCGCCACGTTCGACGGCGCGAGCCCGCAGGCCTCGATGTAGCACGAATAACCGATACCGCGCAGCTTGCCGTTCTTCTTCGATTCTTCCTTGCGCGCCGCGAAGCCTCTCACGTCGGCGAGTTCGAGTGCGCGGTCGAGACACGCGTCGTAGTCGCCCGTGTCGTAGGTGAGACCGACCGGCGTCGCGTACGGAAACTCGCGGATGAAGTTGCGGCGGCGCAATTCGACCGGGTCGATATTCAGCTCGCGCGCCGCCGTCTCCACGAGGCGCTCGACGACATACGTCGCTTCCGGCCGGCCCGCGCCGCGATAGGCATCGACGGGCACCGTGTTCGTGAACACGGCTTTGACTTCGGCGTAGATCGCGGGCGTCGTGTATTGACCGGCGAGCAGCGTCGCGTAAAGCACGGTCGGGATCGACGATGCGAACGTCGACAGATACGCGCCCATGTTCGCCGTCGTATGCACGCGCATGCCGATGAACTTGCCGTCCTTGTCCAGCGCGAGCTCGGCCTTGGTCACGTGATCGCGGCCATGCGCGTCGGAGAGGAAGGCTTCGGAACGCTCGGCGGTCCACTTGATAGGCCGCCCGACTTTCTTCGACGCCCACGTCAGCGCGACATCTTCCGGATAGAGAAAGATCTTCGAACCGAAGCCGCCGCCTACGTCCGGCGCGATCACGCGCAGTTTCGATTCCGGCAGTTGCAGCACGAACGCCGCCATCAGCAAACGCTCGACGTGCGGATTCTGATTCGCGACGTAGACCGTGTAGCTGTCGTCGTGCTTCGAATAGCTCGCATTGACGGCGCGCGGCTCGATCGCGTTCGGCACGAGGCGCTGGTTCACGATATCGAGCGTCGTCACGTGCGCGGCCTGGGCGAACGCGGCGTCGGTCTTCGCCTTGTCGCCGTGGCCCCAGTTGTAGCAGACGTTGTTCGGCACGCTGTCGTGCACGAGCGGCTGCCCGGCATCCGATGCGCTCGCCGTATCGACGGTCGCGGGCAGTTCGTCGTAATCGACCTCGATCAATTCGAGCGCGTCCTTCGCCTCCTTCACCGATTCCGCGACGACGAGCGCCACCTGATCGCCCACGTGCAACACCTTGTCGTGCGCGATGACGGGATGCGGCGGCTCGTGCATCGGCGAGCCGTCGGTGCTGTGGATGAGCCAGCCGCACGGCAGGCCGCCGACGTTCTCGCCCGCCATATCCTTGCCGGTGAAGATGCCGACCACGCCCGGCGACTTCATCGCCGCTTCGATATCGATGCGCCTGATCTTCGCGTGCGCGTGCGGCGAGCGCAGGAATACGCCGTAGCTTTGCTGCGGCATGACCACGTCGTCGGTGTACTGGCCCGCGCCCGTCAGGAAGCGATAGTCTTCCTTGCGCTTGACGCCGGCGCCGATCAGTTTCTGTTGCTCAGGGGCATTCATCACGGTCTCCTTGCGCCCGGAGTTGGCGCTTTAACGCCTTGCTCGAGCCCGCGCGGGGCGAGAAAGGCGCGATTCATCGTTTCGTAAGGGAGATGGGCGTCGCGTCAGGCGCCGGATTTCATGGCCTGCGCGCCGTGGAGAACGGCTTTCACGATGTTGTGATACCCCGTGCAGCGACACAGATTGCCGTCGAGCTGTTCGCGCACGTCTTCTTCGGAAAGGTCCGGTGATTGCGCGGCCAGCGCGCTCGCGGTCATCACCATGCCCGGCGTACAGAAGCCGCACTGCAAACCGTGACATTCCTTGAAGGCCGCCTGCATCGGATGAAGCTGGCCGTCCTTAGCCATGCCTTCGATGGTCGTCACTGTCATGCCATCCGCCTGCACGGCGAGGATGTTGCACGACTTGATCGCGCGGCCGTCGAGATGAACGGTGCACGCGCCGCACTGCGCGGTGTCGCAGCCGATATGCGTGCCGGTGAGCCTGAGTTGATCGCGGAGGAACTGGACGAGCAGAAGATGCGGTTCGACGGTGGCGGTCACGGGTTTCCCGTTGACCGTCAGGCTGATGCTGAGCGCCATTTTCACTGTCTCCTTTGCGATCAGAGCCGGCGCTTTTGCGCCTCACTCTGATCCCATGCAGTTTCACTGCTGTGGGATGGACCAGCCTTGCGCCACGCACCTGCCTACTGCCGCCGCGAGCGTTCAGCCGGATTGGGTGTTATGTGATTGTGACATCGAGTAAAACACAAATCGGCGGGCGTCGCTATCCGCGCGAACGTCCGTCCCATATTCACGGAATCGCGGCCGCAAAAGCAAAGCGCCGCCTCTCGGGCGGCGCTTTTGCGAAGGACGATGGCGCTCAATGCGTCACGGTTTCGCGCTTCTTCTGCGCGTTGGCGGCCGACGCGGCGGCACGCGGCGCTTCGAGAGGCGCGCGTCCGAGTACCGAGTGGCGGCGCGAGTACAGGAAGTAGATCGCAAGGCCGATCACGAGCCACACCGCGAACGCGATCCACGTCATCGCCTGGAGATTCATCATCAGGAACAGGCACGAGGCCACGGCGAGAACGGGCACCACGGGCACGCCCGGGCAGCGGAACGCGCGCGGCAGATCCGGATGCGTGCGGCGCAGGATCAGCACGGCGATGGAGACCATCGAGAACGCGGCGAGCGTGCCGATGTTGATCAGCTCGGCGAGCACGTTGAGCGGGACGAGCGCACCGATCAGGCCGAAGAAGATTCCGACCAGCCACGTCGTGAAGAACGGCGTCGCGAAGCGCGGGTGCACGCTCGACAGCCGCGCGGGCAAGAGGCCGTCGCGCGACATCGCGTAGATGATGCGCGTCTGACCGTAGCTCATCACGAGAATCACGGTGAGCATGCCGAGCACGGCGCCGAGATCGATGAAGCCCGCGACCCAGTTCTGGCCGGCCATTTGAAGCGCGAACGAGACCGGATGCGGATTGTTCGCGAACTGCGCCGCCGGCACGATGCCCGTCACGACAGCCGCGACCGCCACGTACAGCACCGCGCACACCGCGAGCGACGAGATGATGCCGATGGGCAGATCGCGCTTCGGATTTTTCACTTCCTCGGCCGCCGACGACACCGAATCGAAGCCGATGAACGCGAAGAACATCACCGCCGCCGCGCCGAACACGCCGGACCAGCCGTTCGGCATGAACGGATGCCAGTTCGCCGGCTTGACGTGGAACACGCCCACGGCGATCACGAGCAGCACGACCGTCACCTTGACCGCGACCATGATGTTGTTCACGCGCGTGGATTCCTTAACGCCGACCGAGAGCAGCGACGTGATCGCCATCATCACGAGAAACGCGGGCAGGTTGAAGAAAGTGACGTGGCCGGGCAGGGCGCCCGGCGCGGCGGAAAGCGCCGTAGGCAGCGAAATGCCGAAGCCCGACAGCAGCGATTGCAGATAGCCCGACCAGCCGACCGACACCGCCGACGTCGCAAGCCCGTATTCGAGCATCAGGTCCCAACCGATGATCCACGCGGCAAGCTCGCCGAGCGTCGCGTACGAATAGGTGTAGATGGAGCCTGCGACGGGAATCGTCGACGAGAATTCGGCGTAGGCGAGGGCGGCGAAGCAGCAGGCGATCGCCGCGACGATGAACGAAATCATGAGCGCCGGACCGGCCTGCACGGCGCCGGTGCCGGTCAGCACGAAAATCCCCGTGCCGATGATGGCCCCGATCCCGAGGAATGTCAGATCGAGGGCGCCGAGCGTCTTCTTGAGCGACGTGCTTTGCGCGCCGGCCAGCATGTGCTCGATGTTTTTCTTGCGGAACAACGACATTGCGATGAGTCTCCTTCTGGCGCGCGGGCGCCCTGCTGCGGGAAAACCCGACATTTTATCGGAGACTCGGAGATTGCCCGGTAAATGGGCACCGGGCGCGCTTTTGCGGCGATTTTCTACAGATTCATCCTCGATTTATCTTGTACAAGATAAATTGTTATCCGGCGATGGCCGGATTCATATCGACGAGACGGTTGCTCATCACATAGAAAGTAAGCTCCGCGTTGTTCGCGAGCTTCATCTTTTCCAACAACCGTGCGCGATAAACGCTCACCGTTTTAACCGAAAGCGATAAGGCATGAGCGATGTCGGTCAGCCGCTTTCCCGAGGCGAGCATGCAGAGCGTCTGATATTCGCGGTCAGACAGCTTTTCGTGCGGCAGGCGCTCGGTGTCGAGCGCAACGTAAGTCGCGAGCGCTTCGGCCATTTCGGGGCTCACGTACTTGCGGCCCGCCGCGACCTGCTGGATCGCGCCGATCATCAGCGCCGGGTCCGCCGTCTTCGATACGTAACCCGACGCGCCCGCCTTCAGCGCGCGCACCGCGTATTGATCCTCCCGATACATCGAAAACATGAGCACCGGCAGACGCGGACTTTCGCGCTTGAGACGCTTCAGTACGTCGATACCGTTCACGTCCGGCAGCGAGATATCGAGCATCGCGACGTCGAGCGGACGGCGCGCGGCCAGCGCGAGCGCCTGCATGCCGGTCTCCGCCTCCGACACTTCGGAAGCAACGCCACGTTCCAGAAGCAATTGCGCGACGCCGCGGCGCACGATGGCGTGGTCGTCGGCGAGCAGGATTCTGAGCATCGCGGGCGGCCTCAGGCGCTGAACATGTGCGGCGTGACGAGCGCGAAGAGACCGGGACGCGCCGCGGTCCACGGCAGACGCGCGCGCACGCATGCGCCGACGGGCTTCGCCGCCGCGACGCGCAGATTGCCGCCGAGCGCCTCGCAGCGCGCGCGCATCCCCGAGAGGCCGAAGCGCCCGCCCTTGCGTCGTGCGGTCGCGCTGATGCCGACGCCGTCGTCGGTGACAGTCAGCATCACGCCTTGGCCATCGAGCGAAATGGTCACGCTCGCGCGCGCCGCCTGCGCGTGGCGTGCGACGTTGCAGAGCGCTTCCTGCATCACGCGAAAGAGTGCGAGCGACATGTCGCGCGACATGCGATCCAGCCGCGCATCGTCCGGGCAGGAGAAGTCGATGGAAATTGCCGTGCGGGCGCCGAAGCACGCGATCCAGTCGGCGAGCGTGGCGGCGAAGTTCGCGTCGAAGGTCGGCGTCTGCAACCCTTCGACGATGCGATGGCTCGTCTCGCAGACTTCCGCAAGCGCGGCGCGCGCCTGACGCAGCGCGTCGGCGAGCGCGGCGGGCGCATCGACGGGCAGCCGGTGCTCGGCGCGCGCGAGGGCGAGATTCGCGACAGTGAGCGCCGCGCCGGTTTCGTCGTGGAGATCCTGTGCAAGCGCCTGGCGCGCGCGCTCTTCCGTGGCGGCGAGCAGCGCGGCGAGTTCCTGGACACGGGCGGTGAGGCGCTGAATCTGACGATCGCCCTTGAGCTTGGCGTCGATCAGCGCGGAATAGGGAGAGGCGAACGGCGCGCCGGAGCATTCGGGCGCCGGTGACGGAACGCCCCGCAGCGGGGCGCGGCGAATCGGGCTCTCTTCGAGCGTGATCGTAGCCGACGGATTCATTCACTATCCTCGCGTTGAGCGCAACTTGAGCTACGTCCTCGGCAAGCTCACGAGAGGCGTAACTGAATTTACACTCTGTAACATCGATGACGGACTGCGCGGTCTTGCGCGCCGTTTCAGCGTTACCGGATCATATCTCAAAAATATGATAAATCCATGTCCGGCAAGGCTTCGCCGAACGAAGTTCATGTCATTTGCCAAGTCGCTGCGCATAATGCGTAGGAAAAACACCTACTGACGGCCGCCAATTTGTAACAAGACGACCTGCGGCGCGACGCGGCGAGACGAAAAAAAACCGGAGCGCGCGGCTCCGGTCTTTGCATAGGCGGGGTCTTGCCGGCTCAGCCGACGAACGCTTTCTCCACCACGTAGTGGCCAGGATGATTGTTGCTGCCTTCCTGGAAGCCCATTGTGTCGAGCAACTCTCGCGTATCGCGGAGCATGTGCGGGCTGCCGCAGAGCATCACGCGATCGTTTTCGATCGAGAACGGCTCGAGCGCGAGATCCGCGAACAGTTTCTTCGTCTCGATCAGATCGGTGATGCGGCCGCGGTTCGCGAATTCCTCGCGCGTGACCGTCGGGTAATACACGAGCTTCTCGGAGACGATTTCGCCGATATGCTCATGCGCCGGCAGGTGCTCGGTGATGAAATCCTTGTACGCGAGTTCGTCGACGAAACGGCACGTGTGCGTCAGCACGATCTTCTCGTAGCGGTCGTAGACGTCCGGGTCCTTGATGATCGACATGAACGGCGCAAGGCCGGTGCCGGTCGACAGGAGCCACAGCGTCTTGCCGGGCAGCAGGTTGTCGGCGACGAGCGTGCCCGTCGGCTTCTTGCCGATGAGCACCGAATCGCCGACCTTCAGATGCTGCAGGCGCGAGGTGAGGGGGCCGTCGGGAACCTTGATGCTCAGAAATTCGAGATGCTCTTCGTAGTTCGCGCTCGCGAGGCTGTAGGCGCGCAGAAGCGGCTTGCCGTCGACTTCGAGACCCACCATCGTGAACTGGCCGTTCTCAAAGCGGAACGAGCTATCGCGGGTGCAGGTGAAACTGAAAAGCGTATCGGTCCAGTGGTGGACGCTCAGAACGGTTTGAGAATTAAGGTTGCTCATGGCTTCTTGAACTGTGCGAAAACGGTGACGCTCTGACGCTCGCGGCTGATTTGCGGC
>Ga0105251_10001677_pt1 | contig 18634 bp, 18 predicted proteins | sample KBSS64metaG_FD_80424 | JGI IMG/M metagenome (GOLD analysis project Ga0105251, IMG submission 80424) | Switchgrass rhizosphere microbial communities from Kellogg Biological Station, Michigan, USA - KBS S6-4 metaG | ecosystem: Host-associated > Plants > Roots > Rhizosphere > Soil | place...
AATCCTCGGCGATAAAGCTCGTCGGCGACTTTGAATTCGGCATGTGCAACGAAAGACGCAACTTGCGCCGAGACAGCGCTTCGTCAATTCGAGTGGCTGTGCGTTTTGACACGGTCTGGGCCGAATTCGGCCCTCGACCGATCGGGACGCATGGCGCATGGTGTGCGTAGCCAGAACGCAGAATAGCCCCACGCATTTGACGCTAAGCTAGTGCGGCGCCGCCATCAAGCAGCACGGTCGAACCCGTGGCGTAACCGGTGGATGCGAGATACAGAATCGCGTTCGTCACGTCTTCCGCTTGACCCACGCGTCGAACCGGCAGCCGGGCCTCGGCATCCGCGTACATGCGCGTTCGGGCATCCTCGTCAAGATTCGACCACAAGGACGTTGCGATCAAACCGGGCGACACGGTATTGACGCGCACCGGCGACAATTCCAAGGCGAGGCCTCTCGCTAGCGCCTCGAGTGCGGCGTTGATCGCACCTTGGAGCACCGAAGTCTTTCGTGGCCTCACACTCAGGAACCCTGATACCAGTGTTAGAGAGCCGCCTTCCCGGATTTGCACCGCTCGCGCAACACGATAGGCGCCCCAAAACTTACTGTTCATGGCGATGTATGCATCGCTGAGTGGGAGCGAACGGGCGGGACCCATAGGTGTTTCGCCCGCTGTCACCACCACATGATCGTAGATCGGGGCGTCGGCAAAATATGTTTCGACAGACGTGTCGTCAGTGATGTCAAGGACGGTTGTAGCGACTTTCGCGCTGACGTCTGCTGCGATCTGTTGGGCGCACGCGTCGAGCTTGGCCGCACTGCGGGATGCAATGGTTACTCGTGCCCCTCGAGCGGCGAACGACCTCGCCGTCGCCGCGCCCAGACCGGCACTGCCGCCGACGACCAAAACCGCTTTGTCTTTGAACAGTGATGATTCCATGGACCTTCTCCAGTTGATTGGCAGACGCTCAGCCACTGAAACGGCTCGCGTCATCGCACGGGTTCACGAGATATCCGCGATGCGGTGGTGCGAGAAAATTGTGTCGTAGCGTAGGAAGACGCAGCCACCAGGGACGGCTTGCGATACAAGACTCTCAACGCCGTTCAATGAAGGGTGACTGAGCGCTTCGATGACGAGAAGTCCCGAGAAGGCGCCTTCTTGACCGCTTCGCATCGACTTTTCCCGCGTTGCGATGGAAGTCGCATCCGTCTTTACTACCATCGTACGCGCTGCAACGATCCAGTCCAATCGCACCACCTCGTCGAGCAGTTTTTGACCGGCGGAACCCACCAAGGCCTCGGGCATCGAATCCTCGAACCTCGCGACCGCAATATGCGTGCCGTACGCGCGGCCATGATCAGCCTTGTGCGCCACGACGCCGCCGCCTCGCTTAAATTGCATTAACGCGGGCATGATTTTTTGGGTCCACGGTGTAGGCGCGTTGAGTCGTGCGAGATAGCCATCGCTGGACATGACATCCGCGCTCGCCAGTTCGTACAACATCAGATATTCGGAAGGTGAACAGTCGCTACGCTTGAATACACGGCCCGAAAGGAAACCTGGAACGCCGACGCGCTCGAAGATGTGCTCGCGGGTCAGCCAATGGAGATAGTCCGCTTCCGTCTCCGTCGCGATCGTGCTCCAGATTGCAAGCAGGCCGTCTGATTGATTGTTCATCTATTCCTCGCTTCTAGAGTTGGTTGGCAGCGCATCCCGATAGGTTGCGCGCTCACTTTCACAGCGTCGCCCGACCTACGTTCGTGGCATGGTTGCCAATGACGTCATCCGTAGAATCGAGACGATTCATGTCGATGCCGGCGGTCTCGGGGCCGATCGCGATCATGCAGAACGAGAGCACGTTGAGCGCGGCGACGAGAGCCACGAGTGGCCAGGGAGAGCCGTGACTCAGGTTCAGCAGCCAAGTTGCGACGACTGGAATCGGCCCACCTGCGAAGAGGCTCGCACCCGTGAAGGCCAGCGCGGATCCGGAGTAACGGACGTTGGTGGGAAAAACCTCCGCAAATGCCACCGGCTGAATGCCGGTCTGAACCTGCGTGAAGCCCATAAACAGTCCCATCGCTAGCGCCATCATTGCGAAGCTTCGCGTACCGAGCATCGGAAAGTAGATCATCATGATGATGAAGGTGGCCGCGGACGCCATCAACAGCGTGCGCTTGCGTCCGATCTTGTCGCTGAGAAGGCCGCCGACGATCGAGCCCACGACCGCGCAAGCATTCGCGATCATCAGCAGCGTGAAGCCAGTCTGCTTCGGGACGCCGAGCGAGTTGGTCAGATAACCTAGCGTGAACACGACGGCGAGATAAAAGAGTGCCGTGGGTCCGCAGAAGAACAACATCATGCGGACGATCGTCTTCCAGTGCAGCCGGAACGCGTCGCGTAGCGGACTGCCCAGGCTCGCGACGGCGGACTGCTTCATCTGCACGAACGCGGGTGTTTCCGACACGCGAAGTCGAATGTAGATGCCGACCAGCACCAGAAGAAAACTCATGACGAAGGGGATACGCCAGCCGTAGCTCAGGAATGCATCAGCGGTCATCGTGGCCGAGAGGAGGAGCAATACCGCGTTTGCAAGGATCTGGCTCAACGGCGCACACATGCCGATGAGCCCGGAGTACTTTCCGCGCCGGTTCGAAGGTGCGTGTTCGAGCGCCATTAGTTGGCCGCCGGTCGATTCTCCGCCGAGCGCGAATCCCTGGATGATGCGCAAAAGCACGAGAAGAACGGGAGCCAGCATGCCGATCTGGGCGTATGTCGGAAGCAGGCCCATCAATACCGAGGTGATGCCCATGACGGAAACGGTGCCGAGCATCAGATTGCGCCGACCGATCTTGTCGCCAAAGTAGCCGCAGATGATCGCGCCCAGCGGGCGCGCCGCGAGACCGACGCTGAATGTCGCGAGCGATGCAAGCAGCGCAGAACTCGGTTCCATCGCTGGAAAGAACAGCTTGGGCAGCACGGTTGCGGCCACCGAGCCGTATAGCGTGAAGTCGAACCACTCGAGCGCCGTTCCGAGCGTCGCGGCGCTGACCGCGCGCTGTGCCATCGAGCGCGTCGAACCTGTAGCGTGATTTGCTTCCATTGAATTGTCTCCTCCGTGGATTTGAAGAAGCGGGCTTCTTCTGTAAATTAGATGTGCTAATTACTGTGGCCTGAAAACATCCTCGCCATAGGGCGCATTGAATGCGATTCGTCTCCTAGGTGGTGATGCTTACCGCGAAGTTAGGACCTTGCATGGCTCGTCGGAGCATCGGCGACACGCCGCTCGCCTCGGACAATTCGGCGGCCGTCGACATCAACGGAGACACGAGTGCCTTCATGCGCTCATCGTTCAGCCTCGACATCGGGCCCGCGATGATCAGAATCGCGCGGACCTCGCCGTTCGTCGCGCGCACGGTCGTGGCCATCGAACTCATCGACGGCAGGAACATGTCCTGAGTCGTCGCGTATCCGTCAGCGCGCGCAATCTCGATCATGGGTAGAAGCGTTTTGAACGTCGTCGGCGCCCGCGGCCCGAAGTCCGTCGGCGTGCCAAAGCCTTGCTTCGATACCAGCCGCATTATGTCTTCGTCGCTTTTGCCGGCGAGCCAGATCATACCCGCGGCACTGCAAGACAGCGTGACCGGGCGGCCCATCTCGGGGTCGTAGCGGATGCCCTGCCGCGCGCCTTGGGCCTTGGCGACGTAGATCAACTGCTCGCCGTCGACGATCGCGAGCCGCACCAGTTCGCCGGACGTCGACGCGAGGCGCTCGAGGATCGGCTGCGCGATATCGACGACGCCCCCCGCGCTCAGGAAGCGCAATCCAAGCGACGGCATTTTCATGGTCAGGGTGAATTCGCCGCGCCGTTCGTCCTTGCGCACGTAATCCTGTTCCATCAGATCGGCGAGCAATCGATGCGTAGCACTGACCGGCAGGTCAAGCTTTATCGACAGCTCCGACAGTGTCTTGCCTTCCGGCGCACTGGCGAGCTCTTCCAGCACGCGAAGGATACGTTCAGCGACTGCGCTCATTGGCTCGGCCTCGAGGATTGCGCGACGACTGGCTCGCCGTGTTCGCAGTGTAATGGAAAGTCTTTGCATTTTGCAAAGACTTTCCATTATCGGTCCATACCCCATGGAGCGGCCGGCTAAGTCAGATCTGTTCGCTCCAAAGCGTCACCTCGGACATTTCTCTACGATATTGCGGCCTGGATGACCGTAGCGCGTCGTCGCACGTGCGACAATTTGGTTTTCGCCTGCGCGCGCACCGCCCTTGAGCGTCTGCACCGCATCGACACAGGTCGGGCCATCCGGGGCCATATATCATGAACCTGCAAACACCGGTCTTGCCCCCCGACTGGGTAAGGCGTGCCGAGTCGATAGAAGGCGTCGAGCGCATCGAAGCGTGGTTTCACGGCAGCGCGTATTCGATGCACCGCCACGACACCTACGCGATTGGCCGCACGCTCGCTGGCGTCCAGAGTTTCAACTATCGGCGCAGCCAGAGGAACAGCCTGCCGGGCAACACGCTCGTGCTGCATCCCGATGAGGCTCACGATGGCCAAGCGGGCACCGATGAGGGGTTCCAATACCGGATGGTCTACGTAGAACCCGCTCTCTTTCAGGAAGTGCTCGGCGGACGAGCGCTGCCGTTCCTCGAAGGTGGCGTGACTACCGATCCGCGCCTTGCGGTTGCGACCGCAGCGTTGCTGCAGCATGTCGGCTATACGCTTGAGCCGCTTGAACAGAGCGATGCGCTTGCCGAATTGGCGAATGCCCTGGCCGCCGTCACCGGTACGCCTACACGAACTGCCAAAGGGGACTTCCTCGCTGCGCGGCGCGCACGCGACTATCTGCACGCGAACTGCTCGCGCGTTGTCACGCTCGACGAACTTGAAGCGGTGACGGGCCGCGATCGCTGGAGTCTGTCGCACGATTTTCGCAGGTTCTACGGCACGAGCCCGTATCGGTATCTGACGATGCGGCGCCTCGACGCAGTGCGCCACATGCTGCTCGATGGCACCTCGCTCGCTTGCGCTGCTGCAGCCGCGGGTTTTGCTGATCAGAGTCATATGACGCGACACTTTTCGAAGACATTTGGACTGACGCCGGGGCGCTGGTTACAAGTCGCGGGCGGCGTTTTGCGCGGCTAAAAACACCACGATCGTTCAATACGACCGAAAGGAGTATGCGTATCCTCAACGCATCAACCTTTGAACGGAGAGAACGATGCCCCAATCCTCGAACCAACCCACCGCGCCGGTCACCCGCGGCCAGTGCCACACCATCGATCTGATGGGCAAGATCGCGCAGATTAACGATCACTGGCAACCGCGCGTTGTCGCTGAAATGAACGACTATCAATTCAAGGTCGTCAAAGTCGAAGACGACTTCGAGTGGCACCGACATGCCGATACCGACGAAGCGTTCATCGTCCTTGATGGCGAGCTGCGTATCGATTTTCGGGCAGGGCCTTCAGGCGATGGTTCGATCGTATTACGTGCCGGACAGCTGGGAGTAGTTCCGAAGGGCGTCGAGCACAAGCCCTGTGCAAACGGAGAAGTTAAGCTGCTGCTTATCGAACCGCGAGGTGTGGTGAACACGGGCGACGGCGCGACAAGCGAGCGTACTGTCGCAAACGACCAGTGGATTTGAGCCGGCCGGGGGTATGACCGGTGCGATGAGCGGACGGACACGGGCGATTCTTCGGGGGCGCGATTGTCGTGGATTTGAACCCGCCAATTGAACGTCCGCTCGTGTCCGGGTCGAGGTAGTGCCGCCCGCGATTCGCTCGCCGGAGACCGTCCATTGAGCGTGGGAGGACGAGGCCTTGGATACTCAAATTGGAGGGTGACCTCGACCGACCGCTGATGGCCGCAAGTACGCATTGGCACCGGTGTAACTCGCCATTCGCGGCCGGAGAGCTGCGGATGGCTGGAAGGCGGAGTACAGCAGCCTCAGCACGGCCAACCGCCGAACCATCGCTATGGCCGACGATCTGCCGGAGGAACGGAGTGGCCGACGGCCATTGTTCCTTTGAGGCGACCTCGCGTGAGGCTCAGCATCGGCCTCGTGGTTTGAAGAGCCGATTTTCAAATCGTCAAGTCAACTGTCTTCCGCCGCCGCAAGCCGCGAATGGCCGAAAAACGCATCGCATCCGCCCTGAAGCGCCGTAACGAGTAGCCATCCCGCGCGCGTATCAAAAGCTGCAGGGCTTCAATCATTTACATCGTACGGCCCTTAACGTTGGAGGAAGACCGTTTTCTTCACCGGATCTCGGTGCAAGTTATTGCTCCGCGAACTGCACCAAGGCGGTAACTCTGAAAGTTCAGAGTTAAGTGAACCACACCGCCGAACGTTCAGTTAAACGAACCAAGAGTTCAGAACTGGCCGAGCATAGAGCTTGGAACGTCTGATCCGGGCACCGTGAACAGTTCAGACTTAGGCGAATCTCGACAGTAGCAGCAGCGAGATTTCGCGGCTTTGAACGTCGTTTATTCGAGTGCAACGTCGTGGCTTGCCCCCGGGCGCACGGCACGAGGGGGATTCCATCGGACATTCCTCGCCTTATGAATTTCGACGGAGGAAATTTATTCGGCGTTGATACCGGAAACGCTTACTGCCGCCGTCGTCTTCGATGGGCAACTTTGCGCTTTCGGCGTGGAAAGCTACCTGCTGGCGTGCACGCGGCGGTCGCTCGTGGCTAAAGCGACTAAAGAAGGTATTTCTGCGCCAACGCCTCATACAGCGGCGGAGCGAAGAGCCTCGACACCTGGCTCGAAATCAGCGCCGTGGCCATCAGCGACAGCACGAGCGCGTGACCATTGATCATCTCGATGACGATCACGAATGCTGTAATCGGACTCTGCGTGACCGCGGCGAGATAGCCCACCATGCCCAGCGCGATCAGCATCGGCAATTGCATGCCGCCGAAAATCTGGTGAAGCGCGTTGCCGATGCCCGCTCCAATCGCGAGCGATGGCGCGAAAAGTCCGCCGGGCGCGCCGGGAAGATACGAACCGACCATCGACGCCATTTTCAGTAGCGGATAGCTCGCGCCGAGCCGCGAATTGCCTTCGAGCATACCGCGCGCTTCCGCATAGCCGCTGCCGAACGTATGACCGCCCGCTGCCACCCCGATCACGGCGATGAACAGGCCGCACATGGCGCCGAAAGCCACGGGATGCGACTGGCGCCAGCCGACCATTCGTGCCGGCATCCAGCGCTGCGTGTTCAGCAATAGCCAGCAGAACATCCCGCCAGCGATGCCCGTTACCGCGCCAAGCAGAACGACTGCGAGCGCGAGCGATTCGGGAAAATGCCCGTCCAGTTGAATGGTGCCGAAATAGGTGTAGTTGCCTTGCAGCGCGAGCGACACGATACCGGCAAAGATGATCGCCGTGATCAGCACGCCGCTGGTGCGCTGCTCGAAGCTGCGCGTGAGTTCTTCGATAGCGAACACCACGCCCGCGAGCGGCGCATTGAACGCAGCCGACAATCCGGCGGCCGCGCCCGCGAGCGCCAGCTTGCGCTCCATTGCGCCGCCGCGAAAGCTGCGCAAGCGCAACGGATAGAAGCGACGCAGGCTATACATGAGCGCCGCGCCGACGTGAATGGTCGGCCCTTCCCGCCCGATGGTGAAGCCCCCGAGAATCGACAGGAACGACAAGGAGATCTTGCCGACGAGAATACGGATGGTGAGCAGCCGCGGCCCGAGCTCCCGCCCGTCATGCAGCGTCGCGATGACCTGCGGAATGCCACTGCCTTCCGACCCGGGAAAGAAGCGGCGCGTCACCCAGACGCCGAATGCGCCGATGGCCGGCGTGATCACGAGAGGCAACCACCAGTAGACGGCCGTGAAGCGTAGAAAGGTGTCGTATCCGAAGTCGATGAGCCGCGCGTACATGACCGCGACGAGCCCCGTCGCGACCGCGCCGAGCCAGAACACGCCGTAGTGCAGCCATAGCCGCCTGCCGCGCAATATCGTGCGTCGGTCGATGAATCCGGGGATGCGCATCGGAAAATGGATAACTCGAATTTAAGGCACATTGTGACATAAATTCGATTCTTCCTTCGATGCGACCCGGCTCGTGTGTTATCGGCTCACTCTCGCCTGTCGTCGAAGACCCAGCCGAACGACCCATAGTGCGATTTGTGTTCCGCTGCCAGCCTGAGCAGACATCGCTCGCCTTTGGCTGTCAGATGCACCTGCACCTGTCGACGATCCGTCTTGTCGATCTTGCGCGTGACGAGGCCCGCAGTCTCGCATCGCGACACCAATGCAGCCGTTCCGTTGGGCGCGGCCTGCAATCGCTCCGCGAGTTCGCCGACAGTGGCCCACTTGCGCTCGGGGAATCCGCGAACGTGCAGGAGCAACTGATATTGAAGCGTGGTGATCCCGGCCGCATTGGAGATCTCTTCCGACACACGCAGGAACTTGCGTAGCTCGTAACGGAAGAGGGACATCGCTTCCAGATCGTGCTTGTGAGGAACTGCGGCTTTCTGTTTCGTGCTCGATGACATGGGCGACCCTGATTCGACATTGACACGACGATCCGACAACGCGCATCGGATTTCGTCATTCGTGTTCGCGGATCATACCCAGTCCTGGAAACGCGGGCGTGCCGTCACGCCCGCTTCGCCTTACTGCGACATCGCGCCCGATGCGGGATGGTCCATGCCCATCGCGTCATGCTTCTTCATCTTGTCGCTCTTGCTCATCTTGTCGTGAGACATCTTGTCGTTGGACATGCTGTCTTTCTTCATCGCGTCGTGCGACATCGCGTCGTTGGACATCGTGCCGCTTGCCTGTGCGAACACGGCCGATGTGCCCATGGCCAGCGCCGCTGCGAGTACGGCCGTCATCAATCGCTTCATAGCTTCTCTCCTTGGTGAGTCAAACATGGCATCCGGACGATCCGGAACCGGTGGATGGTTCGGCGCTCAAGATCCGCCGAACCAGTTGTATCCCTGGTCGACCCAATAGCCGCCCGGATAGGTGTTGGTCACGAATATCTCGACGATGTGCTTCGGATTCTTGTAGCCGAGCTTGGTCGGCATGCGCAGCTTCATCGGATAGCCGTATTTCGCCGGAAGGCGCTGCCCGTCGTATTCGAACGTGAGAAGCGTCTGCCGATGCAGCGCCGTCGGCATGTCGATGCTTTCGTAGTAGTCGTCGGCGCAGCGGAAGCCGACGTACTTCGCCGTCGTGTCCGCGCCCACGCGCCGCAGGAACTCGGCGAACGGCGTGCCGCCCCAGCGCCCGATGGCGCTCCAGCCTTCGACGCAGATGTGCCGCGTAATCTGCTCTTCGTGAGGCAGCGCGTATAACTCCGGCAACGTCCAGACGCGTTGTCCCGTCACGAGCCCGCTCACCTTCAGGCGATAGTCGCTGCCGTTCACTTCGGGTACGTCATCGATCCCATAGAAGGCGTTGAATGGAAACGGCCGCGTGAGTTGCGCTTCGGTGTAAGTCGGCGCGAGCCGCTTCGGATCGAAGAGCCACGCCTGCGCACGATCGTTCAGACGCGATACGGCGGTGAGGAGCGTGTTGACGGAGTCGTCGTCGGTGATCGAGCAGCCGGTCAGCAGAGCGAGCCCGCCCAAGGTCAGCATGCGCTTGCCGAACAAGCGCCGCGACGGCATATCGAGTTCGCGGCGCGCATCCGCCAGCACGGAAGCACGATCGACCGTGATGATTCGCTTGTCGTTGGATTTCATGGCGTGTTCCTCAAATGCATCAGCGGCCGCGCAGCATCGTCACGAGCGAGCGCGGCACGAGCGCGACCATCGTCACGTGCACGACGACGAACGCCGCCATCAATGCCATCGCGCAGAAGTGCACGACGCGCGCGTTGTCATAACCGCCCATCAGTTCGCGCAAGAGCGGAAACTGCACGGACTTCCAGATCGCGAGCCCCGAGAGCACGAGCACGATCAGATCGACGATGACCGCGAGGTAAGCGAGCTTCTGCACCGCGTTGTACTGGCGCAGATCGGCGTGCGCGAGCTTGCCGCTCAATGCGGCGATGAGATCGCGCAGCACGGCGCGCGGCGATAAAGGGAAAAACTTCGAGAAGAATCGGCCGCTCGCAACATTGAGCGCGACATAGACGATGCCGTTGAACACCAGCAGCCACATCGCCGCGAAATGCCACTGCAAGGCGCCGCCGAGCCATCCGCCGAGCGTGATCGACGGGGGAATGACGATGCCGCGGAACACCGGCGACGCGTCGTAAATGCGCCACCCGGAGAACATCATGATCAGCGCCGCGATCGCATTGAGCCAGTGCGTGACGCGCAACCAGAACGGATGGATCGGTGCATCGGGAGGCGAGCTTTCGCGCACTGGCGAAAGTGGCGGTCTCATCGCTTTCATATGGGTTACCTCGAAAGTCGAACTGAAGCTTGGTTACCGGTTAATTCGTCGCCTGGGCGTCGCTGGTTACAGCGCGCGAATGAACCGGCATCTTTTTGTGACCGATTCGGGAGAAACCCGCGAAACAGGCAGGCCATGCTGTAACGCGTGGAGGGAAAAGAACGAACTAACGAAAGGCACGAGGGAAACGACGAACATGAACCAGGACGGCGTCATTGCAGCGCATCACGGCTTCGGATACTGTGTAGCGACCGATGCAAAACGCAGCACGCCGCTCGCTTGCGCAGCGGCGTGCGAAATTTCGTCCCGTTGTCCCGCCCCTACAGGAACCATGTCGCACGATGCGGAAAGCCGGCTGAAAGCGTTGTTCATCAGCGGACTTGCAGGCGATCAGAACGCGTATCACAGCTTTCTGCAGGCTCTCACACGGCATCTGCGCGGCTATCTGCGAAAGCGCATTCCGCATCGTCTCGACGATGTCGAAGACCTGGTCCAGGAAATTCTGCTGGCGGTACATAACGCGCGACACACCTATCGGTCCGATGAGCCGTTGACGGCGTGGCTGCACGCGATCGCGCGCTACAAGCTGATGGACTTCTTCCGCTCCCACGCACGTCGCGAGTCGCTGAACGTCCCGCTCGACGATCATGAGGAACTGCTCGCCGCCGCCGACGACGAACCCGCGCAGGCGCGGCACGACATCGGCAAGCTGCTCGAGCATCTGCCGGACAAGCAACGTCTGCCGATCGTTCACATGAAACTCGAAGGGCTGTCGGTGACGGAAACCGCGCGGCTCACCGGTCTTTCCGAGTCGGCCGTCAAGGTGGGCGTGCATCGCGGACTCAAGGCGCTCGCGGCTAAAATCCGGGGATTGCGATGAACACCGACGAACTCATCTCCCTCCTTTCGAACCAGGTGACGCAGGTCGACCGTAGGGCCATCGCACGCCGGTTCGTTCAGGCGCTGCTGATCGGCGCAGCGGGCTCGCTGGTCCTGATGAGCATCGTGTTCGGCGTTCGTCACGATCTCGGCAGCGTCGCCGGTACGGGCATCTTCTGGGCGAAGCTGGCCTTTCCGCTGGCGGTCGCCATCGGCGCGCTGCTCGTCATCGCCCGGATCGGCCGGCCCGGCGCTCGTGCGGGATATGCGTGGGCGCTCGTGGCCTTGCCGTTCGCGGCGGTCTGGATCGCGGGCTGGATGATCGTCGACAACGCGGGCCCGAACGCGCGTGCCGCATTGGTGCTCGGTCAGACGTGGCGCACCTGCCCATTCAATATCCTGCTTCTTTCGATGCCGACCTTTCCCGCTGCGATGTGGGCGATGCGATCGCTCGCGCCGACGCGACTGCGGCTTGCAGGCGCCGTCGTCGGCTTGCTGGCAAGCTCGACGGCGACGATCGTCTATTGCCTGCACTGCCCCGAAATGAGCCCTGCATTCTGGGGCGTGTGGTATGCGATCGGCATGCTGTTGCCCGCGCTCATCGGTGCGTGGACAGGCCCGCGATTTCTGCGCTGGTAGTGTGACCGCTATCCGACGACGCGTGCCCATGCCGCCCGAATGCGACGCCCGCGATCTTCGAGAAGATACGAAGCGAGCAGCGCCAGAAGTCCGGAGACGACGCCCGTCAGCACGTGCTCGACATAGGGCAGACGGTAACGGCTCGCGTGCGCATACGCATCGCCGATTGCAGTCAGCAAGCCGACGATCGCTGCATTGCCGTACCGGTTTTCGTAGAGCTTCGCGGCGGGCGTGAAAGTCAGAAGCACCGCCAGAAGTCCGGTGAAAAGTCCGGTCTTGAACGCTACGGTCCAGTGAGCCATGCTCGCGATATTGCTCCAGCTGCCCGGCATGCAGGTCATGCACGCGCTGGTCGGCTGCCAGAAACGCTGAACGAATAATCTGACCCGCCGCTTCAACTCGCTCGACATGATCGACACCCCTTCTCATTCGTCGATGAGATTCGACTGGCTTACGAGCGCGCGATCTATTGCTTCGAGCGCGTAAATGAAACCGGACTTCCGGCCTTCTTGCCTGATTCGCTGAAGTTCCTTGATCAAGGCAGCGTTCCGATCACCCCTTCCGTACGAGACAAGCGCGCGTGCGCGCCCCACGTAGAACGCTGAAAAGAGCGATGGCTCCCGGCGAGCGTATTCCTCCAGCGCCGCGGCATGATGCTCGGCCGCATCCCAGCGGCGCCGATCGATGCACGCTTCGATCGCGTCACGTCGAAAGAGAAAGTGATTGTGGCTCACCGCGCCGGCCGTGAGCAGCGCCTGCGCTTCCGCAAGCGCGCTTTCGAATACATCGATGTCGTCTGTCACGCGCGCAAGGACGCCCAGATAATGCGCGCCCAGGTAGGCCATGCCCGTCTCCCGGCTGATCGACAAGGCCTCCGCGATATCGTCCAGCGCTTCGCGCCCGCGCCCCGCGATCCGATGCAGCTCCGCACGAAGCGCGAGCGCTTCGCCTTCGAATCTTTTCGACTTCAGTTCGCGCGCGCATCGCAGCGCAGGTTCGACGTGCTCCCACGCACGATCCCATTCGGCGAGATCGTGCAGGCAGTGCCAGGCCGCGTGATGAGCAACGGCGAGCGCCCGAAGATGCCTCACCTTCTCGGCCGCGGCGACACTCGCGAGCGCGGCTTCCAGTCCGGCCTGTGTCTTGCCTGCGAACCACGCCGTGATGGCGCGCATGGGAAGATTGGCGACAGCGATACGTCCGAACCCGTGGCCCTCGCAGAGTTCGATGCAGCGGCTGAAGGCGTCGTGAGCACTGATCATCCGTCCGCGCATGTACTCGGCATCGCCAAGCCCGCCCAGCGCTGCCGCTTCCTGTTCGGCGTCGTGCGCCTCGCGCGCGAGTGCGAGACTGCGTCCATGTTCGCGCACGCAGCCCTCGATATCGCCGCGCGGAAAGCAGAGATTGCCGCGCAGGAAGTGAATGCGCGCCGCCTCGCGCTGAAAGCCCTGTGCGGCAGCGACGCCGGCGGCGAGATGGAGATCGGCCCATGCGCCGTCGAGATCGTCCGTGACGCGCTTGACCGTGGCGCGCCCGATCCACGCCTGGCAGCGCTGCGCGTCGGACACCGCGACCTCGAGCGCGGCTTCGAATGCCGCGAGCGCCGACCGCATGTCGCCGACATCGTGCAGGATATCGCCGCGAAGGCACTCGAGCGCGACGCGCTCGCTGCTCTCGCGCGCAAGCTGAAGGCCCCGTTCGACGAGCCGGAGCGCGGATTCATGGCGATGCGCCCTCGCCTGCGAGCGCGCCGCGTCGCAATAGGCGCGCGCCGCCTCGCAGTCCATTGCCCGATCGAGATGTTCGGCTCGCAGCAGCGGGTCACGTTCCGCATACCACTGCGCGGCCCGACGATGCAGCTCGCGACGCCGGCTTTTCAGCAAGCCGTCATAGACGGCGTCGCGAATGAGTGCGTGATGGAACAGGAATCCGGCACCCTGACGCCGCAGCAAAAGACTCGTCACGAGCGGCTCCAGTGCGGCGCCGGCGCCATCGACGAGATACTCGAGCGCGTCCTTCTCGAAGAGTTGACCGAGTACCGAGGCGGCCTGCAAGACTGTCCTGTCGACGGCGTGGAGCCGATCCATCCGCGCCTGCACGAGACTGCGCACCGTGCCCGGCACGCCGGTTTCGCCGGTTTCGTCGCTTTCCTCCGCGTTGCCCAGCAGCTGCTCGAGAAACAGCGGATTGCCCGCCGCCCGCGCGATGCAGCGCGACGCGAGGTCCGCGGCCGCACCGGGAAACGATGCGGCCATCACGTGCGACTCGCTGACGCTGAGCGCAAGGAGATCGACGAGCGCGTACGGCGCGCCGGCCGCCGCGCGCCACGATTCATCGAACGCGTGGCCGGCGGGACGAGCGGTCAGCACCAGCACTGCCGAACACTGCGCCACGGTCGCCGACAGCCCGGCAAGGTCATTGAGCGTCGATCCATCCGACCAGTGCATGTCCTCGACGGACAATAGTCGAGGTTGCCGGCGGCTCGCGCGCTCGACCAGCCGGCTCACGACATGGCGCCGCCCGCCGGCGCGCGTCGCGTTGTCCATCGCTTCGTAGATTGCGCGATCTGCGAGTGACATCGGCACATCGGCGAGATCCTTCAGAAAAAGCGCGTCGCCGCGATCGATCAGGCCGTCGCCGATCGCGTGCTCGACGCCGCTCACGCCGGCCTGCGCATCACTCGCGTCGTCGAGCGCCAGAAGCCCGCGCACGAGAGACTGCATCGCGCCCCGTCCGGTGGCGGCGCCGAAATCGAGCACGAGGCCGCCGTGGCAGAGAAAGCCCGCATCGCGCGCCTCGCGTTTGAGCTCATCGAGAAGGCGCGTCTTGCCGATTCCGGCCTCGCCGCGCAGTAGCACGGTGCGACCGGCGCCGCTCTCGCGACATGCCCCAAGCATCGCGCGAAGCTGGCGCAGTTCGTCGAGACGACCGACGAACGGCCGTCCCGGCGCACTGTGCAGGAGACCCGCGATACACCACGCCGAAACCGGCTCCGCGAAACCCTTGACGGAAAGCGCGCCGCGTCCGGCGCACTCGACGCGGCCGGCCAGCGCGCGCCGCACAGCCTCCGAAATCAGGATTTCCGCAGGCCCGGCCGCGTCGGTGAGACGCGAGGCGAGATTGACCGTCTCGCCGGTCACGGTGTACTCGCGATGCGCGGCGCTGCCCGTGCCGCTCGCGACGACCTCGCCGCCCGCAATGCCGATATGCACCGCGACCGAACGAGTGAGAACGCGCGACAGGGCGGGCATCGCGTCGCTGATCGCGAGCGCCGCCCGCACGGCGCGTTCCACATCGTTGCCGTGCGAAACCGGCGCGCCGAAAACCGCCATGATCGAGTCGCCGACATGCTTGTCGACGTAGCCTCCATGCTGCTCGACGATGCGATCGGCCGTCTCGAAGTATCGATCGAGCACGGCGACGATTTCTTCCGGATCGGCTTCCCGGCTCATTTTCGTGAAGCCGCACAGATCGGCGAAGAGCACCGCGACCTGCCGCCGTTCTCCTTTCGCCCCGTTCGGGCTCGTGCCCGCGTCTGCCGGGCCGGTGCGCGCGCGCAGTTCCGTCAGCGCATCGAGCAATTTCCGGCGATGCCCGACCGATGCGATTCCAAGATCTTTCAGGTCGTCCGCGGTAAGGCTGCGCAGCACGTCGGCGTCGATGGCGTTCTCGGCGAACACCGTTTCGTACCGTTCCATTCCGAGGCTGCGCAGCCAGACGGCGACGTCCACGATATCTCCGGGCGAAGGAATCGAGTCACTTCAAAGATAGCATCTGGACCCCCGGAGACTCCCGTCAATCGGCGGACCGATAGTGATTGAAACGATTAATGTCAAATCGCGAATACTGATTTGGGCGAATCAGGGTTTTTACCTACAACGCCGCGTCCTACACTGCCTCTCAACGACGAAGCAGTGGAGAGAAACCTCACCACCCGCGGCGTTCCCCAAAATCAGCATTCGGAGGTCATCATGTTCAAGTCCATCGTTCCCGCCATCGCCATCGCTGCCGTTCTCGCCGTTCCGGGTTTCGCCCAGGCGCGAGAAGACGGCCCGGTCACCCGAGCGCAAGTGCGCGCCGAACTGGTTCAACTCGAGCGCGCGGGCTACAACCCTGCGGCCGATCAGACGACCTACCCGGCCCAGATCCAGGCAGCACAAGCCCGTGTCGATGCGCAGCAAGGCGCCGCTGCGTCGTCCTTCGGCGGTGCAAGCGAAGGCGCATCGGCGTCGGGGCATGCGGGCCGGTCGAGCTTCCTCGACCGCATCGTCCGTCCGGAGGCGGCCAATCCGGTCGACTTCAATCGTCCGTAAGCCGCTTTTAGCGCAAGACGCCCGGCCGCGCGCCGGGCTTTGCGCTTTCCAGACCGATGATTCGAGCCGTCCGGCCACCTTTCATCACCCTGTAATCCGTCGATTCGACGATGTTTTCAGACTCGGCCTTTTTCATCGGCCAGTCCGGCGGCACTACAATTTGTGTCTGTCGTTGACACAAATTCTGGATCCGCTGCCTCATGCCCATGCCGTCCCTGCGCCTCGTTTTCGCCTCCCTCGGAATTCTCGCCCTCGCTGCCTGCGCAGGCCGCAGCGCGGTCACGCCGAGCTATCAGCAGGAGCTGTTCAGCACCGGCGCGAGCCCGTTCGCGCACAATTTCGACGCCACCGTCAACGAAACTTGCGAGGCCGCGCGCCGCGCGCTGCTGTCGCAAGGCTTTCTCACGACGATGGGCCAGCCCGACACCGTCGACGCGACCAAAAACTTTCAGCCGAGCGCCGAGACGCACGTCGTCGTGTCTTTCCATGTGGTGTGCACGCCTGGCGAGAACGCGACGAATCAGAGCATCGCGTATGTGAACGCCGTGCAGGACGGCTATGCGCTCAAGAAGAGCGATACGTCGGCGAGCGTCGGGTTGAGCGTGTTGGGGTCGCTGTCGCTGCCGATCCGCTCGAACAGCGACGCGATGGTCAAAATCTCGAGCGAGACCGTGCCCGCCGGCAAGTTCTACGACCGCTTCTTTTCCCTGATGGGCCACTATCTGAACACCGTGCCGCGCAGCGCGCCCGTCGCGGCGGACGAAGTGAAGAGCAAGCCGCTCGCGCCGTCGCTCATCGTCAACTCGCCCGAACTCACGCCGACACCGATCGTCGTGCAGACGCCCGCCGCCGCAACGGCGATCCAGGCATCGGATGCAGTCGCGGCCGGTGCCTCGGATGTCTCCGCGGCGGCGTCCGCAGCGCCAGCGGCGCCGCGAACCACCACGACTCAATAAGCCGCGCGCCGCGTCAGTTAGGCACGTTGACGATGCCGCCCGCCGTCGTAATGGCGTTCGCGCCCGGATCAACGGCGATCGGCGGCAGATTGGGCGCCGTGAGCGCAGGCGCCGATCCCGCCTTGCCGCCGCGCGCCACCGTGCGCACCACCTGAGAAGGCGGCAGCGGCGCGTTGTTCTTCAGGTGATTCCACATCAGGTTGAGCGCCTGAATGTCGTAGTAGTGGACCGGAATGAAGCGCGTGTCGAAGCCCGCCACGCTCAGGAACGCGTCGAAGTGCTGGCCGTTCGTGATTTCATAGAGCGAAAGCTGGCTGTTGTTGCCCTCAGCCACCCGATTCGCGCCGAGATACGGCCGCGACGCATGGTTGATCGGCACGAGCGCATCGGCGCGGCCCTGCACGATGATCGCAGGCTTGCCGCGCAGGTTCGCGTTCACGCGGATCGCATTGACGTTGCCCACCATCGTCGCATTGCCGTTGGTCCACAGCGAGCGCAGGCATGCGGCGCCCGCGTAACTGGCATCGGGCGTCGCCAGGCGATGATCGGCCGCGCCCGCCGTCCCCGCGTTGTACACCAGGTTGATGCCGTTCGTCGGCGGCACGCCGTTGCCGTTGCCGAAGAGCGTCGGCATCGGCGAGACGAGCGGCGCGACGCCCGCCGCGCCCGTTAGCGCGTTGGTCGTGCCGAAGCTGAAGTCGCACAGGTTGTCGAGCACGCTCGCCTTCATGTACGCGTCGGCATACGTGACGGCGACGGCCGGCACGGCTTGCGAGTCCCACATCGGCGCATGGAGCGTGTCGGAGTCGGTCTCGTAGCCGGCCTGATGCAACTGGTTGAGCGCGTCCGTGGCCTGCGCGACGGTATTGCCGCCCGCGACGAGCCCGCTCGCGGCGAGCGTCGCGCACCGCGCCGTGCGGATCGCGTTCGTGGTCGCCACGGGCAACGTCGTCAGATACGGCGCGCCGGCTGCGGCGGGCGCGAGCGCCGCGCAGGGCTGAAGCAGATTGGCGAGCGTCATGTAATCCGCGAGCGGCCGCCCGAACGAGCCGACCGGCACGCCGCCCTGCCGCACCGAGACTTGCGACGGCAGATTCAGATTGATCTGCGGCTCGCCGACGACGACCGCCGTGATCCAGCCATCGGTGTCCTGCTCCGCCGCCGCCAGCGATGCGCCGCCGCCGTTGCTCACCGATGCCGCGATCGTCGTGATGCTGCCTTTGCTGTAGCGCACCTGATGCGTCGAGCCGCTGACCGGGCCGAACATGTCGTTGAGCGCCCAGTATGCAAACTGGATCGCCTGCAGCGTGTTCTTGCCCCAGTCCTTTTCAGGGTTCTGTTGCGAATGCGCGTGCTTGTACGCGTAGCGGTTCGGGAAGGCCGAATTGAACGATGACAGCGCCGACGCGCTCGCGTTCGCCTTGAAGATCGCCTTCGTCCCGGCAATCTCGGCGTTCGCGAGCGTGCCGTCGATC
>Ga0105251_10001678_pt1 | contig 18632 bp, 10 predicted proteins | sample KBSS64metaG_FD_80424 | JGI IMG/M metagenome (GOLD analysis project Ga0105251, IMG submission 80424) | Switchgrass rhizosphere microbial communities from Kellogg Biological Station, Michigan, USA - KBS S6-4 metaG | ecosystem: Host-associated > Plants > Roots > Rhizosphere > Soil | place...
CGTCCCGGCAGCGACTTCCTCTTGCTACTCGACTGGCGGTCATCCATTCAAGCCGATGTTCACGCTTTCACCGCCCGCGCCGCGTTTCTTCCGCGCAGCCACTCGAGCGCCAGCAAAAGGCAAGTAGAAAACACGATCAGAATCGTCGCAAGCGCAGCGATGGTCGGGCTGATGTTCTCGCGGATACCGGTGAACATTTGCCGCGGCAATGTCGTCTGGTCAGCGCCCGCGAGGAACAGCGTCACGACCACTTCATCGAATGACGTCGCGAAAGCGAACAGCGCGCCCGAAATCACGCCCGGCGCAATCACGGGCAACGTGATGCGGAAAAACGTCGTGACCGGATTGGCACCCAGCGACAAACTGGCGCGCACGAGGTTGTAATTGAATCCCTGCAAGGTCGCCGCCACCGTGGTTACGACAAAAGGCACGCCGAGCGAGGCATGCGCCAGAATCAGGCCAACATACGTGTTCGCCAACCCGAGCGGCGCAAAGAACAGATACATGCCGACACCGACCACCACCACGGGCACGATCATCGGCGAGATCAGGACGGCCATTAGCAGCGCCTTACCACGAAAGTTCGCCTTGGTCAGCCCGATCGCGGCCAACGTGCCGAGCACGGTCGCGACCACCGTCGCGGACGGCGCCACGATAAAACTGTTCTTGGCGGCCATGCGCCATTCATCGGACGCCACCAGGTTTTGATACCAGCGCAGCGACCAACCCGGAATCGGATACACCAGGAACGTGCTCGACGAGAACGACAGCGGCACGATCGCCAACACGGGCAGAATGAGATACAGCAGCGACAGCACGGCAAGCGCGCGCAATGCGAAATACCACACGCGCTCGACCCACGACGTATGCGGCGCGAACAGGGGCTTGGCAAGTTTCATCGCAGTAGGCTCCGGTTCAGCCGAGGCTCAATGAAGAACGCGTGAAGCGCCCGTAAATCACGTACAGCACGAGTGTCGCGGCGAGCAGCAAGCCGCCTAGCGCGCACGCCATGCCCCAGTTGATCGTCACGTTGGTGAAGTACGCGACGTAATAGCTGACCATCTGATCGTTCGGTCCGCCGAGCAAGGCCGGCGTGATGTAGTAGCCGATCGCCAGGATGAACACCAGCAGCGCGCCCGCGCCGATGCCCGGATAAGTCTGCGGCACGTACACGCGCCAGAACGCGGCGAACGGATGGCTGCCGAGCGAGATCGCGGCGCGCTGGTAGGTCGGCGGGATCGATTTCATCACGCTGTACAGCGGCAGGATCATGAACGGCAGCAGAATGTGCGTCATCGAGATGTACACGCCGGTGCGGTTGAACAGCAGCGAAAGCGGATCGTGCAGCAGTCCGCTGCCGATCAGCGCTTTATTCACCAGCCCTTCGCTTTGCAGGATCACGATCCATGCCGCGACGCGCACGAGGATCGACGTCCAGAACGGAATCAGCACGAGAATCATCACCAGGTTCGCGCGGCGCTCGGAGAGCGTCGAGATCCAGTACGCGAGCGGATAGCCCAGCAGCAGCGCAAAAAACGTCACGGCCGCGCCGATCACAAAGGTGCGGCTGAACACGGCGAGATAAATCTGCTGATCGGGATCGGTCGGGATGATGTGACCGAACGCGTCCTGCTTATGGTCCAGCGAAGCGAGTAAATAGAACGGCGAATACACGCTGGCATTCTTTGCGATGGCCTGCCAGTACGCAATGTCGTTCCAGCGCTCGTCCAGTTCGACGAATTTCGCATGAATCTGGGCGGGCGTCAGTTTCAACGGCTGGCTGTTATCGTCGACGAACGGCATGGCGCGCGCGGATTTTGCAACCAGTGAGCGATAGCCGGGAATCTCCACGTTGAGGCGCCGCGCCAGCGCACCCATGCCGTCGCTATCGGCGACCGCGGTGAGGTCGACGGCCAATGCGGCATACGCGGTATCCGGCGGCGGAGATTTGCGATCCCAACCGCTCAACGCGCCTAGCGTATGCGGCAGAGCGCTAACCACTTCGGGATTCTGCGCGGCACGGGTCAACAGCGCGCCGATCGGCACGACGAAAATCAGCAGCAGAAAAATCGCGAGCGGCGCGATCAGCAGCAGCGCCATTGCACGCTTTCTGGATTCCGCGGCTTTCAGTTCGCGCTTGAGTCGGCCGGTTGATTCAGGCGTCGAATCGGCGGCAATCGTCATCGTAGTCACACCCGTCTCCTGTCGACCAGAGTTAGCGCTTCAGCGCTTACTCTGGTCCCATGCAAAGCTGTCGATGGAAGTTAGCGCTTTAGCGCTTACTCCCACCCCATGCAGAGCTATCGACCAGAGTGAGCGCTTCAACGCTTAACTCTGGTCCCACCCAAAACTAACAAATCACTTCGAAGCCCACGACGAAAAACGCTGCTCCAGTTCATCGCCATGATCGGTCCAGAACCCGAGATTCTGCAGCACCGCATTCTTGCCGTTTTCCGGCGAGTTCGGCAGATTCGCGAGCGTCTTCGAATCGAGCGCCTTGATCGCCGCCACGTTCACCGGACCATAGGCGATGTGATGCGCGTATTCCGCCTGCGGCTTCGGTGAGATCGAATAGGCGATGTACTTCTCAGCCAGCGCCTTGTTCCGCGAACCCTTCGGAATGCCCCAATAGTCGAGGTCATAGATGCTGCCGTTCCACACCACCTTCAGGTTCTTGCCTTCCCGTTGCGCGGCGTCGATCCGGCCGTTGTACGCGGTGGACATCACCACGTCGCCCGCGACGAGGAACTGCGGCGGCTGCGCACCCGCTTCCCACCACTGGATGTTCGGCTTCAGTTCGTCGAGCTTCTTGAACGCGCGGTCCTGACCCGCCTTGGTGGCGAGCACCTTGTAGACATCCTTCGGCGCGACGCCATCCGCCATCAGCGCGAACTCCAGGTTGTAGCGCGCACCCTTGCGCATGGCGCGCTTGCCCGGGAATTTCTTGACGTCCCAGAAATCGGCCCAGCCGGCCGGCGCGGTTTTCAGCTTGTCGGCGTTATACGCGAGCGCCGTCGACCACACGAAGAAACCCACGCCGCAGGTTTGCGGCGCTTCAGGAATCAGATCCGACTTCTTGCCGATCTTCGACCAGTCGAGCTTCTCGTACAGCCCTTCGTCGCAGCCACGGCCGATGTCGCCCGATTCGACCTCCACCACGTCCCAGTTCACGTGCTTGGCTTCGACCATCGCCTTGACCTTGGCCTGCTCGCCGTTGTATTCGACGGCGGTCACCTTGTTGCCCGTTTGCGATTCGAACGGCTGGTTGAACGCGGCCTTTTGCGCGTCGCCGTTCGCGCCACCGAAATTGACGACCGTCAGTTCGGCGGCATTGACTTGCGCGGCTCCCAGCGCGAGCGCCACAGCACCGACAGCGATGGCGCAGCGCGATTTCCCGATCTTGCTCATGGTGTGTTGCTCTCCTTTGGTGGTATGCGTGAAGCTAGGTACGGTGCGGCTTGTTATGTGCGGCTGACTTCGACTGCGTGCGTCCGACGAATCATGCGTTGACCGCGCTCACGCCCCCGCGAAAACCCGCAGATGCTCGGGCGCAAACTCCAGCGCAACCGGTGCGCCGGGCGCGAATGTATCGAGCAATTCCGTGCCGAGCGGCACCTTGACGAAGCACTCGTCCTGTTCCGGCAGACCGCAACGCATGCGCACGTGGTCGCCGAAATAGATCAGCCCGCGCGCCTCGCCGCTCAGCGCATTGGCGCCCGCGCGCGACACGCCGTTCGCAAGCTTCATGCGCTCGGGCCGGATACACGCGACGGCCGGCGTGCCCGCCCGCGCCCCTCCGATATTGCGGCCCGTCAGCCGCGTGCCGTCAATCAGATGAAACTCGCAGTACTCGCCGTCCACGTTCGCGATCGTGCCGCGCAGCTTGTTGCTGTCGCCGATGAAGTTGGCGACGAACTCATTGCACGGCGATTCATAGAGACGGTCGACGGTATCCAGTTGCTGCACGATGCCTTTATCGAACACCGCGACGCGGTCCGACATGGTCAAGGCTTCGCCCTGATCGTGCGTAACGTAGACGAATGTGACGCCGAGCTTCTCGTGCAGCGATTTGAGCTCGTACTGCATGTGTTCGCGCAACTGCTTGTCGAGCGCGCCGAGCGGTTCGTCCATCAGCACGAGCTTCGGCTCGAACACCAGCGCCCGCGCCAGCGCGATACGCTGCTGCTGGCCGCCGGAAAGCTGCGCCGGATAACGCTTGGCGAAGCTCTCCATGCGCACCATCTTCAGCGCGTTATTCGTACGATGTGCGCGTTCTTCGGCAGAAAGCTTGCGCACGGTAAGCGGGTACGCGACGTTCTGCTCGACCGTCAAATGCGGGAACAACGCGTAGTTCTGAAACACCATGCCGATGTTGCGCTTATGCGGCGGCACGGTGTTGAGCAGCGTGCCGTCGAGCCAGATCTCGCCGCCGGTGGGAAATTCAAAGCCCGCCAGCATCATCAGACAAGTTGTCTTGCCCGAACCCGACGGCCCGAGCAGCGTCAGGAATTCGCCCTGATAGATATCCAGATCGAGTTGCTTGACGACCAGCGTTTCGCCGTCGTAAGTCTTGCGCACACCTCGAAAGCTGACGATCACGTCATCGGTTTTCATCGCCCTAGTCTCCTCTGTCGACCGGAGTAAGCGCTGAAGCGCCAGCTCCGGTCCCATGCAAGATGGTTGCTGCGCTCCGGCCGGTTCCCCCTGCAAAACAGAGGGATAGCGTCAATTGCGTGGCCCACTATAGTCTCTTACGGTTCTACAATATGGAACCATTTCATTATTCCGGATAGAACCACTTGGACACCGTGATTTTGTCGGATTGGCTCGCCGCGCGACTCGACCGCACCGCCGCCGAGCCGGTCTACCGGCAGACGCTGCGGCTCATGCAGCAGGCGATTCTGACCGGCCAGCTACCGCCCGGCACCAAGCTGCCGAGCTCCCGCACGCTGGCCGAAGACCTCGGCATCGCGCGCAATACCGTGCTGCACGTCTACGATCAGTTGACCGCCGAAGGCTACGTGATCTCGACCACCGGCAGCGGCACGTATGTGGCTGACACGCGGCCGGACGCCGCGGCGGTGAACGCGCGCAAGAAGCCGGCGGTGGCCCGTGCCGATGCGCCGGGCGATCCGGCCGCGGAGGCTCCGAAACCGCCAAAACGCGGTCTCAGCGACCTCTCGACTCGCGGGCGGCGCCTGATCGATCAGGCCGGCGTCTCCGCCAAGCAGTGGGGCGCGTTCATGCCGGGCGTGCCCGACGTCGCGGAGTTCCCGGCGCGCACGTGGAGCCGCTTGCAGGCGAGGTTGTGGAAAGAAGCCAATCCCGATCTGCTCACCTATGCGCCGGGCGGCGGCTACCGGCCGTTGCGGCGGGCGCTGTCGGATTACCTGCGCGTCGCGCGCTCGGTGAATTGCACGCCGGATCAGATCATCATCACGACGGGCATTCATCAATCGATCGATCTGGCCGTGCGTTTGTTGACCGACGTCGGCGATCGCGCGTGGGTCGAGGAGCCGTGCTATTGGGGCGCACGCAGCGTGCTGCAATCGTCGGGGATCACGCTGGTGCCGGTCCCGGTCGACGACGAAGGCCTGAACCCCAGCGAGCAGGATTTGCAACAGCCGCCGCGCCTGGCGCTCGTCACGCCGTCGCATCAATATCCGCTCGGCATGGTGATGAGTCTCGCGCGCCGCCGCACGCTGCTGGAATACGCGCGCCAGCACAACGTCTGGATCATCGAGGACGACTACGACAGCGAGTTCCGCTACGGCAGCCGGCCGCTCGCCTCGCTGCAAGGGCTCGACGACGCGGGCCAGGTGATCTACGTGGGCAGCCTGGGGAAGATGCTGTTTCCGGGTTTGCGGATCGGCTACATGATCGCGCCGGAACATCTGGTGGATACGTTTCGCACCGGCGTGGCCGAGCTTTATCGTGAAGGGCAATTGATGCAGCAGGCGGTGATGACCGACTTCATCATGGACGGCCATCTCACCTCGCACGTTCGCCGCATGCGCGCGCTCTACGGCGAACGCAGGCAGATTCTGATCGACGCGATCACCGCGCGTTTCGGCAACGAACTGCCGGTGATAGGCGACGAAGCCGGCCTGCATCTGGTGCTCTGCCTGCCGGATCACGCGGACGATCGCGCGGTGACAGTCGCGGCTTTCGATGCCGGCGTGATCGTGCGGCCGCTCGCCGCCTACTACAGCAGCGCCACCCCCGCGCGGCGCGGACTGCTGCTGGGTTATGCGTGCGTGGCGAACGAAAAGATCGGGCCGGCGTTCGACACGCTCGCGCGCGTGATCGAGCGAACCGCGTTGAAGGCGCCGACGCGCGCGGCCTGATCGGCGCGGCCGCGCGGATCGCCGGTCGATTCGCACTGAAGCGCGCGCCGCCGCCCCTGTCGAGCGGCGAGCGGGCGCTTACAACACACCTCAGTTCAAGCCGAAATCCACCCGCGTCGTCGCGCCCTTGTCCTTGATGCCCTCGGCGTTCAGCTTCGGCGCGACGATAAACACACGACTGCTGTCGATCTTGCCCTCCAGATACTGCTGCACGCTTTGCGCACGCTGCTGCGCGAGCTGGCGCAAGCTGGCCTCGTCGATCGGTGCGTTGGCGGCGAGCGCGTTCTTCATGTCGTCGTCCGGCAGGCTCCTGGTCAGGCCGACAAAGTTGCGCGGCTTCTTGAAGTCCGCCGACTTGTAGGCTTTGGTCAGATACTTGTCGTATTCCTGCGGATCGACGGTCATGGTCGAGACATCGACACTCTCGCCGTTGCCCACCACATCCTTGATCTTCTGCTGCCTGACGAGGCGATCGACATAGCGCATCCGCAAGGCGGGCTCGTCGATGGCCGGGTCGACCCGGCCGATCACGTCCATCCGGATCGACGACTTGTCGGCGAGCACCTTCACGATCGTGTCCAGCTTCTTGCTGTCGGCGTCCGAGAGCTTCGCCGAGCCCGGCTCGAACTCGACGTAACCCAATTCCTCGCCGTTGCCGCCGAAGGCATTGGCGATCAGCGAGAACGGCGACGTTACCGCCTTCTGCAACAGGTTGAGCACCGCGTGCCAGATCAGGCCGCCAATGCTGAACTCGGGATTCGACAACGAACCGGACACGGGCAGATTCACGTCGATTTCGCCGCGCGAATTTTTCAGCAGCGAGATGGCGAGACGCACCGGCAGTTTGGTCGCCGTATCGTTTTCGACGTGATCGCCGAACGTTAGCTGATCGATGAACAGGTGATTGTTCGCGTTCAACTGGTCGTTCTCGAGCGTGTAATGCAGGTCGACGTTCAGCTTGCCCTTGGTGATCGGATAACCGGCGTATTTCGCCGAATACGGCGTGAGGTTGGTCAGCTCGATATCGTGCGCGCTGGCGGTCAGGTCGAGCGACGGCTTCGCAACCAGCGGATTGACCGTGCCGCGAATCGACAGCGGACCGTTGGCCGCCAGTTTCGCGGCGATGTCCACCGGCGCGGGCGTGGTCGATTGCGTGCCGAACGCGCCCACCGTGCCCTGAATGCCGACCAGGTTGGCCGTGAAATTCGGCTTGACGAAGTTGTCCGTGTACGTCACGCGGCCCTGCTGCAACACCAGTTGGCCGAAGTGCAGCTTCACCGGGCTTTGCGGCGGCGCGGCGGCCGTGACGGTCGCCGTCGCCACCGGCACGATCGCGGGCGTGGCCGCCGAAGCCGGGACCGGCGCGGACGCCGCCGCCACGGCCGACGACGCTTGCGGCGTCAACGGCACCGGATCGGCGCCGCTGCCGTCGCGCGTGAGCGATTGGGCGGCGCCACCTTCATGGGCGACCACCTGATTGAGGTTGAGCTTGCCTTGCGCGTCGAGCAGCACGCGCCCGTAGAACCTGGTGAACGTGACACGGCCCGCGTCCACCACGGTGCCGCGCTCGTCGTAGTCGGCTTTCAGATTGGACAGCGCGAGCGAGCCCCAGCCGGCGAACCGGTCGGAAGTCGCCTTGTCGAGCATTCGCACGTCGACCAGCGCCATGTCGCCGTGGTAGCTCGCCTTCAACGTCTTCGCCTGAGTCACCGCGAGTTCGCCGTTTGCATTGAGCAGCGCGCTCGCGATCACCGCATTCAACTGACTGCCGAAATACGGTTCGAAGGCCGCGGCGTCGAGCCGGTTCGCGTTCACCTTGACGGCCAGCTTGAGCGGCGTGGCCGTGACGTTGCCCGTCAAGCCGAGCGTGCCTTTCTTGTTGAGTGTTGCCTGGAGCTCGATTGGCAGCGCACGGCTGAGGTCGTCGCTGATCTGCCGCACCTTGAGTTGCAGCGGCGCGATGTTCAGCTTGACCGGCTGCGGCGTGGTGTTGTCGGTGAAATTGGCCGTGGCGTCCTTCAGGCTCAACTCGCCGATCTTGTAACGCCATACGGGCGCTTCCGCCTGCGCTTTCGTGACCGCGTGCGTCGCCGTGCGCCGCTGCTCCGTTTCATGCGGACCAGCGAGCGAAGCCAGGTCGATGCTGCCGTCTTTCAGCCGCGCCGCGTTGACCAAGAGGCCGGTCGTGTCGACGCCCGTGATGTCGGCCGTGCGTGCCGCCACGTCCACCTGCTTGACCGTCACGCGGCCTTGCGCGAGCGAGATGACCGGCTCCTTGCTGCCGCGCGCCGCCAGCTTCAGCGATTGCAGATCCAGTTGCGTATCCGCGACCATCACGGCCACCGGCGATCTGGACCAGTTCGCGCCGACATTCGCGCTGGCGGAGAGCGCGCCGTCCAGCACTTGCGTGGCAGTCGCGGTGTCGAGATACGGTTGCAGCAGCGGCAATTTCAATGACTTCAGGTCGAGCTTGGCGCTGGCCGTTTGAGCGACGAGGCCGAACGCGCCCGCCGCGCCGAGCGAGCCGCCATCGCCCTTGAAGTCCGTGTTCAGCGTGTAATGCGCGGGCGCGGTGGCGAGCGTCGAAAAATCGGTCAGCGTGACGGCCAGCTTTTGCAGGCCGAGGTCGACAGGCCGCGAGCCGGCTTCGTCGTGGACGTTCACTACGCCGTCGTTGAGCGCGAAGCGTTTGATCGACAGATCCAGCGGCGGGGCGGCCTTTGCACCGACCGTTGGCGTGGCGCTGGCGCCTGATGCCGCGGCCGGCGCGCTAGCGGCGGGCTTCGCCGCAGTCGCGTCGGATGCGGATGCAGCCGCGCTTCCCGAAGCCGCCGGCGTCGGCGCGAACATCCGCTCCACACTCAGCACACCGTTTTTGTCGCGCGCCAGATTGGCGCTCGGCGCGTCGATACGAATATCGTCGAAGTGATAAAGGCTCTTGAGCGGCTCGAGCGTCGCGGCGGCCACATGCACCGTGCGCGCGGCGAAGAACGGCGCCTTGCCCGGGTCCCGCACGTCCACGTCGTTCATATCGACGGTGCCCGCCACGCGCAACGAAGGCGCGTCGTGGGACATCACGAAGTTGAGCTTGAGGTCGGTGGAGAGCTTGCCGGATTGCACGATCACCGGCAGCCTGGCCGGCGCGTACGACATGAGCCGCGGCACATCGAGCCCGTCGAAACGCAGCGACACTTCCGACTCGCGCGACGCCGCGAACGGCTTGGTCTTGCCGTCGATGGCAAGCGGACTGCCGTCGATGCGCGCGCGCAGCAGCGGTTCGACGAAGATATCGGTTTTCGAAGGCAGCGTGGCGATGAACGGAATGCCGAGCTTCCACTGATCGATCACGTGGGTCGCGCCGAGCAGCTTGTCGTCGAACGTGATCTGGCCGTTTTCCAGACGAATGTTCGACACCGAGAAGAGCGTCGGCTTGCTATCGGGCGCGCTCGGCTGGCTCGCGAACTTCTCGATCAGGTCGGTGAAATTGAAGCGTTGCGCGTCGTAGCGCACGATATGAAAGCGCGGCGAATCGAGTTGCACTTCATCGACGATCGGCGCGGCGCGAAACAGCGAACTCCACGACGCCCGCACGATGAGCCGCGCGATATCCACGAAATCGCCCGCGCCGCCGCGCTCGCCGATATGCACGCGGTCGGCTTCGAGCGTGAGCGTGTAGGGATTGAGCGCGATGCGGCCGATGCTGGCCGGCCGGTCGAGTTGTTTGCTGAGCTGTTGTTCGGCGATATGGCGAATCAGCGGCGGCGCCGCGAAAAAACCCAACAGGCCGAACGCTACGAGGAAAATCAGCAGACCCATGATAACGCGCCGAGTGCGGCGTGACTGCGCGACCTCGCGCACGGTCTGAATGGAAGAGGCTAGTGACGCTTTATTGAGGCTTGCCATGCTCGGTCTTGGGTAATGCGGCGGCAAGCCCGCCGCGAAACGAAAATCCCGCAAGCGGCAGTATAAGTCTGGAACCTCGCACGAGACAGCAATGTAAAGCGTGCTTACACAATGCTCCACGCGACAGCGCCGCATGTGCGTCGCGCCACAGCGGCGGACATGCGGCGCTTCATACCCCGCTCATGCGTTGCTGTCACATCGCTGCCGCATGGCAGCGATGCATGCCGCTGAAGGAGTCGACTGAAGCGGTCTACTGACGCACGACGGCCGGCGGTTGCCAACTGCCGTCGGTGGCTTCCGGCCTGGGTGCGTACAGACGCAGCACCAGTTGCAGATCCGCGCGCGGCGCGGGCAGCCAGTTGCCGCTCTTGCCGCGCGTGGACGACACGATCACGTCGAGCGAACCGTCGCGATTGCGGCGCGCGCCATTGCGGTCGCCGACCGCGAGACGCGCCGGCGCGCTTTCGCCCAACGCGCCATCCTTCGTATAGGCGGTGATCGACCAGAAGCCGCGCACCGGCGGCAACTGGTTCGGCGCGAAGTGAATCACGTAGCGGTTCGCGCCGTTGAGCGCATGGCCGTCGCTGTCCTGGGTGACGACCGCGCGCACTTCGTCGTCCTTCGTGCCGATGCCCGGTTGCGTGGCGGCGGCATAAGCGCGCAGCGCGTAATCGGGACCGTAGTTGCCCACGCCGTCGCCGAACCAGTTCCAGCCGTTGCCGGTCAGCAGATTGGACGGCTGCGTGACGACGCGCTCGTGACCATCGGCGAGACCGGCCGCGACGGCCTCGGGCGCGTTCGGCAGCTTCACGGGCTCGCCTGGCGTCACGCCCAGGTCCGAAAGGAATTTCAGTGCATGCGGGTCGGCCGGCGTCGGCGGATTGTCCGGCAAGGCCTGCGCGAGCCGGTTGAAGAAACCGTTGGCGTCGAGCGCGGCGACCTGCGCGGCCGGCGTGCCGGAGGCGCCCACTGCGGCATCGGCGGCACTCACGCGTGGCGCAGCGATCGACACCGAGCGCGTGTCGCCTGCATAGACGCTCAGCGGCGCGACGCGAATGGCGCGCTGCAGCTTGCGCACCGCCGTCAGGTCGCGCGTGCCGTTCGACTGAATGCGCACGCTCACCCACGCGTTGCGGGTCGGCACGTCGACGCGCTTCACGCCCTTGGGCAAGTCGCCCTGCCAGCCGGGGCTCACGAACGCAATCGTTTGCGCCTTGATGCCCGCGGCGCGGGTGGCGAACTGCGAACTGGTCGACCAGACGACGTTGGTCCACATGTCGAGCACGCGGGCGTCGACGTAACGGCCGCGCGAGTCGGGCAATGACACGATCACCGGCTCGCTGCCCACGTCCAGCCAACCAGTCGAATCCAGCGTATCGAGGCTCGGCTGCAACGGATACGCCGCGCCGATCGGCGGCAATGCCTGGGCGTGGCGCAACGTATTGAGCGGCGCATGGCCCGGATCGGTGCCGACCGCCGCGTCGCGTGCGACGCCCATCAGCACCAGCGGATAGCCGAACACATAAGAATCGGCGACTTCGTCCTTGATCCAGCCAGTATTTTTTTGCGTCGCGGACGGGGTGGACGCGCACCCCGCCAGAAATGCGAGGCCCGCGAGCGATGCGCAGGTCCAGTGAAGCGTAAACAGTTCTCGGCGATTTTTTATCATTCGTTCAGGTGGCGGAACGTGCTGCCCTAAGGGAGACGTCGGTACGCAGCGAATCTGTCCGCGTGGTCTCGCAAGACCCAGCGCAGCCAGTCCGCGGTGGCGATGCCGACAACATCGGGGTTGTATCGTATCCTTGTCCGCTAGGCAAGCGCAAAGGTCGCAATAGCGGTTGTAACGAGCGAACAACGTGCATTTGCGGTGCGGTTGACGATTTTTGTCAGCCCGCCCGGCGCGCGCCGCCGAGATTCTTTTTCGTTCACCGCTGCCTCGGTCCACCCATGATTCCTCCTTGACCTTGCCATCATAGGAAGGTTAATACTGGGTTCAGAACGCGGCCTCATGCCGCCACGAGCCTTCCACCATGACTGAACTTGCCAACCCACAGCGCTCCGCCGAGGCTGCCGCCACGCCCGCCCGCACCGCCGAACTCGACATCGGCGGCATGACCTGCGCCTCGTGTGCGATGCGCGTCGAAAAGGCGCTGGCCAAAGTGCCGGGTGTCGTGCGCGCGTCGGTGAATCTCGCCACTGAAAGAGCCCGCATCGACAGCGACGCCACCGTCGAACTCGAAACGCTCGCGAACGCCGTGCGCAAGGCGGGCTACGAAGCCACGCCGTCAGCACGCGCCGACGACGCGGCGTCCGTCCAAACGCCGCAAACCGCGGAGCTGACGATCGGCGGCATGACCTGCGCGTCGTGCGCGATGCGCGTCGAAAAAGCGTTGGCGAAGGTGCCGGGCGTCGCTAGCGCGTCGGTGAATCTCGCGACCGAAACGGCAACCGTCAATCTGAGCGACGCGGCCACCGAAGCGGAGGCGCTGATCGCCGCCGTCACGAAAGCGGGCTACGAAGCGTCCTTGATCGCGCCGCCGGACACAGCACCGGCCGAGGACAACGCCGGCAGCGCCCTCCCCGCCGACCGCAAACGCGAGCAGACTCGCCGCGAACTCGCGGCCGTGCTCGCGTCCGCCGTGCTGACGCTGCCGCTCGCCGCGCCGATGATCGGCGAATGGTTCGGCGTTCACGTCATGCTTGCGCCGTGGCTGCAATTCGGCCTCGCCTCGATCGTGCAGTTCGTGTTCGGCGCGCGCTTCTATCGCGCGGCCTATCGCGCCGTGCGGGCCGGCGCGGGCAACATGGATTTGCTGGTGGCGCTCGGCACGTCGGCGGCTTATGGCATCAGCGTCTATGAACTCGCGACCCATCCGGGCGACATGATGCATCTGTACTTCGAGGCTTCGGCGGTGGTCATCACGCTGGTGCGCTTCGGCAAGTGGCTCGAGGCGCGCGCCAAGCGCCAGACCACCGACGCCATCCGCGCGCTCAACGCGCTGCGCCCGGATCGCGCGCGCATCCGCGTCGGCGCGAACGAACGCGACGTGCCGCTCGCGCTGGTGCGCGTCGGCACGGTGGTGATCGTGCGGCCCGGCGAGCGCGTGCCGGTCGACGGCGCGGTGCTCGAAGGCCGCACCCACATCGACGAATCGCTGATCACCGGCGAAAGCCTGCCGGTGCCGAAGCAGGCGGCCGATCCGGTCACGGCCGGCTCGATCAACGGCGAAGGCGCGATTGCCGTGACGACCACCGCGATCGGCGCGGAAACGACGCTCGCGCGAATCATCCGGCTCGTGGAAAGCGCGCAGGCCGACAAGGCGCCGATCCAGCGGCTGGTCGACCGGGTCAGCGAAATCTTCGTGCCGGCGATTCTGGCGATCGCGGCATTCACGCTGGCGGGCTGGCTGATCGCCGGCGCGGGCGGCGAAACCGCGATCCTGAACGCAGTTGCCGTGCTGGTGATCGCGTGCCCGTGCGCGCTCGGGCTCGCGACGCCGGCCGCGATCATGGCCGGCACCGGCGTGGCGGCGAAGCACGGCGTGCTGATCAAGGACGCCGAGGCGCTGGAAACCGCGCATCGCGTGAATATCGTCGCGTTCGACAAGACCGGCACGTTGACGCTCGGCCAACCGTCGGTGACGGCGTTCGAACCGATCGGCGGCATGGGCCGCGACGAGGCGCTCGCGCTCGCCGCCGCGGTGCAACGGCACAGCGATCATCCGTTGGCGCGGGCCGTGGTGAAGGCGTATGAAGCGGCGATGTCGGCGTCGGCTGAGGAGCCGTCGACGAGCGACGAGGCTGCCGCCTCCGACTCCGCCGCCGTCGCGGCACCCGCGTTGGCTATGGCGCTCGCCGCCAGCGCCGCACGCGCGGTCCCGGGCCGCGGCGTCGAAGCGGACATCGACGGCCACACGCTGGCGCTTGGCAGCACACGCTGGCTCAACGAACTGGGCATCGCGTCGCAGCCGGAACTCGCCGCACGCGCCAAACAACTCGAAGCCGACGGCAACACCGTCTCCTGGCTGATGCAGCGCGATTCGCAAGCGCCCGCCGCGCTCGCGCTGATCGCTTTCGGCGACACCGTCAAACCGACCGCGCGCGCCGCCGTCGAACGTCTCGCGCGGATGGGCATCAGGAGCGTGCTCGTCACCGGCGACAACCACGGCAGCGCGGCAAGCGTCGCGAGAGCGCTCGGCATCGAGGAGTTCCACGCCGAGGTATTGCCCGACGACAAAGCCCGCGTGATTCGCGACCTGAAAATCAACAGCGCCGGCATCGTCGCGATGGCCGGCGACGGCATCAACGACGCGCCCGCGCTCGCCGCCGCCGACATCGGCATTGCGATGGCGACCGGCACCGACGTCGCGATGCACGCGGCCGGCATCACGCTGATGCGCGGCGACCCGGCGCTGGTGGCCGACGCCATCGACATCTCGCGCAAGACCTGGCGCAAGATCCAGCAGAACCTGTTCTGGGCTTTCGTCTACAACCTGATCGGCATTCCGCTCGCCGCCTTCGGTTTGCTGAACCCGATGCTGGCGGGCGCGGCAATGGCGTTTTCGAGCGTGAGCGTGGTCACCAACGCGCTGCTGCTGCGCGGCTGGCGCGGCGCACCGGGCCGCTGAAGCGAGCAAGCGCGGAACATCTCGTAAGCGATGTTCCGCAATGACCCGACGCTTTCGATTAGCTAAAGAAAACGGGCGGTGCGGTCGTAAACAAGACACCGATGCCGGATATGCCTACGCATGGTCCGCGCAGCGCTTCTCTTCCCTTACTCCGCAACCGCCCATGGAACTTCTCTCATTGCGCCGCGCCAGCGTCGGCGCCCGGCTCGCCGTGCTCTCCTGCGTGCTGGTGGCGTTGATTTTCGCCGCCTTCGCGCTGGCGCTCACGCGCACCGCCGGCAAGCAGGTCAGCGATCAGGTGCTCGAACGCATTGCCGATAAGGACCGCTCCATCGCGGCGATGATCACGTTGTTCGACAAGGCGCTATCGACCGAAGTCGATCGCTCGACGTCGCTGTTCGCGAGCTTCCTGCCTCCCACCTATACGCTCGACGAAACGCAGAAGATCGACGTCAACGGCGTCGCCGCTCCCACCATGAAGGCCGGCGACAAAGTTCTGAACATGGACTTCACGATCCCCGACCAGTTTCTGGAACGCAGCGGCGCGATCGCCACCGTGTTCGCACGCAGCGGCGACGACTTCGTGCGCGTGACCACATCGCTGAAGAAACAGGACGGCTCACGCGCGATCGGCACGCTGCTCGACCGCAAGGGACCGGCGTATGCGCTGGTCGTCGCGAACAAGTCCTATACGGGACTCGCCGCGCTCTTCGGCAAACGCTACATCACGCAGTATCGCCCCGTCACCGATGCAAGCGGCCGCGTGATCGGCGCGCTGTTCGTCGGCGTGGAGGTGGACAAGGAAATCCAGTCGGTCGAGGAAGGCATTCGCAAGCTGAAGATCGGCGACAGCGGTTATTACTTCGTGCTCAACGCGTCGAAAGGCGCGGACCGCGGCAAGCTGATCGTTCATCCGGCCGCCGCCGGCCAGAACGCGGACAACGCGAACGCGCCGTATCAGCAGATGCTCGACATGAAGGAAGGCCGGCTCGAATACAGCTCGGCCGACGCGACGCTCGGCGAGAGCGGCGCGCGCGACAAGTTCGTGTCGTTCGTCACCGTGCCGGAATGGCAATGGCTGGTGGGCGGCGTCGCGCCGCGCGACGAGGTGATGGCCGACGTCACCGCCACCCGCAATCAGTTCCTGCTGATCGGCTTCGCGCTGGTCGGCGTGTTCGCCGTGGTGTTCCTGTTCGCGGTGCGCCGCCTCGTGAGCCGTCCGCTCGATGAAGCCGCCAAGGCGTCCGAGCGTTTCGCGGCGGGCGATCTGAGCGTGCGCGTGGCGCAAGCCGGCAACGCGCGCGCCGATGAAATCGGCCGCCTGATGCAGTCGATCGACGGCATCGGCGAAGGTCTTGCGCGCATCGTCTCGCAGGTGCGCAACGCGTCGGCCGACATGTCGCACGGCACCGAAAAGATCGCCACCGGCAGCGGCAACATCGCCGCGCGCATCGCCACGCAGGCGAGCAGCCTGGAGGAAACGGCGGCCAGCATGGAGCAGATCACGTCGACGGTGCAGCAGAACGCCGACCACGCCGTGCAAGCCAACACGCTCGTCACGCGCGCCGCCGATGCCGCGCTCGAAGGCGGCCGCGCCGTCGAACGCGTGGTCTCGACGATGGGTGAAATCAGCCGCTCGTCGCAGAAGATATCGGAGATCACCAGCGTGATCGAAGGCATCGCGTTCCAGACCAATATCCTCGCCTTGAACGCCGCGGTGGAAGCGGCGCGCGCCGGCGAACACGGCAGGGGCTTCGCGGTGGTGGCCTCGGAAGTGCGCGCGCTCGCGCAGCGCAGCGCGGCTTCGGTGAAGGAGATCGAGAGTTTGATCGCGGCCTCCACGGCGACCGTCGACAGCGGTTTTCGCATCGCCGAGGAAGCCAGCGCCACGATGCAAGGCATCGTTCAACAGGTCGGCCAGGTGCGCGCGATCATGGGCGAGATCAGCGTGGCGTCGCGCGAGCAATCGGGCGGCATCGAACAGGTCAATCTCGCCGTCACGCAGATCGGCGAGGCGACCCAGCAGAATGCGACGATCGTCGGCGAAGCGGAACTCGCCGCGGCCGAGTTGCGCGAGCAGGCCGCGCGTCTCGCGCAGGTGGTGAGCGTGTTCAAGCTGGGAAGCGGGCGCGATTGAACCCTGCCGAAGCGACGGCGCGTTGCTTCTCACGCGCCGTTATCGTCGCCCGTTTTCGCTGTCGCCGTGCCTCAGAACTCGACGTCCAGTTCGTCGATCTCTTCCACTTCCTGCTGCGCGTCGGCGATCCACTGCCGCATTTCGGGCAGCGCCATGATGCGTTGCCCGTATTCGACGATCTCAGGGTCGAGCTTCACGTCGTAGGTGACGAAGCGCGTCACCACCGGCGCGTACATCGCATCCGCCGCGGTGCGCTCGCCGAACAGAAACGGACCGCCGTACTCCTTCAGGCACTCGCCCCAGATCGCCACGATCCGGTCGATATCCGATTGCGCGCGCGCCCATACCTTGAAGCCCGGAAAATGCGCCTTGAGGTTCATCGGCAACGCCGAGCGCAACGAAGCGAAACCCGAGTGCATCTCGCCGCAGATCGAGCGGCAATGCGCTCGCGCGCGAATGTCTTTCGGCAACAGCGCCGCTTCGGGTTTCAGTTCGTTCAGATATTCGGCGATCGCCAGCGTGTCCCAGACCTTGATGCCGTCGTGCACGAGACACGGCACGAGGATCGACGGCGACAGCAGCAGCAGTTCGGCGCGTGCCACAGGGTCGTCGATCGGCGTCACGATCTCTTCGAACGGCAAGCCACTGAATTTCGTCAGCAACCAGCCGCGCAGCGACCATGACGAATAGTTCTTGCTGCTGATGGTGAGCGTCGTTTTCGTCATACGTTTCTCCTCCGATGAGGCGTTCGTCGACGCCGGGCGATGCCATGCACGCTGCCGTGCGCGGGCGCACCAAAGCGCGGCAATCCGGGCGCGCTCGTTTAAGGCGCGCAAATGCTATGCCAACGCGGGGCACCGCCGCCCGTGCGCGCCTATCATTGGCACATGACTTGCCTATATTCGTGCTCTTTTTCCTCTTACGCATTCGTGCGAAGGTTATGAACCTGTTCGCATACCCTACTTACCAGGCTTTCGCCGACATGATGCTGCCGATTCGGCACGGCGCGGCACTGGTGAATCATTCGCTCAACGCGTGGCCCGCGTTCGGCGAAACCTCGCGTGGCCGCTCCCTCGGCGCGGCCTGCGATCTGTTGACGCTGGCGGGCCTTACGCCCGTGCGGCCGCCCTTCGGCATCGACAGCGTGGTGGCGGAAGGCAAGCCCGTTGCGATCGTCGAGGAGATCGTGGCGCACACGCCGTTCTGCTCGCTGCTGCATTTCCGCAAGGACACTACGCTCTCCTCACCCCAACCGCGCGTGCTGGTGATTGCGCCGATGTCAGGCCACTTTGCCACGCTGTTGCGTGGCACTGTGCGCACCATGCTGGCCGAGCACGATGTGTACGTCACCGATTGGCACAACCCGCGCGACGTGCCGTTGAGTCAGGGGCGCTTCGGCTTCGACGAATTCGTGCAGCACGTGATCGACTTCACCGAAACGATCGGCCCCGGCGCGCACCTTTTGGCGGTGTGCCAGCCGACGGTCGCCGCATTGGCCGCGGTCGCGCTGATGGCCGACGACGATCACCCCGCGCAGCCCGCCAGCATGACGCTGATGGCCGGCCCGATCGATACCCGCATCAACCCGACGCGCGTCAACGATCTGGCCAAAAGCAA
>Ga0105251_10001679_pt1 | contig 18629 bp, 17 predicted proteins | sample KBSS64metaG_FD_80424 | JGI IMG/M metagenome (GOLD analysis project Ga0105251, IMG submission 80424) | Switchgrass rhizosphere microbial communities from Kellogg Biological Station, Michigan, USA - KBS S6-4 metaG | ecosystem: Host-associated > Plants > Roots > Rhizosphere > Soil | place...
CTCTTCGCTGATATGGGTGATGCGATCCACCATCAGCATGTTCGGGGCGGGCAGTTGCGCGTTACCTGGGCCGAACAGCTCACCGCGACTGCAGCGCAGCAGATCTTCCCGGGTAAAGGCGTTTTGTTTGGTCATGCGAGCTCCTCAATAGTTACATGCGGCAGGGGGGACTGACTCTTCCCGGCCGATCGAAGCCCTCATGCCTCGAATCGACAGCCTACACATAGACTATTGCGTTGTAGTGAAAGTCACAGCACACGGGACATGAATGTACACTTGTGCACTGAAATTATAAATCAAGCCGGTTTCACGGCTTGTTTGGGTGCCTAAGACTGCCGCACTTTCGTCTTTCACGCCAGTCGCACGTGGCATTCAAGGCACCCAACGCTGGAGAATCCGCTGCAGGTCAGTGCGTTTGAAGGGCTTGGCCAGGTAATCGTTCATACCGGCCTGCAGGCATTCTTCGCGGTCGCCTTGCAGGGCATTCGCGGTCAGGGCGATGATCGGCAACTGGGCGTTATCAGGCAGTTGGCGGATCTGCCGGGTGGCTTCATAGCCGTCGACGAGCGGTAGCCGACAGTCCATCAGCACCGCCGCGAAACTGCCGTTTCTCGCCTGTTCGACCGCCTCGATGCCATCGTGCGCCAGGCTGACCTCGAAGCCCAGGCTGTGCAGCATCGCTTCGATCACGGTCTGGTTCACCGGGTTGTCTTCCACCAGCAGGACCTTGCGCCCCTTTCCATGGCCCGCCAGCAGTTGCGGCAGAGCCTCCGGTTCGGCCAGGTACTGCAGGGCCAGCGGTATTTCCAGGGTGAACACCGAACCCTGGCCTTCTTCGCTGCGTGCATGCAGGGTACCGCCCATGCGTTCGGCCAGGGTCCGGGCAATCGGCAGGCCGAGGCCGGTGCCGCCATAACGGCGGGAAATCGAACTGTCGGCCTGCTGGAAGGCATCGAACATCAGTTCCAGGCGTTCTGCGGAAATGCCGATGCCGCTGTCGCGTACGGTGCAACTGAACCAGATCAACTCGTCGTCCAGTACCTGCCAGGCGGGCTCGATGCTCACGCTGCCGTGTTCGGTGAACTTGAGCGCGTTGCCGATCAGGTTGACCAGGATCTGCCGGATGCGTGTCGGATCACCCTTGACCTGCAGCTTTTCCAGTCCGGCCGGGAATCGCAGGTTCAACTGCAGGCCGCGCTGTACGGCGCTGTGCTGGAATGCCTGGGCGCAACTGCCGATCAACTCGCCAAGGGCGAACGGAATGTGTTCCAGCTCCAGGGCCGAGCGTTCGATTCGCGAGAAATCGAGGATGTCATTGATGACCTTCAGCAGGTGTTCGGTGGACTCCGAGGCCAGTGCCGCGTATTCGGCCTGTTCCTCGCTCATTTCCGTGGTTTCGAGCAGTTGCAGCATGCCCAGCACGCCGTTCATCGGGGTGCGCAACTCGTGGCTCATCATCGCCAGGAAGTCGGACTTGGCGTTGTTCGCCCGCTCCGCTTCTTCGCGGGTCTGGATCAGTTGCGCGATGGCCTGGTGCTGCTCGCGGCTGGCTTGTTCAAGGCCGCTGGCGAGGTTGTTGATGTGCCGCGCCAGGTCGCCCAGTTCGGTGTCGTCCGGCACCGGCAGCGGGGTCTTGTAGTCGCCTTGCTGGATAGCCTTGACCGCATGGCCCATGGCGCTGATCGGCTGCGACAGGTTGGCTGCCAGGCGGCGTGCGAGCAGGAAGGTGAAGAGCAGGGCGAACAGTGCGAGGATCCCGGCCTTGAGCAGGATTTCCTGCTGGCGCTGGTTGAAGGCGCCGTTGGACATGCCGACGATCACGCGGCCCAGATAATCCTCGCCGGTCGCAGTCGTGTTGGCGTAGGCGCCTTGCAGGAAGTCGCTGTCGAGCTTGATCCGCTGCAGGCGCACCGGAGCCTGGAATATCTCGACCTGCTGGGTGCGACTGTGGCTTTCGGCGGGTTGTTCGACATAGACCAGGATATTGTTGCTCCGGTCCTGGACTTCGAGAAAACGCACATGAGGCGTCGCCAGGCTGGCTTTCATCAGGCTTTCGAGCACGTCGCTGTTACCGGAAATGACCCCGTATTCCGTGGCCGGCGCCAGTTGGTTGGCGATCAGTTGGCCGGTGTGGTTGAGTTCCTGGCGCAGGTCCTGGATTCGCACGAAGGTGAAGAAACTGATCAGCAGCAGGGTCAGCAACAGCGCCGGGCCGAGGCTGATCATCTGGGTACGGGCGTTGATGCCCCAATGCCGGCGAAGATTCATGGATGCGGTTCTCCTTCGGCCAACTGGGCGGCGACGGACGCTTCGTCGATCGTCTCCAGGCTCAGCGAGCGCGCAACCTGCGGGTTGCTCAGGACCTTGAAGCGGGAAGGATAAAGGGTGCGCGGCCAACTGGAAGGAGGCTGGTCGAGCAGGTTGTCGAGGACGGCCAGCCAGTCGTTCTGGTCGCTGTAACTGCTGGCCAGGCTGCCAGCCTTGACGAAGCCGGCATTGGGGCCGATCAGTGCCAGTTGCCGGGCATAGCTGCTGAGCAGCAGGTTTTTCGCGGTCTTGGGGTTGTACAAGGTCGTATCGTCGATCCCCAGCAACACATCGCTGTTGCGCAGCAGGTCCTGCAATGGCCGGCTGTCGACGGTGTTGTCCCAGCGCTGGGCGACGATTTCCAGACCCAGTGGCTGGGCGGCCTGGCGCAGTTCGGCGAGCAGGAACTCGCTGTCCTCATCGTACAGCACGCCGACGCGCCGGGCCTGCGGCAGCACGGCCCGTATCAGACGCAATTGCCGAGCCGGCGGCGGATCGCTCCAGAGCAGGCTGAGCTGATGGGGAAGTGATTGGCCCAGGCGTTGGTGGGCTTGCAGGCGGCTGATACGCAGCACCAGTGTCGCCGGGCCCTGACTGTCCGACAGGCGCCAGTCGAGGCTGGGCGGGTCGAGCAGAATCAGCCGCGTGCCGGCTGGCAGTTGGCCCGGCGCCGGCAATTGCCCGAACGGCACGAAGCGCACCCGGTCTTCGGGTCGCTGCCGAGCCAGGGCACTGGTGAAACCCTGCACGCCGGGGCTGTCTTCGGCTCCTGTGAGCAGCACATCGGCGGCCCGGGCCTGTTGCTGGGGTTGGGAGACCAGCAGCAGGCCCAGCAGGCAGACCATCAGCTTTGGCAGCCAGCTGCGGCACGCCCTTGTCATCCTTGACTGACTCTCGTTCATGCTCAGAATTCCAGCTCGGCGCTGAAGTAGAGAACCTGGCGCTGGTCATAGTTGTTGTCGGGCCAGGTGATGGGCTGGTCGTCAAGGCGCTGCTGCATCACTCCCGACAGTTCGAGGCTGGCTTTGCGCAGCGGAATGCGCTTGGCGATGCGCAGGTCGACCCGCTCGAAGCGGTACTGGTTGATCGCGTCGTCACCGTAATAGAACAGCGAACTCGACCAGCCCGCGCCCCAGTCACGCAGCCAGCCGGCCGAGCCGCTGTTGCGAGCGGTGAACTGGGCGTCGGCGCTATTGCTCGCCTGCACATCGACATAGGCGTAGGTCAGCCGCAGCCGGTCGGCGTTGCTCACGCGCCAGTCGAACTGGGTTTCGCTGCCGCGAAAGCGCGCATTGTTGGCATTGCTGGCGATGTACTGGTTGTTGCGCAGGGGCGAACTGATCATCGAGGTGATTTCGTCGTAGAACAGTTTTACGTCGAGATTCAGTCCGATATCGGCAAAGAAACCGTTGTAGCCCAGCTCTCGCGAGCGCATCAGCTCCTTGTCGAGGTTGCCCGGGCCGCGTGTCTTGACGAAATACTGGCCGCTGTTCTGGCCGTAGGTCGGCGAATCCAGATTGGTGACCCGGTAGCTCCAGTTGACGTTGTTCTCGAACATGTCCGGCGAGCGGATGGCTTCCGAATATACGGCGCGCAGGCCATGGCGTGGGTTGATCAGGTAGTTGACGGCAAAACGTGGGGTCAGCGAGTCGTCGGTCAGTTGCGTGTATTCGTACATGGCGCCGCCCTGGAGCAGCCAATGCTCGCTGGCGCGCCACTCGAGCTGGCCGAACAGGCGCCAGGTGTTGTCGTCGAGCGTGCCGTTGAAATAGGTTTCGGAGTTGGCCTGGTCATAGCGATAGTTCATGCCACTGACCAGACGCAGGCTGTCGGACAGGCTCAGGGTGTCCTGGATTTCCAGGTCATAGCGGGTTTCGCGGGTGCTCTGGTCGATATCGCCGCAGACCGTATTACTGCCGCCGTTGCCCCATTGATCCAGCACCTGGTTGGCCAGGGCTTGCTCGGTGGCACTGCCGGCCGGTGGGCTGCCCACCGAATAGCTGGTCATGTGACGCGCCAGGTTTTCCGCATAGTTGGGGTTGAGCTGCCACAACTGGGTCAGTTGCGGGCTGAACGATACCTTGGCATCACAGGCGCGCCAGACCTGCTGGCGGTCCCAGTGTTGCGCCGAACCCTGTACATACAGGCTGTGCTGCGGGCTGAGGTCGAGGTTCCAGCGCAGGGAGGCGGCGTAGTCCTTGGCTACCACGTCGGAGTTGTCGCCGGCCTCCTGGATGTTGGGGAACACCGCCTGGTAGGTGTACGGCCGCTGGTTGGTGCCTTCCTTGGCGTTCAACTGCCAGTCGAGGCTCTGGCTGTCATCGAGCATCTGGCTGACTGACAGGTTGAAGCGGTTCAGCCGCCGGCTGTCGCGGTAGTCGGCACCGACGCGGTTGCTGTCGAAACCGTCGTCCTGCTGGCCGGACATCGACAGACGCAGGTCGCCGGTGTCCCAGCCGACGCCCTGGCTGGCGTACCAGTCGTTGATGCCGCGTTCGCCACGGGTGACCTTGAGCCGCGAGCCGTGGGTGCTGCCGGGCGACTTGGTGAGAATGTTGACCACCGCCATCAGCGCGTTGGCGCCATAGCTGACGGTGTTCGGTCCGCGGAAGACCTCGATGCGCTCGATATCCTCCATGGCCACCGGAATGTCGCTCCAGTCCACCGTCGCCAAGCCCGCCCGATACACCGAGCGCCCGTCGATCAGCACCTGCATGCGTCGGGCATTGGCGGCATCGGTACCGTGATAGTTGATCGCCGCCTGGTTGCCGTTGGTGTAGCCGACCATCATGCCCGGCACCAGCCGCAGCAGTTCGGCGATATCGCGGGCGCCGCTGGCCTTGATCAGTTCGTTGTCGATGACCGTCATGCTGCCGGGCACCGACGCCGGGGATTGTTTCAGCCGTGTCGCGGTCAATACCTCGGGCAGCGGCTGGTTTTCCAGGAACAGGTCGTCGCCCAGCACGGGCGTGCTGAACAGCAGTGCCAGGAGGACAGAGGATCGGCGAGGGGGAGGGCCAGGATGCACGGCTCAGCCTTGATAACGGTAATAGCCGCCCATGTTAACCGAGCCGGACAGGTTTGCCATGGCACTGGGCCTGCATTCTGTCCTTGAAAGCGGAAAAATCCTCGAATCAGTGTGTAACGTGCCGAATGCGTTTGGGACTGGATGCGGCCCGGTGGCTCCGTATAATGCGGCCATCGCCATTGGTAAAAACGGATTGCATATGACTGAACAGCACCCTATTGCGGTCCTGGGGGGCGGAAGCTTCGGAACCGCCGTGGCCAATCTGCTGGCCGAGAACGGTCATCGGGTGCGCCAATGGATGCGCGACCCTGAACAGGCCGAGTCCATTCGTGTCAATCGCGAGAACCCGCGCTATCTCAAGGGAATCAAGATCAATCCGGCGGTCGAGCCGGTGACTGACCTGGCCGCCACGCTCGACGGCTGCGAGTTGTTCTTTGTCGCCCTGCCATCCAGTGCCCTGCGCAGCGTGCTGGCCGATCATGCCGAGCGCTTGCGGGGCAAGCTGCTGGTGAGCCTGACCAAAGGCATCGAGCCCCAGACCTTCAAACTGATGAGTGAAATCCTTGAAGACATCGCCCCGCAGGCGCGGATTGGCGTGTTGTCCGGGCCGAACCTGGCCCGTGAGGTGGCCGAGCATGCCTTGACCGCCACGGTGGTCGCCAGCGAGGACGAGGAACTCTGCAGCCGGGTCCAGGCGGCATTGCACGGCAGCACGTTCCGGGTCTACGCCAGCGCCGACCGCTTTGGCGTCGAGCTGGGCGGGGCGTTGAAGAACGTCTATGCGATCATTGCCGGCATGGCGGTGGCCCTCGGCATGGGCGAGAACACCAAGAGCATGCTGATTACCCGCGCCCTGGCCGAGATGACCCGGTTTGCCGTGAGCCAGGGCGCCAATCCGATGACCTTCCTCGGTCTGGCCGGGGTCGGCGACCTGATCGTCACCTGTTCCTCGCCCAAGAGCCGCAACTACCAGGTCGGTTTCGCCCTGGGCCAGGGTCTGAGCCTTGACGAAGCGGTCAACCGCCTCGGCGAAGTGGCTGAAGGGGTCAATACCCTCAAGGTGCTCAAGGCCAAGGCCCAGGAACTGGGCGTCTACATGCCGCTGGTGGCGGGCCTGCATGCGATCCTGTTCGAGGGCCGTACGCTGGAGCAGGTGATTGCCCTGCTGATGCGCGGCGAGCCGAAGACCGACGTCGATTTCATTTCCACCAGCGGTTTCAACTGATTCCACGCAACAGGAGCAAGACATGAACGAAGCCAAGTATGAGTCAATCGTGCTGCGCGTGGTGTGGATGCTGGTATTCCTGCTGGTCTGGCAGGTCGCGCAATTCATCCTCGGCGCCGTGGTGCTGATCCAGTTGGGCTACCGGCTGTTCTATGGTGCGCCGAGCGGCAACCTGATGAGTTTCGGTGACAGCCTCAGCCAGTTCCTCGCCCAGATCGGCCGTTTCGGCACTTTCCACAGTGACCAGAAACCCTGGCCATTCGCCGACTGGCCGACCCCGCGCGCGCCGGAAGGCGAGGCCGCGCACAGCGTGCCGCCAGCGCCGCACCCCGCGCGTGACGAGGAACCCAAGGTATGAAGCTGTGGGTGTTGCGTCATGGGCAGGCCGAGCCGCAGAGGAGCAGCGACGCCGAGCGCAATCTGACCGCCCATGGGCGCCAGGAAGTAATGCACAGCGCTGCCCACCTGATCGGCCAGCCCCTGGCAGCGATCTACGCCAGTCCCTATGTACGGGCCCAGCAGACGGCGCAACTGGTGCGCGACGTCCTGGGCTTCGAGCCGTCGATCATCACCGTGCCCTGGCTGACGCCCGACAGCCATCCATCGCGGGTGCTGGAGCAGCTCGATAGCGCCGACAATTTGCTGCTGGTCAGCCACCAGCCGCTGGTTGGCAGCCTGATCAGCCTGCTCGAAGCGGGCCATCTGCGCAGCCCGCAACCGATGAACACCGCCAGCCTGGCGGAGCTGGAAGGGGACTGGCCGCTGGCCGGGGCCATGACACTCAACGGTGTTCGTCACGTCTGATCGCGTTCACGGGGTCAGCACGGCCCCGCTCAGTTCGCTGCGGGCCTGTTTCAAGGTCACCGTATTGACCTTCGCCCCCTTGAAGGTGCACTGCTCCAGGTAGCCTGAGAGCATGGCGTGGCGCAGGTCACAATAGTTGAAGTTGTTACCCCTGAACCCGCTCGACAACAGCGCACCCTTCAGATTGGCCGCCATGAAGTTCGCCTCGTGGTACTGGCCGAAGAAGCGTACGCCGGCCAGGTCGCCGCCACTCAGGTCGGCTCCGGTCATGTTGACGTTGGTCACTTGCAGGGTCCGCAATACCTGGCAGATCGTGTTCTTGTTCCAGTGCCTGAACGGCTGGCGGATGTCGATGTCGTCGAAGGGCAGGGGGGCGGTGCTGCCGTCCAGGTTGGCGGCGATGTTCAGGGCGCAGTTCTTCAGGGCCTTGGTCATCTGGGGTGACAAGGTGGTCGGCACCCGCAGGTCGAAAAGCTTTTTCTGCACATGCAGCGACACCCGACCGCCACCTTCCAGTGCCACACCGTCCCAACTGCGCAGGATGTTGGGAAACCGGATGGCGCTGGCCACCATCAGCTCAAGCAGGCCGTAAAGGGGATAGGCACGTAGCGCGGGGGTACTGGCGATAAAGTCGCGGGCCGAATCCAGTGAATCCTTGAGCCCCAGCAGGGTCATGTCCCTTTCGATTCTCGAAGGCTCCACTATCGCGTCCTGTCCCGGCCAGGAGGGCCGGTAACGGTCCGTCCCGGCTACGAGTGGAGCCTGGCCTGCTTTGGGTCGGCGGTTGTGCAAGGGAATAAGGCTGCGCAAGAGATTGCCTATCGTCGACATGAAAGCCTCGTAAGGGACTGGGAAACCGGCAATTCGACAGCAGCGGCCGTCCTGCAACTATCAGATTCCACTCCCCGTTTCTTCAGTGCAGGGGATGGGACCGCGAGGTTCGAGCAGGCGTCGAGTGCGAAGCGGTGGGCAGGGCTGGCGACCGTGTTGGAGGAGGTCAGCCAGGCTCTCGACTGACATCAGCGCTTGCGTGTGCTGGGGGGGTGAAAGATAGTTGAGCGGTTGAAAACGGCTTTCTCACGCCTACCCTGAAGATCAGGCGGGCCGTGATCGAGCAACGCTGGTTCCAGGCCTGGAGCGCGCACGGGCAGCCGATGCTGTGCCAGGAATGACTAACAATAATCGAGGAGTGCAAGATGACCTTGTGGCGCACCGTTCCGAACATTGACCAGCTCAATGCAGCGGGGAAGAACACCATCAGCGAAGTGCTGGATATTCGCTTCGAATCCTTCGACGACCAGTCGCTGACCGCCAGCATGGTGGTCGACCACCGTACTCACCAGCCGTTCGGCCTGCTGCATGGCGGTGCCTCGGTGGTGTTGGCCGAGACGGTTGGCTCGATGGCCAGCTATCTGTGTGTCGATACCAGCCAATACTATTGCGTGGGCCTGGAAATCAACGCCAACCACCTGCGGGGTGTGCGCAGCGGACGGGTCACGGCGGTGGCGACCGCGATCCATATCGGTCGCAGCACCCATGTCTGGGACATTCGCCTGACCAACGACGACGGCAAGACCCACTGCGTCTCGCGCCTGACCATGGCCGTTGTACCTGTTGGGCAGACCCCGCCGAACCGCTGAACGACGCCATGGTCTTGGCCGGACTGTCATCATTCCTGGCAGTTACGGTCATTGCTGGCGGCGGGTGTCCTGTCGACAATGGACACCTGTTTTCCCTTGAAAGGGCTCCGGTATGTCGCAGCACGTGTTCTTCGCCCACGCCAACGGGTTTCCCTCGGGAACCTACGGCAAGCTGTTCGCGGCCCTGTCGCCGGAGTATGAAGTTGCCCATCTGCAACAGCATGCCCACGACCCGCGTTTCCCGGTGGATGACAACTGGCGCAACCTGGTCGACGAACTGATCCACCATCTCGAGCAGCAGCCCGGGCCGGTCTGGGGCGTCGGCCATTCCCTGGGCGGGGTCCTGCACCTGCATGCGGCGTTGCGGCGGCCGCAGCTGTACAAGGGACTGGTGATGCTCGACTCGCCGGTGCTGACCCGGGCCGACCAGTGGGTGATCCGGGCGGCCAAGCGCCTGGGCTTCATCGACCGGCTGACCCCGGCCGGGCGTACCCTGGGCCGCCGCGAGGAGTTCAGCGATCTGGAGGCGGCTCGCCAGTATTTTGCGGGCAAGGCCCTGTTTCGCGGTTTCGACCCGGATTGCTTCGACGCCTATCTGCAACACGGCCTGCGGGCCGAGGACGGTCGCTTGCGCCTGAGCTTCGATCCGGACACCGAAATCAAGATCTATCGCGGCGTACCCCATACCAGTCCGGGCCTGGCCCGACATCTTGAAGTACCGCTGGCGATGGTGCGCGGTCGCTCCAGTCGCGTGGTGATGCGTCATCACTCACGCACCGTAGGGCGTTTGCCCCAGGGTGAATCCCTGAGCATGCCCGGAGGCCACATGTTTCCACTGGAACGTCCACTGGACACCGCGCAACTGCTCAAGGATATCTTCGCCCGCTGGGAGCGGCGCGCCAGCGAAGGGCGTCAACCATGAGCGCGGCGGTCGAGGAAGTGCGCCTGAGTCTGCCGCATATCGAACTGGCGGCTCATCTGTTCGGCCCGGAAGACGGTCTGCCGGTGATTGCCCTGCATGGCTGGCTGGATAACGCCAACAGTTTTGTGCGCCTTGCGCCGAAGTTGAAGGGGCTGCGTATCGTCGCCCTCGACATGGCCGGCCATGGGCATTCCGGACACCGCCCGGTGGGGGCCGGTTATGCCCTCTGGGACTATGTCCATGATGTGTTGCAGGTGGCCGAGCAACTGGGCTGGCAGCGTTTCGCGCTGCTGGGGCACTCCCTCGGTGCGATTGTCTCGGTGGTGCTGGCCGGGGCGTTGCCCGATCGGGTTTCGCATCTGGCGCTGATCGACGGTGTGATCCCGCCGACCGCCAGCGGTGAGAGCGCGGCCGAGCGCCTGGGCATGGCCTTGCAGGCGCAATTGCGCCTGCAGGACAAACGCAAGTCGGTGCATCCAAGCCTGGCGCAAGCCGTCGAGGCGCGGATGAAGGGCCTGGTGGCGGTCAGCCGCGAAGCCGCCGAGTTGCTGGCCCAGCGCGGCCTGATGCCGGTTCCCGGCGGCTACACCTGGCGTAGCGACAACCGCCTGACACTGGCTTCGCCGCTGCGCCTGACCGAAGAGCAGGCCATGGCCTTCGTCCGTCGGGTGGCGTGTCCGGCACAACTGGTGGTGGCCGAGCAAGGCATGCTGGTTCAGCATCGCAGTCTGCTGGAGCAGCTACCCTTCAAGCAGCAGGTGCTGCCGGGTGGTCATCATCTGCACTTGAACGACGAGGCCGGGGCGGCCCTTGTTGCAGACTGTTTCAATCGCTTCTTCGGCATTCCTTGACTTGCGCCCGGCAACTGTCGAGGCTTGACGGGTTGAAAGGGAGACAACCATGCCAGACCTCGATACTGCCGCGACTTCATGTCGTCCCGTTACGGCATCCGTGCCCACTGTTCAGGCGCTGCCGATCCGATGAAATTATCCACCACCCTGGCTGCGGCCCTGGGCCTGGCCTGTGTCAGCAGTACGCTGCTGGCCGCCGACGTACCGGGCAGCCATGACCTGCCGCTGGTACCGCGCCTGGCCGATGCCCAGATCGTCGACTACCGGGCACCCGCCGAGCTGGAGCGTATTTATCCACAGGGCTCGATCCGCAAGATCAGCAACCGGCTGCGCAGCGAAGGCCAGGTCAATGCCCGTGGGCAGATGACCTCGGTGACCTACGAGCTGCCGCCGGAACACAGCGCCAACGAAGCCTTTACCGCAGCCCGTGAAGCCTTGCAGAAGGAGGGCGCGCAGTTGCTGTTCTGGTGTCAGGCCCGCGATTGCGGCGAGAACAGCCTGTGGGCCAATGAGGTCTTCGGCAATCCGCTGCTGTCCGGGGCCGACGATCAGCAGGCCTACCTGTTGTTGCGCCTGGCCGCGCCGCAGGATGATTCGCTGATGGCCTTGTACAGCATTACCCGGGGCAATCGCCGGGCGTACCTGCATGTCGAGCAGTTTGCCGCGAATGCACCGTTGGGCGAGTTGCTGCCGACGTCGGCGACCTTGCTGCGCGAGTTGCGCGATACCGGCAAGCTCGACCTGCCGAAGCTGGTCGGCGAGCCGCAGGCTACCTGGGTTTCGCTGATCTCCAGGGGCCTGAATCTCGATACCACCTCGCGCATCAGCCTGTCGGGCAGTGCCGCCGAGGCCTGGCGCCAGGCGCTGGTGGCCGCCGGAGTCAGGGCGGCCCGGCTGGAACTGGGGGACGGCAAGACCGCCGGCCTGCATCTGGAACTGTTGCGATAGTCGTGACGCGGCGAACGCACATTCGTGAGTTCGCCTAAGCTTTCTTCTCTGAATCTCTCTGTGGAATCCCCATGCTCAATAATGATCGGCTGTTGGTGCAGATACTGCTCCTGGTGCTGTTTGGTGCCAGTTTGTGGGTGATGGCGCCGTTCTGGTCGGCGCTGTTCTGGGGCGCGGTGCTGGCCTTTGCCAGTTGGCCGCTGATGCTGTTGCTCACGCGTCTGCTGGGTGGACGCGAGACGCTGGCCGCCGGCGTGCTGACCCTGGGCTGGATGGTGCTGGTGGCGGCTCCGCTGGTGTGGCTGGGGCTCAACCTGGCGGACCATGTGCGCGATGCGGTGGCCTTCGTCAAGGATGTGCAGGTCGACGGCCTGCCCGAGGCGCCTTCCTGGCTGGCGGGGGTACCGCTGGTCGGTGAGCGGCTGGTGGGGATCTGGAACACCATCGATGAGCAGGGCGCGGCGCTGATGGTGGCGGTCAAGCCCTATCTGGGGCAGGTCGGCAACTGGTTGCTGGCCCGCAGCGCGCAGATCGGCAGCGGGATTCTCGAACTGACCCTGAGCATTCTCTTCGTGTTTTTTTTCTATCGGGATGGGCCGCGTTTGGCGGCGTTCGTCCTCAGTCTGCTGGAGCGACTGATTGGCGAACGTGCCGGTTATTACCAGGGGCTGGTGGCCGGTACGGTGCAACGGGTGGTCAATGGCGTGATCGGTACAGCGGCGGCCCAGGCCGTACTGGCCCTGATCGGCTTCCTGATCGCCGGGGTGCCGGGTGCACTGGTGCTGGGGTTGGCGACCTTTCTGCTCAGCCTGATTCCCATGGGACCGCCGCTGGTGTGGATTCCAGCCACGGCCTGGCTGGCCTGGAAGGGCGAGTACGGTATGGCGGTGTTCCTCGGCATCTGGGGCACGTTCATCATCAGTGGCGTGGACAACGTACTCAAGCCGTACCTGATCAGCCGGGGCGGCAATTTGCCATTGGTGGTGGTGTTGCTGGGCGTCTTCGGCGGTTTGATCAGCTTCGGTTTTATCGGTCTGTTTATCGGCCCCACCTTGTTGGCGGTGGCCTACAGCCTGCTGCTCGACTGGAGTGCGAGCCAGGGGCGGCACGACGAGAAAGTCTGAGGGCCCGCACTCTCCCTGAGTGGGAAGCTCTGTGAGCGGTGCCCTCAGGGATCAGGCTGCGGCAGCGGTGCTGCTGGTCGCCGTCACGGTATTGCGGTTCTGATACTGGGTGTTGAGGCTGACCATCAGGCGGCTGAGGGCTTCGGCGATGTTGTCCTGAGCCTTCTGAGTGGTGCTGGTCGAGGTGCCACTGGCATCGGCCAGGGCCTTGAGCAGCAGGGCACTGGCGGTATCGCCGGTGCTGACGGTTGTCGTGCTGTCGGTGGTCACCGCGCAGTTCGAGCTGCTGTCAGTGCTGCCCTGCAGCGCGCTGGCCAGTTCGGCCTGGCTGATACTGCCATCGCCATCGGTGTCCAGTTGGCTGAACAGTTGGCTGCTCGACAGTTGGACCGGCGGCGCAGGCGGCGCGAAGGCTGCGGCCAGTTCGTCAACGCTGAGGCTACCGCTGGAGTCCTTGTCCAGGGCGGAGAACAGCGAAGTGCTGTCGGCGTTGCTGCCGGCATTGCTCAGGCCGGTGGCCAGTTCGTCGTTGCTGAGGGTGCCATCGCCATTGCTGTCCAGCGCCTTGAGCAGGGCATCGGCCAGTTGGGTGTCAGGCGCGCGGTCGCCATGTTCCGGACGCTTGAGTGCGGCCAACTCGTCAAGGCTGATGCCACCGCTGCTGTCGCTGTCGAGCGAAGTGAAATTCTGGCTCAGATCCGCCAGCAGTTTGTTGTCGCCATCTTTTGACTGGGCGGTCTTGAGTTCATCCTGGCTGATGGAACCGTCGCCGTTGGTATCGAGCTTGGCGAGCAGTTGTTTCTGGAATTGTTGTTGGCGTTGCGTGGCCGTTGTCGTGCTGTTGTAGCCGACATAGCTCAGTAGACTGCTGACGCTACCGATCATGATGCTCACTCCCTAAGTGTTGGCAAGACCGGTGGCGCAACACCGGCTCATGCAGACTCCCAGAGGCAGTTGTCGAGGATATGTGGGCTTTGTACCGGCCGCTACACATGACGATCAGGCGCGAGGCAGGCTGACCACGGCGGTCAGGCCGCCACCGGGTGTGTCCTCCAGCAACAGCTCGCCGCCCAGGCGTTGCGCGGCTTCACGGGCGATGGTCATGCCCAGGCCGACCCCGCCGGAGTTGCGGTTGCGCGAGCCTTCCAGGCGATAGAACGGTTCGAATACCGCCTCGCGCTTGTCGGCGGCGATGCCGGGACCGTGGTCGATGACCCGGATGATCAACTGGCGCCGGCTGTCCTCGAGGGTGATCAGGGCATCGCCGGCGTAGCGCAGGGCGTTGTCCATCAGGTTGTTCAGACACGAACGCAAGGCCATCGGCTGTACCAGCAAGGGCGCGCAATGCCCACTGGCACGGACCTGGGCTCCTTGATCCTGGGCGTTTTCACACAGGGACTCGACCAGGGCCTGCACATCCATCCATTGCAGGGTTTCGCTGGTGCGTTGTTCATGCAGGTAGCTCAGGGTGGCATCGAGCATACCGATCATGTCGTTGAGGTCCTGACGCATCTGCCCCTGCAGTTTTACGTCGTCGATCTGTTCCAGACGCAGCTTGAGGCGTGACAATGGCGTGCGCAGGTCGTGGGACACCGCACCGAGCATGCGGCCACGCTGCTGCACCTGCTCACGGATGCGCTGCTGCATCAGGTTGAAGGTGGCGGCGGCCTGGCGTGCTTCCCATGGACCGGTTTCATCCAGTGGTGGACTGTCGAGGTCTTCACTCAGGCGCTCGGCGGCCTCGCTCAGGCGCTTGATCGGCCGGGTCAGCAACTTGGCGCCGTACCAGGCGGCGATCGTCAGGGCGATGAACTGGAAGGTCAGCGGTACCATCGGCCCGCCGAACCATGGCCGTGGTGGTCGATGACCGTGCGGTGGCGGGAAGCGCGGGTCGAACGGCTCCGACATCGTTGAGGACGAGGGCGGTGGTGGGGGAGGTCCACCACCGTAATGATGGAACCAGATAAAGGCCAATAGATGCGCCAGCACGATAGCCAGCATCAACACGCCGAACAGGCGTCCGAACAGCGTGTTGAAGCGGGGACGCATCAGCCGATGTCTCGCGCGTCGAACAGGTAACCTTCACCGCGCACGGTCTTGATCAACTGTGGCGATTTCGGATCGTCGCCCAGTTTCTGCCGCAGCCGCGACACCAGCAGGTCGATACTGCGATCGAACGCTTCGATCGAGCGACCCCGGGCAGCGTCGAGCAACTGTTCACGGCTCAGTACCCGGCGTGGTCGTTCGATGAATACCCAGAGCAGGCGGAACTCGGCATTGGACAGCGGCACCACCAATCCATCGTCGGCGATCAACTGGCGCAATACGCTGTTCAGGCGCCAGTTGTCGAAACGGATGTTGGCCCGTTGCTCGGTGCGGTCGTCGCGTACCCGGCGCAGGATGGTCTGGATGCGCGCCACCAGTTCCCGTGGCTCGAACGGTTTGGCCATGTAGTCGTCGGCGCCCAGTTCCAGGCCGATGATCCGGTCGGTGGGTTCGCAGCGCGCGGTCAGCATCAGGATCGGGATATCCGATTCGGTGCGCAGCCAGCGGCACAGCGACAGGCCATCCTCGCCTGGCAGCATCAGGTCCAGGACCACCACATCGAAGGTTTCCAGTTGCAGGGCCTGACGCATTGCCGCGCCGTCGGTGACCCCAATGCCCTGGATGCTGAAACGGGCCAGGTAGTCGATCAGCAGTTCACGGATCGGAATATCGTCGTCGACGATCAGCGCGCGGACATTCCAGCGCTTGTCATCGCCCGGCGATAGGGTTTTGTTGACATCGGCCAGAGGAGCGGGAGTGTTCTGCATGCGTGTGATTATCTGCCGGTAAAGCCGCGAAGCGCGAAACGTTCCGCGAGGTTGTTGCACGTAGGGAGGGCCCGGCCCGCAGGCACGAGTGTCCATTTCAAGTGTAGCCGCGCGAGACGCTACAGGCATCGCATGTTGAGCGGTTGTCGGTTATGTAACAGTTTCGACATAAAGCCCCGGCATCCGGCGCCCTGGCTGCGGGTTCCGGGGGTAGCGCCCTGCCGATTCTAGGGCGTAATGCCTGCGTAAACTGACTCTTTACGCCTTCTTTACGTATCGCCCCAGGCGTCGCTCTCGTTCCTTTACGGCCTTCCTTCCGACAATGCTCCCACACGCGGCAATCGCCGTATCACGGAGAAATCCCATGGGCATTCTGGACGCGGTGTCACTGCTGCTGGCAGTGGCGCTGTTCATCTATCTACTGGTTGCGCTGTTGCGCGCGGATCGGAACTAGGAGCGGCGGTTATGCAGGCTTATGACTATTGGCTGATCTTGGCCTTCCTGGCGCTGGTGCTGTTGCCTGCGCCCGCTCTGGGGCGGTTTTACTACAACGTGATGGAGGGGCGGCGTACCTGGCTGACGCCGGTATTGGGGCCGGTGGAGCGGGTCTGTTATCGCCTGTCCGGTGTCGATGACAAGGAGGAGCAGAGCTGGCAGAAGTACACCCTGGCACTGCTGGCCTTCAACTTCGCCGGTTTCGCACTGCTGTTCGCGATCCTGCTGTTCCAGCAATACCTGCCGCTCAACCCGCAGAACCTGCCGGGCCAGGAGTGGACGTTGGCGTTCAATACCGCGGTCAGTTTCATGACCAACACCAACTGGCAGAACTACAGCGGCGAGGCCTCTCTCAGCTACCTGAGCCAGATGGCCGGCCTGACCGTGCAGAACTTCGTCAGTGCCGCCACCGGCCTGGCTGTGCTGGTCGCGCTGTGTCGGGGTATCGCCCGTCGTTCGGCGGCAACCCTCGGCAACTTCTGGGTCGACATGACCCGCGCCACCCTCTATGGCCTGCTGCCGCTGTGTCTGTTGCTGGCGCTGTTCCTGGTATGGCAGGGCGTGCCGCAGACTTTCGCGCACTACGTCAATGCCGTGACCCTGCAGGGTGTCGACCAGGTGATCCCGCTCGGCCCGGCGGCCAGCCAGATCGCCATCAAGCAGTTGGGTACCAACGGCGGCGGTTTCTTCGGTGCCAACTCGGCGCACCCGTTCGAGAACCCGACGGCCTGGAGCGACCTGATCGAACTGGCCTCGATCATTCTGATCCCGGCGGCACTGGTGTTCACCTTCGGTCACTACGTCAAGGACCTGCGCCAGAGCCGCGCGATTCTCGGTTGTATGCTGGCCCTGCTGCTGATCGGGGGCGCGGTCTCGCTGTATGCCGAGTACCAGCCGAACCCGACGCTGAACAATCCGCTGGTGGAGCAGACCGCGCCGCTGGAAGGCAAGGAAACCCGTTTCGGCACCACCGGTACGGTGCTCTGGGCGGTGACCACCACCGCCGCGTCCAACGGTTCGGTCAACGCGATGCACGACAGCCTCAACCCGCTGAGCGGCATGGTCGCGCTGGTCAACATGATGGTCGGTGAAGTGATCTTCGGCGGCGTCGGCGCGGGCCTCTACGGCATGTTGCTGAACGTGCTGATCGCGGTGTTCCTCGCCGGCCTGATGATCGGCCGGACCCCGGAATATCTGGGCAAGAAACTCCAGGCCCGGGAAGTGCAACTGCTGGTGGTGACCCTGCTGGTGATGCCGATCGGCACTCTGGTGCTCGGTGCCATCGCCGCCAGCCTGCCTGGCCCGGCCGGTGCGGTCAGCAATCCCGGCGCCCATGGTTTCAGCCAGTTGCTGTACGCCTACACCTCGGCCAGTGCCAACAACGGCTCGGCGTTCGGCGGTTTCAGCGGCAACACCTCGTTCCACAATCTGATGCTGAGCCTCGCCATGCTGCTGGGTCGCTTCGGCTACATCCTCCCGGTGCTGGCCCTGGCAGGCAGCCTGGCTCTGAAGAAAACCGTGCCGGTCGGGCAGAACAGCTTTCCGACCCATGGCCCGCTGTTCGTCACCCTGTTGACCGTGACGATCCTGCTGGTGGGTGGCCTGACGTTCCTGCCGACCCTGGCTCTGGGACCGATTGCAGAGCATTTGAGCCTGATTGTGCCTGGACTGAAGAACTGAGGATCTGATGATGAACATGCCGCTTCCCGCAACAAAACCGGCTGTCGTCGAACAGCCCAAGACCACTTTTGCCGACCTGTGGCGGCCGGCGCTGGTACAAGCTTTCGTCAAGCTCGACCCGCGCCAGTTGCAACGCGCGCCGGTGATGCTGGTGGTGGAACTGACAGCGATCCTGACCACTGTCCTCTGCCTGATCCCCAACAGCGCCGTGCCGACCTTCGTCGCGGTGCAGATCGCCATCTGGCTGTGGTTCACCGTGCTCTTCGCCAACTTCGCCGAAGCCCTTGCCGAAGGGCGGGGCAAGGCCCGCGCCGACAGCCTCAAGGCCGGCAGCGAGGGCTTGAGCGCACGGCGGCGCAAGGCTGACAACAGCTTCCAGGTGGTGCCCGCCAACAGCTTGCGCAAGGGGGATGTGGTGCGCGTCGAAGCCGGCGAAATGATTCCCGGCGACGGCGAGGTGATCGAGGGCATCGCCGCGGTGAACGAAGCAGCGATCACCGGTGAATCGGCACCGGTGATTCGCGAATCCGGCGGCGACCGTTCGGCTGTCACCGGCAACACTCGACTGGTATCCGACTGGTTGCTGATACGCATCACCAGCAACCCGGGCGAGTCGACCCTGGACCGCATGATCGCCCTGGTGGAAGGCGCCAAGCGCCAGAAGACGCCCAACGAAGTTGCGCTGGACATCCTGCTGATCGGTCTGACGCTGATCTTCCTGCTGGTGGTGGTGACCCTGCAGCCGTTCGCCCACTTCGCCAACGGCAGCCTGCCGCTGGTGTTCCTGGTGGC
>Ga0105251_10001688_pt1 | contig 18559 bp, 16 predicted proteins | sample KBSS64metaG_FD_80424 | JGI IMG/M metagenome (GOLD analysis project Ga0105251, IMG submission 80424) | Switchgrass rhizosphere microbial communities from Kellogg Biological Station, Michigan, USA - KBS S6-4 metaG | ecosystem: Host-associated > Plants > Roots > Rhizosphere > Soil | place...
CTTCTTGTTGAGCAAAAGCAATGAGTTGTTCTTCTTTTTGTTCTACGACGTATAGAGCTAACTTTTGAGCATTTTTCAAAAGATCAATATTTCCAGTTTCTAAGATGTCATTAATTTTAGAGGCTACGTTAACCGCCTCAGATAAGAGTTTATCCTGGAAATTCTGTTTGTTATCTCTAATAAAATCAGTCATTTTCTCTCTCTGATTATAAATAGCTTCCATTTTAAATACGCCCCTTATTTATTGATTGTAGTTATCCCTAATGAATCAATATCTTTAAATCGATTATTATCTATTATCACTCTCAATCTTTGTATAAAAAAAGTCCTCCTCCCTTGCACTAAGACACTAGACATGTTTTTAGATAAGGCTCCTTATATTTTTACCCTTAAAACATATATTTTACATCCATCTTTTTTACTATATATCAGGAGTTGCTTTTTAGTTAACATAGTGGATGATATAGAAACAAAAAAGCCATGAATATGCAGGATTCATGACCACACTTTTAGTAAATTCACCTATATAGACTTTAAGGTGGAATACGATATATAAAGCTAGTTTACATAAACACTCTTTGCGGAAGATACAACAAAAAGAGTCCTTATGGAAGTAAGGGTTATAAGAGAGTTCTCATTACGAAATATGCAGCTTTTTATACAATGTTAATAGGATAGCATTACGTAAGGTTAATTTTAATTCCACGGGAACAAGCTAACCGTCTTGATTTTGCTTCTTTTGAAGAACTTTTATATTTTTCCCTTAATTCATGAATGCTTGCCACCTATATAATACGAATATGTTCTGATAAAACCACATGCCGAACAGGTGTAATTAATATGATAGAAGGGAAGAGGGCTGCTCGATCTTCTGGCTGCCACTCAATTAAAATCTCAGATTCTTAAGAGCTTATTTCTTTTTCTAGTTAACATAAGATATATTATAGGAACCATTATTTTTAGAAACATGTTGTAATTATTAAAATGAGATTAATTTTCCTATATAAATGTTTCCATGCTTTTCTGCCTCTTGTTTGGTTAAAAAATCTTGATAGGTTTGCTGTGTGTCGGAATCTAGGAATTATTGTTGTACGCTGTAAAACAGTTATAAATTAGAATAAGAAAAGACGCTAATAAAAGTGCCTTCTCTTATTAAGATGCTACTTTAATTAATTATGTTTCTTTAAAGTAATCAATCATATTCTATTTATCTGCTATACAGTTAACAATCTCCTTGGAATGAAATATTTCTGTTATATGAAACCAACAATTTTCATTACGAATAATAATATATTCCTTATAAGGATACGTAGACTTTAAAATTGAATGAGGAAGATAGCTATTACTTAACTCATCATATTCCTTAAATCCGTGTGATACAATGACTCTTTTATTTTCCATACTGTTTAACATTTTACCAATTGGGATATTTTCGGTACTTAGTCTGTTTTGAATAGGTTTATCTATAGTTGAAATGTCAAAATAGACAACATTTTCAGAAAGAGTGCGGTTCTCAAAATTTAAAGATGTAATTCTTTTAACGAACGGACCTTTACTCTTAAAAAATACTTTAACATCAGAAGGTAAATCATTGAAAGTGACTATCTCTTGATGAATAATATTTAAGCTAACCTTGTTCATGATTAAGGATTCTAATGCTAAGGTGGTTGAGCCATTTGTTGACAAAATAATACGTAAACAATAATTAATCATTTCATCAGGCGTATTAACTAAATAAGTATTTATTTGTAAGCCCTCCTCATAATTCTATATAAAATAAACTTACTAATTAAGGGTTCTAAGCTATTTTATTACTTAATAAATATTGTAGCATTAACATATAAAATTTAACTTGTAATGGTCGTTTAGGTTAAACTAAATTTTTGTTAATTACTATTTCAAATAAATAACATAGTTTTACAAATTTCTATTCCTAGCATGTGTTATTTGTACAAGAGAAAGAAACCTTTCAAAGTTAAATTGAAAGGTTTCTTGTATTGTAAATACACTATTTTTTGTTTAAGAACCAAAAAATTCTTGGAAGGAATCAGGATGAGGACCAAACCTTAAATCTCTATTTAAATTATCAATCAATATGAGATCAGCTTCATTTATATTAAAGTCAAAAATTTGATAATTCTCAACCACTCTTTCTTTATGGCTTGTCTTTGGTATAGGAATTATTCCTTTTTGTAGATGCCACCTTAAAATTACTTGAGCAGCAGTACGTTGATACTTTTCGGATATTCCCTTCAAGATTTCATCTTTTAATAATTCACCCTGTCCCAATGGACTCCAAGCTTCTAACTGGATATCATTTTCTATACAATAATTGTGTAAATCTGTTTGAACTAAATAAGGGTGATATTCTACTTGATTAATAGCAGGTTTATTACTGGCCACATTCAAGAGAGTTTGTAGATGATGTTTTTGGAAATTACATACTCCTATAGATTTTACGTAACCTTCTTCATACAGCTTCTCCATAGCCTTCCAACTTTCAACAAATTTGTTTTTTACCGGCCAATGAATGAGATATAAATCTAAGTAATCCGTTTTTAACTTCTTCAAACTATGGTTGAAAGCTTTCAGAGTAGAGTCATACCCTTGGTTACTATTCCAGAGTTTTGTAGTAATAAAAAGATCATTTCTAGGAATTTCCAGTTCTTGTATAGCAGACCCTATTAGTTCCTCATTTCCATATGCAGAAGCTGTATCCATTAACGAAACCCCTGTTGAATAGGATTGGCTTATTATTTCTTTAATATTATCTTTATTATTTATTTGCCAAAATCCCATGCCTGCTGCAGGAATTTCTACACCATTATTCAAAGTTTTTGTTATTAACACGGGTATCTCCTCCGTTTCATAATATTCTTTGATGAATTCATCATAGCAAATCTGTAATAGAAAAATAGGAGCTTATTTATAATAGTATTAAAAGTACCATTATAAAATGAAAACTAAGAACCTGAATGTCCTTAGTTTTCATTTTGTTATTAATTTATACAGTAGTGGCTAGCACTAAGTTGGTTTGTTCACTCTCTAACAGCTGGACTAAATAGTTTTTGTATTCTCCTTTAGGCATTTTAGATATATTTTGAACTAACATGTCTAAAGATATAAAACCCATTTTATAAGCTATTTCTTCTAGGCAAGCAATCTTATTTCCTTGCCTTTTTTCTAATGTTCCTACAAAGTTACTTGCATCAAGAAGACTTTCAGGAGTACCAGTGTCTAGCCAAGCGCTCCCGCGCCCAAATATTTTTACTTGTAACTCTCCTCTGTGCAAGTAAGCTAAATTCACATCGGTGATTTCAAGTTCCCCACGCTCTGAAGGTTTTAAACTTTTAGAGATTTCTATAATAGAATTATCATAAAAATAAATACCAGGCACTGCATAGTTAGATTTAGGGATAGCAGGTTTTTCTTGAATGTCTATAACGTTTCCTTTTTCATCAAAATCTACTACTCCGTATCTTTCAGGATCATTGACATGATAGCCAAAAACAATTCCACCTTTATCTAGAGAGGCACATTCTTTTAACAATTTAGAGAAACCATCTCCATAGAAGATATTATCACCTAAAGTTAAACATACAGTATCATTTCCTATAAACTCTTCTGCCAGTAAAAAAGCTTGAGCAATTCCTTCAGGTTTCTCCTGCTCTATATATGTTAATGAAATCCCTAATTGCTTGCCATCTCCTAAAAGTTCTTTATATAGGGGCAAATACTTTGGTGAAGATATTAACGCAATTTCTTTAATACCTGCTAACATCAACGTAGATAAGGGATAAAAAATCATAGGCTTATCATAGATGCTCATTAGATGTTTATTTGTTGCCCTTGTCAAAGGATATAAACGTGTACCGTTCCCACCTGCTAATAAAATTCCTTTCAACTTATTCACCTCATCTATTAGAATAATTAATCTCTAACCAGCCTTCATACTCTTCTTTATTTCCTACTTTATTCATCCAATCTTGATTATCTAAATACCACTTCACCGTTTTTTGAAGTCCTGTACTAATACTTTCGTTTGGATACCAGCCTAACTCTTTTTGCACTTTGGTTGCATCAATTGCATACCGGTAGTCATGACCAGGTCGGTCCTTTACATACGCAATTAAATTTCGATAAGTTTGGATATTTTCACCTGTATAATTAGATAAGGTTTCTCCAATAATGTTAACTATTTGTACATTAGTCAATTCATTATTCCCTCCAATGTTATACGTATCTCCAACATTATCTGAGTTTATAATCTCCCAAATCGCATCGCAATGATCTTCTACATATAACCAATCTCTAATATTTAGCCCATCTCCATAAATCGATACCTCTTTACCACTAAGAAAGTTTTTAATTGTAATAGGTATTAATTTTTCCGGAAACTGATACGGTCCATAGTTATTCGAGCAATTAGAAATAGTGATAGGTAACTCATAGGTATGGTAATAAGCACGCACTAAATGATCACTGCTTGCTTTAGAAGCCGAGTAAGGACTTGTAGGGTTGTAAGGTGTTTTTTCAGTAAAATATCCCTCTTTCCCTAAGCTTCCATATACTTCATCTGTGCTAACATGATGGAAACGACAGGATGATTTACTTTCGAAATACTTTCTAGATAACTCCAAAAGGTTGTATGTTCCTATAATGTTAGCACTTATAAAGTTTCCAGGATTAACTATACTGCGATCCACATGACTTTCCGCAGCAAAATGAATGACTACATCTGGAGTAAACCTGTCAAATACTTTTTCTAGTTCTTTATAATCTGTAATATCTACCTTTTCAAAGAAATAGTTATCACACTTCTCTATTTCCTTCAGACTTAAAAGATTACCTGCATAGCCTAAACTATCTAAATTTACAAATGTATCTTCTGGATTAAGGCGGACAAATTTATTTAAAAAATTTGCTCCAATAAACCCTGCTCCTCCAGTAATAAGATATTTCAATATGAAAGCCTCCTTTAAAAGATATGGACCAAGATCAAGTAATAATTGCTACCCAGTATGGATTTAAATTTCTTTCGAGCATATAAGATGCCTGAAGGCAAATGAAGCCTTCATCAGTTGTATCCGAAGGGGCATTAATAGCACGTGAGAAACCGCCATCCTTCGATTGATGTTTACTAAGCCATTCTTTACATTTTTCCGCATTCAATGGAAGTTCCCCTAATAAATATAAAGCTGCAATAGCATGGTAACTACCTACAAAACTTTCATTAGCATTTGGCTTATAACGAAAGCCACCGTTCTCTGTTTGACACTGCTTAAGCCATTTAATGGTTTCTTCATACTTAGTTGGTTGTTTTCCTAATACTAAAAGAGTATCGATAGCTCGAAAAACAGAAAATGTCTCTGAAGGAGCATTTGGCGTTACCCCATAACCGAAGTCATCATTTTGACAAGCTGCTACAAAAGCTAAACATTTATCAATGCTCAGTGGAGTAGCATTCATAGCATGAAGTCCAAGAACTGCTAGGTTAGTATGCCATACATCACTCGGATAGCCTTCTGAATTACCAAAACCACCATCATCGTTTTGACACTTTTGAATAAATTCAATACACTTTTCTTCATTTGGAACTTTCGATTTTAGAATATAAGCCGTTAATATAACACAATAGGTAGTAAACACCTCACTTAAATGTCCTGGTTGTTCTGCAAAGCCACCATCTTCATTTTGGCAATCAAACATTCCTCTTAAAATAGATTCCCTATCTTCATTACTAATTTTTTCGCCCATAATAGTTAAATCTGATACAACATGTAACGCTGAAAAGTTTTGAGGTGATTTATCTGATCTAAATCCTAATGGTGACTTATAAGGAGTAAGGCCAAAACCCGCACCAGATTTTGTTTTATCAAGCCAATTCAGATATGATTTCTCATCAATTTTCAATTTAACATCCTTGTGATAAGTAATTGTATCTAAATTCTGCTTCAATTCACTTTTATGTTTTGGAATCATATCAAGGTTAATATCTTTGTCTTCATTAACTAGGCGAGCGTTTGCTGTATTTAATACCCATAACGTTATAGCCTGAGTTTTTGCTTGTTTCTCATGTAAAGGTAAATATCCAGTATTACCAGCATAGAATGCACCTGGCGTGTGATGAGGTACCATAAAATGTCTAATTAAAGGTACGGTTGGATCTGTAGGAGTGGAAAACCAATTTCCTTGACCGATAAACATACCTCCATCTTTACTTTTAAACTTATCAACTTGACATAATAATTCTTCTGCTAAGCTTTTATATTCTGTAGCTTTATGGTATTTAGATATTAACTGGGTGCATAAAAATAGTAAAGCTTGATCGTGTGTATATTTCACTGGAAATGGTGATTCGTCATTATTGTAGTATGATTCAACTGGCTCGACTCTAGCTTCCCCTTTATAATTAGCCTTGTTCCAAAAACCACCGGTTAGTGGATGCTTCAGGTTGTTGACAATAAAATCGAAGTAGGATTTTCCCTTTTCAATAACACCAGGATCTTGTAATATTTCATACGCCTTATAAAGGGCTATAGTAGCTAATGCATTTGAGAAGGTTTTCTTTCCTTTAGATTTAAATGGCTCATCATTTGTGAGCAAATAATCGTATACCCCTCCGTACTCTTGATCTTCAAATTTATCTACTTCTGAAATATAAAGTTTAATGTATTCTAAATATAATGAATCTTCAGTTATTTTATAAGCTTCTTCTAGCGTTAAAATTGCAAAAATGGTAGACAAAACATACTTATTGGGGTTAATATATTCAGTTAAATTTGCATTTAAAATGGAAGGAGATCCTTTCGTTAAAACTGTTTCGTGTATAGTTTTAAATAAATTTAATCCTTTCTCAACTAATTCCTGGTTGTTTGTATATTTACCGATTACTAAAAGCCCATAAGATGTTAAAAGTTGAATATGAGTATGCCTTACCATACCTGCGCTATGAACTATGCCGAATCGGTCCGTTAATTCATGATAAGTATTTGTATACTTGTCATAATAGCGATCCAGGCTTTTAGACATTTCACATAAATCTTCTATCTTGTAATTTGAAGAAGCCAAAGCTAATAACGACCAAACCTGATCTTCTAGTTTTTTATCATCACTTACAATAGTATCGTTCTCTACCGCAACGTAAAAACCATTCAACTCTTTATCATAAAACTTATTAATTAAATAATCTTCTAGTGGTAATTTTGTAGAAATAGTTGTCATAATATCTCCTCAATTCAATACTTTTTTTGAATGTTCACAGGCAATTTCCGTAATTAAATGTGCAGCCTGTTTGGAACCTGAGTGATCCTTGTACGCGTTCTGATAACTTTTTATTAAGTTCTCTTTATTATTGATGAGCCTATAAGCTTTCTTATAAAATAAAGCTGAATCAAACCCATAGTTGGTTTCATACCCCATTTTATTTAATCTTTCAAAGGCTTCTGCTTCATGATATTCCTTATAAGACGATAGACAAAAGATTGCAGGCACCTTTAAAGCTGAAACTTCAGTAACAGTTATCCATCCAGGGTGTGATAACAACAAATCACATTTTTTCAATAGAGGAATCCAATTACTTATGTACGGTATGGAAAGCATCCCCTTAGGTACAGAAACATCTTCCTTAGCCAACAGTACCATTTGTACTTTTGGATAGTCCTTCTTTAAATCTTCAAATAGCTTAGTGTAGAGTGATATCAATTTTTCTTTATTTTCTTTAAACATGGTTGTTCCACTAACTGTAGCAACAATTAATGGATAAGCATCTTTTTTTACACCTAGTTCAAATAGAAACGATGGATCATCATTTTGATCGATAGGTCTAATCATGGGGCCTACAAACTGAATTTTTTCTTCTTGAAAATATTTTTCTATGATAGATCCTTCGTCCATATCTTTAACATAAGGCTTATCCGTTAACATTAATGAAGTATTATCACCTAGCCACTGAAATAAAGCGTTCATTGAATTTCTAGCCTCATCTAGCTCATTTTTGTTAACATTAAATTCTCCAGCTTCAAGAAGGTCATTTGGTACGTCTACTAAAGTGAAATTAAATCTCTCTGTAACAAAAATATGTTTTATTCTCAGTAAACAAGCAGCGATACTAGCATTAATATTGTAATCACTTACCACTACATCAGGTTTATTTTCAAGAAATAGATTCATGTACTTTAAAATTTTAGAACCATTGAAGAAAGTCTTAGAAAAATATCCACCTATCATTGTTTCCCAGTTTAAATTTTTTTCTAAATGAGACTTTTTTGTATGATTCACTACTTTTTCAGGATTAAAATCTATTACCTCTACCCCTATCCCATTAAATAAATCTGTAAAGGTATCCTGTAAAGAACTAAGAACAACGGTCACATTCACGTTTTTCTCCTTAACCAAATCATATGCTATTGAATACATTCTCATATTGTGTCCTGTACCAGTTGGATTAGGTACCATAAATATTTTTGCCATATGAACTCCTCCTTAACTAATATTCTTGTGAACAAAACTATTGGCGTTGACTAAAGAACCTTTCGAAATAGTTACTCCGCCTAGAATTTGAGCTCCATCTTCGATTGTTACATCATTTTCAATAATGACTGGTAGTAAAGTCATCGGTAGAGAGAGTTTATTATAATCATGAGAAGTAGAAGTGATATGTACGTTCTTCCCAATCCTAACATTGTCACCTATAATAACCTTTCCACCGCCTTCGACAATTGTTGAATCACCTATAGAAACATTTTTGCCTATGGTAATTCCTCCATCTATCTGCAATTTCCCACTTGAGTCACTAATTTTCTTGCCAATCATGATAACGTTTTTTCCTAGATGAAGAGGGAAATTACCGTCAATATCAGCGTCAATAAAATTGAATAAGTATTTTTGATATCTTTCTTCAATTTCTTTCTGCAAGTTATTTTTTTGGATAGGATCTCGAAAATTTCTTCTAAACACATTTATTAAGTTTCGAAAATTAGGTTCGCTGTCATTTGTAATATTTCTATCTTTCAATTTAGTAGCAGGTTGACCAACCATAATACTGTATGGTGGAACATTCTTTTCTACGATAGTGTTGGCTCCTATAATAGCCCCTTCTCCGATGTTTAACCCACCTTTGATGACAGCCCCGGCACCTATCCATACATATTTTTCAATAGTCGTTAGCTTCTCACCACCAATCTTTGCATTAGAAGCTATTTGAACACCTTTTTTGACTATTGCATTTTGGAGTATACATCTAAATCCAACAAAAACATCTGCATCAATGGTAGATGATGACAACTTACTTTCTCTTCTGACCCACGAAAATGAGCTCACCTTAGAATTGATCAGCTCTACACCTGGTTCAATAAGTGGAGTTTCATTTCCATTAATAAAATCACTGAGATATGTATTTGAACTTTTTATTTATTTTCACACCCTTTTTTTTTCTTAAAACCATCCTATCATGAAGAAGAAATCTGTTCCTTCAACTTATGTTTAGATTAACCTTTATTTTTTTAAAGGTTCATTTAGTAAAATTTTTTATGTAATAACCTTTTCCTCTTGAACAAACTAACACTTGAGGTTTACATGGATTATCTTCTAATTTCTCTCTAAGTTTTCTTATATAAACATATAAAACTGCTGGTCCAGTAGTATCTAAATAATCTATTAGTTCTTCTGAACTTAAAGGAGTTTCGTTTTTTGTAAGGATGTATAACAACTTAAACTCAATTGTAGACAGATGGATTTTCTCGTCCCCTCTATAAAGACAGTGGCTTTCAATGTCAAAGATCAAATTCTTGGTTAATAAATAAGAATTGTTATTGTCTCTATGTTGGTAAGGACCTTTATTGTTTTCCTTTAGTTTTAAGGCTTCAATAGTGTTAGATATAACATTTCTGTTAGATGAGTCAACAAACATTACAGGACAGGTAATAGTATTTAAAATTTTATGTAGGCCCGATTGATTATGAACAGTTGGTAAATCATAAATTAATAAATTAGGAGCTTTTTCTGTAAAAAAATTCGAGTCATGTTTATTCAAAAACGTAAACTCAAACTGCGATAGTGAAAATTCTAGTATCCAAGCTAAATATTCATTTGTCGTCACTACATAAGTTTCAATCATTAATATTTCCTCCAAAATTCAAAAATTAGAATCTTTAAACAATATATTACATTTTATACTATTGTTTCATACTTTTAAAACTATTTTTTTGTAAAATTTTTAAAATTAATGTACTTTTTTGTAAAAAATAAAGGGTTTTACCACAGAAATAAGGATTATTTTGTAAAATTATGTACTTATTTTACCAGATATATTTCTTTTGTATATTTAATAATTGTTAAAATTTACTTGATTTTCAAATTTTCTTATACTATGATACTTTCATGGATATAAAACAATTAGACGATCAGATAAGGATACAAATTTTCAAGGCCTTATCAGATGAATCAAGGCTTACAATTGTTCGGACTCTATATCGAAGTGGAAGAGAATTAAGTTGTGGAGAGGTAGGGGAAAAATGCGATATTTTAAAAACAACAGCTTCGTATCATTTTAAAACTTTGAGAGAGGCGAAACTAACAACTGTAAGAAAAGATTCTAGAACTAAATACGTAAAGTTAAATTTAGAAACATTTGAGAAGTATATACCTAACTTCTTGGAAACTCTCTAAGAGAGTTTCCACGTTGCAATTTGTACAATAGTTTTAAAGTTTTAAAACTATTAAAAACGGAGGAGCTTATATGAATAAAATAATTACTTTATTTTTCTTTGTAATGTTTGTTATTGGTACAGATACATTTTTAATATCCCCTTTATTACCTACACTTTCTGATTTATATCATGTATCTACAGATATTTCGGGTTGGATGGTGAGTGCATATGCCCTAGGATATGCGGTCTTCGCTTTTATAGCTGGTCCTATATCTGATAATCTGAACCGAAAGAAAGTAATGTTATATGGAATGATTGCATTTACTATTTCAACGTTCCTTTGCGGTATGGCTTCAAGCTTTTGGATGATGTGTGCAATGCGACTTATTGCAGGAATAAGTGCAGCGTTTGTTACCCCACAAGTTTGGGCGTCTATTCCTTTATTGGTAAAACCCGAAAAGATAGTAAAAAGTATGGGTATTGCGACAGCAGGTTTAGCGATTTCTCAAGCTTTCGGTCTGCCTATTGGTAGTTATTTTGCTTCTTTCTCATGGAATACACCATTCTTCGTATTATCTGGATGTTCATTTGTTCTAATTCTTTTGATAGCCGTATTAATGCCATCTATAGAAAATAAACAAAATATTCAAAATAAACAATCTATCGTTGGCCGTTATAAATCTTTATTTTTAAATCCTAAAGCCTCTCCGTTATTTTTAGCGTACCTTCTGTTCCAAACAGGAAACTTTGCTTCCTTTAATTTTTTAGGTACATGGTTAAGTGCTGACTATAATTTTAACGTTACACAAATAGGACTTGCTATGCTTATATTAGGTATTGGAAACTTCTGTGGAAGCTTCTTTGGCAGTGGATATGTCTCTAAAATTGGTAATGCGTCTACTCTTTTTGGTGGTTTAGTCTTAATGGCAGCCTTATACTTTAGTTTACCTTTCTATCATAATATCGCTCTGGTAGAAGTTGCTTTTTTCCTAATGTTCTTTATAGCTGGAATTTTATTCCCTTTAATGATGAGCTTATTACAATCTCTGTCTGCAAATGCAAGAGGAACTATTGCAGCTTTATCAAATTCTGCTATGTACATAGGTACTACTTTAGGTACTTGCATCGCTGGATTTCTATACCACTACTTTGGTAACTTCATTTCGGTTACTACGTTTACAGCATCTATGTTTATTATCTCTATTCTTATCTATAAGGTAAGTGGTGTTTTAAATCCTGTTAAAGCTAATGTGGCAAAAGAACAAAACGTAGTAAAATAAAGGGCTGAAATTCACATGTACCCTAGTGGAAATCATATTACTTTATCTTCTCTTTTTTATGCTTTGAGTCATCCTACTAGAATTATGCTTTTACTTCAATTAATAGAGAATGACGAAGTACCTTATAACTTTTTAAGATATACAGGTTCTAAACCCAATTTATCTCACCACCTTAAGATTTTAAAACAAACAGGATTAACCTATACTAGAAAAGAAGGCGTTAAGCGTTATATTATTTTAAGAAGAAATCTTATTGATGATCAATTTCCAGGCTTACTTCAGATCATACTTAATAATAAAGATAATATTCACTGAAACCGTTTATTGTTTTTATACTCCATAATTATTAATACAATTCATAAAAGAACTCCCCTAAGTATAAAGAGGAGTTCTTTTCATTAAAAATATTTTTATGCGATTTCTTGACTTTTAACTAATTTAAAGTCTGAAGATTTAGTACTTACAAACATTATTAGTATAAAGCTTATTAAAATAATGATTCCATCTAAGAATACTGGAAAAATCCAGCTACCTGTTGCATCTCTTAAAGCACCATTAATGACAGGAGAAAGAACTGCTCCCATCTCACCTATTAGATTCCACATCCCAAAAGCTGAACCTCGAAATTTCGGTTCAACCATATCAGCCGTTAAGGAGTGTGAAATAGGCTGAAGGGCGTTAAAAAATAAACTAGTGATAAATAAAAGAATTCCCATAATTAGCACAGAGTGTCCTCCAGATAATAAGTAGAATCCAAAGGTTATAGTCAAAGCTCCTTGTGCAAAAGTTAAGAAACAAAGCAAGGACTTTTTACTCCAATTCTTCTTCATAACATAATCTGCTAGAAATCCACCTATTGGATATCCTAAGATACCTGCCCCAGCATTAAAAGCAGCAGTCAAAGTAGCTTGAAGAAAGGAAGTTCCTGCTGTACTAGTTACTATAGATATAGACCAATAACTAAAAAACCATAAATTCCATAGTATTGCTACAGCTGATAAATACATTAGCAAGAGGTTTTTACTAAAAAGATTAATTGAGGTATTTTTATTTTTATTTTTACCTCTCAAACTAAATGCTATTAGAGTAAATACTAGTATAAGTTCTAGTACAGCTACCATCCAGTCAGATAGCCCAATCCAATCAGTTACTTTATAGATTAATAAAATAGCCAGTAAAAATAACAGTGAATACGAAAACAATTCAATGAATGCCTTTCGGTAATGCATCTCTTTCTTATCACGCTTGAATAGACCATATAAACATATTCCTACTAACAAGGTAGCAATCCCCAAAATTATGAAAGGCATCCTCCATCCCTCATGTTTTCCAAGGATATTCTCTCCTAATTCAATCATGTAAGGAACTGAAAGTGTACCTAGTGTTAATCCTATGGCCAATCCGGTTATTACTACGCCCATCCCAAGATTCCTTTTTTTATAGGGAGTAACTTCAATAACTAGTGCTCGATCGTTAGAATAGTAAGCACCTTCTCCTAACCCTACGGTGATTCTTAAAATAATGAATACAATTAACAAGGAAAAGAGACCACTTAAAAGAGTAGCTATTCCTGCCCAAATAAGGCTGATGGTCAATATTGTTCTGTAGCCATACTTGTCACCCAGCATACCACCTGGAAATTGAGTTAACATATAACCAGTAAATAATAAACTACCTAGAAATCCCCCTAATGCATAGGGGTTAGCAGCATCCTGTAAGAATGAAACATGGTTTTGTATCATCCAAGTAATAACTGGACCGGTAATCGAACGATCTGCTGAATTAAAAATCCAACCTATAAGTAGAAACAACCAAATAGTATGATATTTTTCCCATCTAAAATTCCTCAAAAATTTCCCTCCATTTAAAATTTATAATTCTATGGATTAAACATATCACTTTATAATTTCAGTTGTCCTACAGCAAAAGTTTAGATAGATATTAATAAATTTTAAGGAGAAAAGTTCTATTAGAAGGGCATATTTATACATAAAAAAATTTAAGGGGGGTTAAAAATAAATTATTTATTTAATAACTTTTTAACTTTTTTAATTGTGTCTCCTTTTTCCAAGGGCCGATAAACTGTTAATTTCAAATCGGGAGAATCATAAACTTGAAGAGTCATGTGTTCCATAAATAGGGTTCCCACGTAAGGATGTCTAATTTCTTTTTCACCGATGGGAGTTCCAGAAATCTCTTGATCACCCCACCATTGGCTGAATTCACTACTGTTATTTTTTAAATCATTAACTAAATTTCCAAACCACTGCTCACCAATGAAGCGATTAGTAGTACCTCGAAATTGTGCAAGTAATCGCTTAGCATGATCTTCCCAATTAACAAGTAAGCTCTTATATTCTACTGAGCAAAAACAACGCCAGACGGCATTTCGTTCTTTCTCGCTCATTTTTGTAAAATCACCAAATACTTTACAAGCAATACTATTCCAGGAAATAATATCCCATTTTTCATTTGTAACGTATACAGGACAATCTTCTAAATGATCTATAAAGTTTTTTACAACTGGATGCAACGAATCCTCTACGTTCACCTTCATTTCTAATGGTATTTGATGATTTGCTAATAGATAAATATGCTTTCTCTCTTCATTGTTCAAATTTAGTACCCGAGAGATACTCTCCAACACTTGGGTTGAAACTTGAATATCCCTCCCTTGTTCTAACCACGTATACCAAGTTAAGCCTACACCAGCTAATTGAGCAAGTTCCTCTCTTCTAAGTCCTGAAGTTTTTCTTCTTTTGCCAATAGTGATACCAAAATCTGTAGGAGACAATTTATCTCTCTTTGATTTTAGAAACTTACCAAGCTGCTTCTTTTTTTCTTTTTCCATACTCAATTTTATATACCTCCTATAAAAAGCTATACAAAAGAAATCAAGTCCTTTTATACACTGAATACCATTAGAATATCAAAAAACAAAAAGAGTGGAAATTATTCCACCCCTTCCAATTTAAGCTATTTAATAATTAAGCTATATTATCTAACAGTTTCCTGAAATTTTCTCCTAACACTTTTCTCTCAACTTCTGCATTAGGTGCATAACGCTTAATTGCTTCTATAGTAATGTAAGGATCTCCATATGGATAATCAGCTCCAAATATAGTTCTATCTGGAATCTCGTTCATCGCTAAGGTTAAAGCAAAGGTAGTATAAAAAGCTGAAGTATCAATATAAGCATTAGGAGTGTTTTTAACAAGTTCAATCGTTTGAAGCCAGTTTATACCCCCTAAATGTCCAAAAATTACTGGAATCTCAGGATATTGTTTTGCTAGCTCTATTAATTCTACAATGTCATCTAATTGCAGAGGAGCAAAAGTATGAATCCAGATTGACAAACCTTTAAATTCTTTTAATGCCTCAAAGATTGGTTTTAAGAAAGCAATTTGGCCACTTCCTAAAGTGAACTCACCTATCCCTTTTAAGTTATTGGCTACAATGTATTCCTTAATCCATTTTTTTGTCTCTTCGACTTCTAATCCTAAAGGGACAGAACCAAAACCAATGTACTTATCTGGATATTGGTTAACAACTTCTACCAGTTCCTTCATAGAATTCTTTCTAGCACTTATACTATTGACATTATTATTAAGAATTTGATTTAAGGCTTCCATTTCTTGTTTAAATGAATTTAATTTTATAGCTTTTTCCGGGTGGATTAATGTAGAAAATAATATAGTCTTATTAATTCCTAAGTCATCCATAAGTTGAATATGCTTAGAAACAGGAAATGTTACATGTGAATGACTATCTATAATCAAGTTATTCACCTACTTTAGTTAAAGAATTTTTATTTTTTCTTTCTTCAATAACTTCTGTAGCCACTCCTAAGATAGTATTTAATCCATTAGGAAACCCAGAATAGATAATCATTTGTAACATTGCTTCGATAACTTCTTCTTCAGTCCAACCTACATTTAATGCTCCATTAATATAAAATTTTAATTGTTCAGTATTTCCAAGCGCTGTCAAGCCTGCAACAGTAGCAAGAAGACGTGATTTCAAATCTAAACCCGGTCTAGAAAATATTTGACCATAATTGAATGACACTGCTAATGTTCCTAAGTCGGGTGAAATGGAGTCTTTAAAACTATTTACGATTTCCTCATAGTTGTCAGCATCAATTTGTTTTAAAATTTCTAAACCTTTTTTGAAATTTTCATCTTGTTTTAACATAATATCTTCTCCCTCAATTAATTTTCACTTGTTGAATTGAATTTAATTTCTTCTTTACACCGATGATTGAAGTGAAGGCAAAAAGAACCATAATAAAACCTACAGAACAAACTCCCATCCATTTAAAATGGCTCCAGGCGAGCGTACCTAAGTATGATCCTAATGCTCCTCCTAAAAAAGTAGAAACCATATAAATACCGTTTAGACGGCTTCTTTTTTCTTCAGATAATTGAAAAATTTTGGCTTGACAAGCTACCTGATTAGCTTGAGTTCCCATTGTTACTAATAAACTTCCTATGATAATGGCCGTTAGAGACGAACCTGACAAGATAAAAATCAAGAATGAAACCAATGAAAGATTCATACAAAGTATACTTGCAAGATTAGCCCCTTTTTTATCAATTATTCTGCCAATAATGGGTGTAGCAAATGCTCCACCTATTCCCACTAAACCTATTGTCCCTGCAACACTGCTCGCATAGTGAAAAGGAGAATTACTTAGTCGAAAAACCAATGTAGTCCAGAACAAACTAAAAGCTCCAAACATCATTCCTTGGCTAATACATGCTCTTCGTAATATGTTTTCCTTAATAAAAAGTGGCCAAAGTGAAGCAAGTAGTTCTCCATACTTCATTGTTTGTTTACCTTTACTTTGTGGAAGGTAAATTCTAATGAGTAGAATTACTAACAAAGTAAATGCGAATGAAATCCAATACATTGCCCTCCAACCCAAGTAAGTATCTACAATTCCACTGATAAAACGTGCCCCTAAGATTCCACAAACTAAACCTATAGCTACATTACCTAAGATTTTCCCTCTTTCTTTATCGCTAGCAAGACCAGCAGCTATAGGTACTATAATCTGTGGAACAATAGTAAAGAATCCTAATAATAAATTGGATATTATTAACCAAATAAAACTAGTTGATATAGCAGAAGCAATAAGGCTTAAACAAACTAGTATCAGGAGCGATAAGATGATTTTACGTCTCTCAAATAAATCACCTAGTGGCACTAAAGTTAGATTCCCAATAGCATATCCAACTTGAGTTAAAGTAGCTATAATTCCTATTTGATTTGAAGATATGTGAAACGAGTCTGCCATACTTAATAATAAATTTTGATTTAAATATACATTTGAAACTGTAAAACCACAGGTTAGAGCCATCAGTAACACAATACCTTTATTAATTTTATTTTGTTGTTCCATATTCTCACCTCCCTTTCTGAATTTAGGATACAAAAAATATAATCCTAGTAATAGGAGTGAGTTTATACTGTTATAAAAAGTACCAGTCTTACTTTCAATATTTATTATTCTGTTTTAAACAGACTAACTTTGATGATTGATTTTATTCTAAATATTTCCAATGTACGTATAAGGCTTGTATTAATGCGGTAATAATACTTAAATAGATTACTGGTAAGGAATGATTGATTTATCAGGTAATATTTAGACATCACAGTAGGTGATTAGTAGATGATAATGGAATATCTCCTCTTCTTTGGACTGCTCGGGGTTGGACTATTGATCTTTATTTTTCATGAAATGGGTGAGAAGCCGAAAGATGTCCTACCAACTGAATACAGCAAATTAGAATCCCCAATTGAAAGAGCTTATATAATGCCTTAGTGATGAATGGCTATTCGGTACGAGCGCAAGTAAAGTGTGGTCCTTATCGAATTGACCTTGTCATAGGGAGGCTTGCGATTGAGTGCGACGGAAAAGCCTATCATTCTTCACCAGCGCAAAAGGCACATGATCGGAAGAAAGATGCTTATTTGAGGAAACAGGGATATAAAGTAAGTCATGAGAGTTAGTGGCAGTAGCATTGTAAAACGTATGCCCCACGTTCTAAAAAGAGTAAAGACAAGGTTGAATTAAAAAAAGAGAAGGCTAAAAACCTTCTCTTTTTTATATATAATCATCTATGCTTATATACTTTTCTTCATGACGCAATCCCGGCATTCACACAAGAAAACGCCACCTTTTACCGAACTTTTGAAGTAAGCTGAGTTGCAGTTACCGCACCGGCCACTAATCTTATCCGGAAATTCAACATAATCATACACTTTATCGAGATTAATTTCTTGCTCTTTTATTTCTTTTAGGTTAATCACTCTTTTCTATTTGTCTTTCCTTAGATTAACACACCCCTTCCTTAAGTAAAAAGGGCATATCTGCTACAGATCTAACTTATCAACTAACCAATCTTGAATCTCATCTTTCAAATCAATTCCTACTGCTAGGGTTCCCAGTACTGTCCCCTTGCCAATAATCTGAAGATCAACGGACATAGATGGCTTGGTAGCATTAATCATATATGTAACAGTATCAATATGTTTGATAGGAATCCGGACTATATTAATAAGTCCTTCACTTTGTAGGTAACCATTCTTAATACTAATCTTATTCTTTTTCCATGAGAATTCTGA
>Ga0105251_10001695_pt1 | contig 18496 bp, 10 predicted proteins | sample KBSS64metaG_FD_80424 | JGI IMG/M metagenome (GOLD analysis project Ga0105251, IMG submission 80424) | Switchgrass rhizosphere microbial communities from Kellogg Biological Station, Michigan, USA - KBS S6-4 metaG | ecosystem: Host-associated > Plants > Roots > Rhizosphere > Soil | place...
ATCCACAAGGTCGAGTACTTCCTCAACGCGCGGATTGTCGGCGGGCAGATCAGTGCCAAGTCGTGGGAATTGTTGCTGGCGATGCTGGTGTTCGAAGCCGCCTTCGGCCTGCCGGGGGAGGTGGCGGGGCCGATTTATTATGCGTACTTGAAGAGTGAGTTGAAGCTGGCGGGGATGGTTTAGGCATTGATGTTGCCTGGACTGGCCCCTTCGCGAGCAAGCCCGCTCCCACATTCGGCTGCATTCCAAAGGTGGAACTCGGTCAAATGTGGGAGCAGGCTTGCTCGCGAAGGGCGCGCCACGGTTTCAGCTAAAACTCAGTAGCCGTAGCGCTTGCTGGCCTCAATCGCCAGACCACTGCCAATACTGCCAAAGATATTCCCTTCCACATGCTGCGCATTCGGCAGCATCGCCGAGATGCTGTGGCGCAGCGCCGGAATCCCGCTGGAACCCCCGGTAAAGAACACCGTGTCCACCTGGGCCACGTCCACCGAGGCGTCGTTGAGCAGTTGCGTCACCGCATTGCGCACCCGTTCCAGCAAGCCATCGATGGCCGACTCGAACAATGCCCGGCTCAATTCCACGCTCAGCCCTGGCTCAACCCGGTCCAGCAGCACATGGCGGCTGTCCTGTTGGGTCAGCTGGATCTTGGTTTCTTCCACTTCCATCGCCAGCCAGTGCCCGGCGCGCTGTTCGATCAGGTTGAACAGGCGGTCGATACCGCCGGTGTCCTCGATGTCGTAGCGCATGCTGCCCAGCGCCAGCTTGGATTTCTGCGAGTACACCGAGTTGATGGTATGCCAGGTCGCCAGGTTCATGTGGTGGCTGGTGGGCATGTAGGCGCCGCTTTTCATGCGGCTGCCGTAGCCGAACAGCGGCATCATGCCGGCCAGCGAGAGTTGCTTGTCGAAGTCGGTACCGCCGATATGCACACCGCCGGTGGCGAGGATGTCGTCGTGGCGGTTATCGATCTGGCGGCGCTCGGGCGACAGGCGTACCAGGGAGAAGTCGGAGGTACCACCGCCGATGTCGACAATCAGCACCAGCTCTTCTTTCTCGATGGTGGACTCGTAGTCGAAAGCCGCGGCAATCGGTTCGTACTGGAAGGAAATGTCCTTGAAGCCGATCTTGCGGGCCACGTCCACCAGGGTGTTTTCGGCTTCCTGGTCGGCCATCGGGTCGTCGTCGACGAAGAACACCGGGCGGCCCAGCACCACTTCGTCGAACTCACGCCCGGCGGTGGTTTCGGCACGGCTCTTGAGTTGGCCGATAAACAGCGCCAGCAGGTCGGTGAACGGCATGGCCGTGCCCAATACACTGGTGTCGTGCTTGATCAGCTTGGAACCCAGCAGGCTCTTGAGCGAGCGCATCAGCCGGCCTTCGTAATTTTCCAGGTACTCGTGCAGGGCCAGGCGACCGTACACCGGGCGGCGTTCTTCGAAGTTGAAGAACACCACCGACGGCAGCGTGATCTTGTCGTCCTCCAGCGCGATCAGCGTTTCCACGCCGGGACGCAGCCAGCCGACGGTGGAGTTGGACGTGCCGAAGTCGATACCGCAGGCACGGGCTGGGGATGGGTTTTTCATGTCAATCGGGTTCCGGTTGAAAAACGGCCGCGCAGTGTATGCCACCCGCGTGCAGATGCGTAGGCCGACTATCCGCTAAATACAACGGACTTGTTACCTTGAAAGCCCGGTGTTTGCCCCCAAATCCTCCCCATACGGTTGGTGGCTGCAGGATTCTGCCCGCAGCGCCGATAAACTTCTGACGCACCCTTCGGTCACAAGATTGAGATCGGTCAATCCAGACGCCGCAAACAGGCGCATGCTGTGACGCTGGCAGTGCGATATCGATAACGGACGGTGATACTCCCGATGGACTTCAAAGACTATTACAAGATTCTCGGCGTCGAGCCGACTGCCGACGACAAAACGATCAAGGCCGCCTATCGCAAGCTGGCGCGCAAATATCACCCGGACGTGAGCAAGGAAAAGGACGCCGAAGCCAAGTTCAAGGACGCGTCCGAAGCCTATGAAGCGCTGAAAAGCGCCGACAAACGCGCCGAATACGACGATCTGCGCAAATACGGCCAGCATGGCCAGCCGTTCCAGGGCCCGCCAGGCTGGCAGAGCCGTGGCGGCTACGGTGGCGGTGGTCAGGACACCGGCGACTTCTCGGACTTCTTCAGCTCGATCTTCGGTTCGCGCGGCAATGGTTTTGGTGGTGCCCAGGGCCGTAGCGCCGGGCGCCGGGGGCAAGATGTGGAAATGGAACTGCCGGTCTTCCTTGAAGAGACCCTGTCCAACGAGTCCAAGCAGGTCAACTTCCAGGTGCCGCAATACAACGCGGCCGGCCAGCACGTCAGCAACACCACCAAGAGCCTGAACGTGAAGATCCCGGCCGGTGTGGCCGACGGCGAGCGCATTCGCCTCAAGGGCCAGGGCGCGCCGGGGATTGGCGGTGGTGCCAATGGTGATCTGTACTTGATCATCAAGTTCGCGCCACACCCAAAATTCGATGTGGAAGGTGAGAACCTGATCATCACCCTGCCGCTGGCCCCGTGGGAGCTGGCGTTGGGCACGGAAGTGGCGGTGCCGACCCTCACCGGCAAGATCAACCTCAAGGTGCCGGCCGGCAGCCAGAACGGCCAGCGCATGCGCGCCAAGGGCCACGGCTTGTTGAACAAGGCCGGGCAGCGCGGTTACCTGTTTGTGCAACTCAAGGCGGTGATGCCGAAAAACACCGACGACGAGGTCAAGGCGTTGTGGCAGGAACTGGCACAAAAAGCCGCCTTCGATCCAAGAGAATCATGGAGTAGCTAACGATGAGCAGTCCCCGTTTGGTTCAAGTGAACATGGCAGAATTCTGTGAGGCCACCGATTTGTCGGTGGCCTACGTGATCGAAATCGTCGAGCACGGCATCGTTGAACCGGTGGGGACCAGTCCCGAGTCCTGGCGCTTCACCGATTACGAACTGGCCCTGGCCAAGCGCGCCTCGGCGCTGCAAAAGGACCTGGAGCTGGAATGGGAAGGCGTCGCCCTGGCGCTCGACCTGCTGGAGGAAGTCCAGCAACTGCGGGCCGAGAACCAGATGCTCAAACAACGGCTGGGGCGGTTGGTGCAAACGCCCTGAATCCATCAGGTGATGCTGCAGCGCGCCTTGCACGGCACCCAGTCGCGCAGGGTCAGCGAGCGAATCAGCTGCCCCTCGTCCACGGCCAGTTGCAGTTGCACATTTTCAGCCTGGGTTGCGTATGCCTCATCACTGAGGGCGCCCGCATCGTGTTCCTCGGATAACGCATTCAAGCGCACGTCATGGGGCTCCCTCAGGACTCTGAACTCATCGTCATAATGGTTGCGAATAAAGGCCTGCCAGAATTCGCGGCCCAGCAGTGACTGTACGAGCTTCTTGGAGTTGTCCAGTTTTTCGATTGTGATGGCGGCATTAGTCAGGATCTGCGGCGCTACCTGTCCCGTTGCGAGGTAGCGGGCATCGTTGGGCTGACCGGGCAGGCTGAGGCGGCGGGCCAGGCCCATGCGATAGGCCAGGCGAATTTCAATATCTTCCAGTTTTTCCAGGGCGGCGACTTTTTGTTCAGGGGTCATGGTCGACGTGCGAATCATGCCTTCTCGAACCCGAATGTCTGCGCTGGCTAATTTTTCCACCTCGTCCAGGCGAAAGAGGCCTTTGGCCAACTTGAAGAGTTCAGGCCCCGCCTCGCCATCGCTGGCATTGCGCGTGGCTTGCCACGTCAGCACCTTGGTCTCCATGTCACTGAACACCAGGGCCGACCGATCGCCGCAGCGCGGGTCACCCGCCAGGTTGAACAGCTCTTCACGCAAGCCATCGTCCTGGGCCGCATCGAGCAATTGCCACAGGCGCGATTGCAGGTCGGTATAGCTGCTGCGGTACTCCGCCGATTCTTTGAGGTTGTCGAGGATGTCGAGGAAGATCTGTGAACCGGGTTTCTCGGCAATCGACTCCCACAGGCTGCGTCTTACGTCGATTTCCTCGGGTGAAAGACCGTCCATCCAGTGCTGGTATGCCGGCTCCGGTGTGTCGTCCACGACCTGCTCTTGAGGGGCGCGAATTTCGACTGCCGCGGGCCGTGGCGCCCGATAACGCATCGCGCCGGACTGCCGGCGCAACACTGCCTCGCGGTGGAGCAAGGTTGCATTGCTCCAATACTCAACCAACTGCCTGCGGGCTTCGGTGCTCAGCGGGTTGCCGTCGATAAAGGTGACGTTGTTGACGTAGATGAATGCCTCGGCCTCCTCGGGCAGCGGGTTGACCAGGGAGTCGGGCAACTGCGTGATGCGGTTCTCCGTCAGGTTAACGTTGTCCAATGCCTGATGTGGCCCCAGGCCCTGCGGCCACTCGGTGATTCCGGTATTTTTCAAATTCACCCTACGCAGGTTCGGCAGGGTTCCGAAGTTAGGGGTACGCGCCAGGGGGTTGCGGCTCAGATTGATGATCTTGAGTGAGGTGAGCCCCTCCAGTAGATCCACATCGGCCTCGGTCAGGGACAGCTTATTGTCCCTGAGGTCCAGGCGGGTAAGCCGAGTCATCCGGGCAACGCTGGGCGGGATTGAGCTCAACTCTCCGTACGACAGGTCGAGCCAACGGGTGTGGCTGAAGTGGCCGAGAAACTCATCCAGGTCGTACATCGATCGCATGCCCTGCAGTTTGATTGACCCAATGTGGCTGAAATCCGCTTCCAGCGCAGGCAAATTGCCGACTCGCCCGCCGAGTACTTCAAGGGTGTACCCGGCGGGAGAACCATCATTGGCCAAGACTTTGGGGGTCATGCGCCGCCAGCACGCTTTGAGATCTCGGGCGAATTGCCGGCGATGGTTGATATCCCCAAAACGCGGGGTTTCGCTGTCGATATTCACCAGAAATCGTTCTGTGGCCCAGGCGTCCAGTTGGGTGCTCAAGGTTTGCCACTCGCCTTCCAGGCGCCTCAGTTCAGCCGGCGCCCCGTCGCCTGCGTCCAGTACGAATTTCTCGTTTTCCTCCTCGCTGTAGCCGGGAAACAAGTCCCTTATCCGCCGCATTTCGTCGGTGTGGCTCAAGGGTACTTCGAAGGCGCCAGGCTGGCCGCCGTTGCGCCAGCCCGTGCGAGTTTGTGCCAGGCGAGCGATGTACGCCCGCATCTGCTGATTGGCTTGCGGGGTGAACGGGTTGTCACGCAGGCGGGTCATGCGGTTGAGACGGATGCTGGCTTCCACGTTTTCGGGGGCTGGGTTGAGCAGGCTGTCGGGCACCGCGCTCAGATGATTGCCGGACAGGTCGACTTCTCTCAGCTCCGGCAGTTCCAGCAGGCCTGTGGGCCACTGATTGATCCGGGTGTCACGCAGCTCCAGCTTGCGCAGTCGTAGCAGCGGGCTGAAATCCGGCAGGGTGCCCAAGGGGTTGGCGTTCAGGCACAGTTCTTCCAGGCGGCTCAGGCCGGCCAGTTGGCCGGCGCTGATTTCGCTCAGGTGGATGGCATTTTTCGACAGGTCCAGGTGCGTCAGCGCCTTCATGGCCGTGATTGCTTCGGGCAGTTCGGTCAGCGTATGTCGTCCGATACCGCCGACTTGTTTGAGGGTCAAACGTTTCAGATTAGGGAAGTTGCCAAGGAACTGCCCGGGGCCGTCGGTGAAGCTCACGTAGTCGAGAACCAACTCCTCGACATGGCCAAAATCGGCGTTGAGTTTGGGCAGGTTCACCTGGGCGCTGATTTCCAGTCGGCGCCCGGTGTATGCCCCGGCACGGTCCACGGTCTGTCGGCGCCAGCAGTCTCTCAACGCATCGGCCACTGACTGCTCCCGGCGTCCCGGGTTTACCTCAAATGGACGCCGGCTCGTATCTTCTCGGGCACTGCGTTTCACCCAGTCCTTGAGTGCGCGTTTGAGGGCGGCGTATTGGTCCTCCCTGCGCGTCAACTCAGTGCGCGCATCGCTCCCGAGGGTCTCGATGAAGGCTGTGGCCTGCTCGTCGCTGAACCCCGGATACAGCTTGCGCACCCGCGTATGGGTGCTGCGCAACTGAGTGAGTTTGTGCAGCGGGGAGCCGCCCCGCAGGCGCAGGTCTCCTGCCAAGGGTTTGCGCAGCAGCGGGTATTCCAGCAGCACCGAGCGCAGCTCGTCCCGGACCAATGGCGTTTGCCGCACCCGTTGCTTCAAGGTGCCGGCGTCCCGTGCGGCTTCGCCAAGTGCTCGACGCTGGCCCTGTTCAAGGCGCGCCAGAACGGCGCCATACAGGTCGGTGGCGCCGAACGCCCCGTCTTCACCCATCGCCAGCACCAGCGGCGGTGCGTCGGTCTCTGGACCGACGGCGTCGATCAGGGGGCCCTGTTCGCTGCCCAAGCGGATTTCAACCCGCAGGCTGGGGTCCCATCCCGGCAAGCTGGGTAACGTATGCAGGGCCAGGCGCCGGCTGTCCTGGCTCTCCAGGGTGTCGAGGAACAAGCCTTCATAGGCCCGTGCCATGCGCACTTGCTGCTGGCTTTCGCGCGCCAGGGCGGTGAGCCTTGGTGACAACGGCTGATGGCCACTCAGCGCAGTTAAATCCGCGTCCGTGGCGGTTTCCAGCAACTGCCTGGCAACTTCCGCCGGCAGGCCGGAAAACCTGTCCATGAGCTGCTGTACCGGGGGCGAGCGGGTCAGGTTATGGGCGCGGTAATCCGCGTCGAACAGCGAGGTCCGACTGTCCCGGGCGGCCTGGGCAACTTCCCGGCGCCACAGCATCGTCTGTTCGTCCAGCACCCGGGGAGACGGGTCGAGGACCGCCGGATAGGTCAAGCCTCGGTGCGCAACCACGCGTTCGGTGATCGCCGGGTCGGCCAGCGCGTAATCCAGCGGGTCGTCGCTGCCCATCTTTTCGATAAATGTCTCGATACGCTGATGGATGCCAAAGCGCATCAGGCTGTCGCTCAACAGGGCGGGCGGCGGTTGCAGGTCCACATGCAGTTGGCGCAGTTGATCGGTGCGAATGCCACTGGCCAGGCGTGCCTGTTCCAGTTGTGCGTCGCTCAAGCCCCGTGTGCGATAACCCAGGCGGCGCGCCAGCGCCGGGCCGTCCCAGGTCAGTGGCTCTTCACCTTCATGCAGCCAGGCGCCCGCGCCGTTATGCGCCACCTGCGGGGCATAAGCGTCGGCGCGTGTGGGGTGTTGTATGCGATAGGTGTCGCCGTCGGGCTCGGGTTTGAGGGCATACAGTTGATCGTCGAGGGGCAGCAGCGGCTGCTGGTCGTGGCTGTGCAAGCCCAGGTCATCAAACGTGGCGTCCTTGGGCAATACGACGGGGCTGCGATAAGGCGTAAGGTCCGGCTTCCACAGCCGCTGCTCGCCACCTGGCAAACGAACCGGCTTGAGCCCCTGTATCAACGCGGGTGTAGGCGGTGCAGCGAGTTTTTGCAGACCTTTCCCCGCGCCGGCCAGCAGCGCCATGGCGGCCAGGTTTTGGGCGACGTCGAACCAGTGCGCCTTGGCCGTATCACGGTCGCCTTCGCCCCAGTCGATCACGCCTTCGAAGGTTTCGTAGAGCAATTGGCCCGCCATGGCGGCCAGCATGATTTCGCCGAGCACCGGGACGAACGCCAGTCCCAGGCCGAGCACGGTAGCGCCGGCCTCCAGCCAACGGGCGATTTTTTGCCCGCGCACCCGGGCGTCGACATCGGCGGTGGGCACTGCCTGGTCGCGCGCATCGTCGAGGGCCTTGTCGCGGCCATGCTCAAACAGGTTGGTCCACAGGTCGACGTTGTCAGCCCACAGGCCGTGTCTTGAGACCACCATCAGGTACAGGTCGGGAGCGTCCGTCTTCACAACTCTGCAGCCGGCTTTCGGGGGTGGAAGCGACTGGGGCATGACCGTCGTAGTCAATACCGGGAAGGCCAGTTGCAGCATCGTCTGGGTCACCGGCGAACGCGCTACGGCGTCGACGGCGGCGGTGGAGTCCGCAGCGGGCTCGGTGAACCGGTTGAAGAACGCCGGCTTGTCGTGTTCATTGAGAAACTGGCTGAAAAAATGCTGGTAGCCCGTGGGCGTCGGGTGGCTGTTATTGCCGGGTTCGCTTGGCGCTTTGTCGCGCGCCATCCACTGGCGGTTCAGTTCGGTTTTCAGCGCATCAAGGCTGTTGTAGCGCTTGAGCGGATGCTCCGGATCGTGGGGCAGATAGACGATGAAGTCGGTGGCATAGCGATATTTTTCCACCGGTGTAAACACCACACTCCCCATGAGCGCGCGGTCTATCACGCTCAGGCAACTGAACCACACCGGCTTGCCGCCCAGCGTCGGGTTGCGTTCGCCGTCGACAACCTTGAGCACCATGGTGAAGTCATCCGGGAGAATGTCCTGCTTGAGCAGCGCCAGGTACGCCGCAGCCCTGAGGGCATCCTTCTGGCTGGTGATCACCGCGTCGCGCAACCGGGTGGCGGCAGTCTCGTCGGTGGGCAGTAATGTTTCCTTGAGGTGAGCCTGGTAGCGGGCACCCACGTCCAGCGTGCGGCACAGCCTGATAAAGGCGGGTACGGTCAGCGCCGGGCCGATTCTGGGAGAGATGCCTTCCCGGTCCGGGTATTGGGTAAACCCGGAGGCGGGATCGAATGCGTCATCTTCACCTTCACTGGCTTCAAAGTTATGCAGGGCAGCCTGTACCAGCGAGAGCTCGAGCACTTTGTATTGACCGGCCTTGATCCCCAGCGTGCCGAGCCTCAGCGGCTCATACAAACGAAGAGAGGTGCCTTCGACATCCACGGTGAGGTTGAATTGTTCTTTCAGCGCGCCGTTGAGCAGGCCTGTGGCGAAGGGTTTGAGTGCCTGGACATTGCCCAGGTGTTGATCCACCGCGTGTTGAGATTTGAAACTGGTTTCATTGAACGCTTTCAATGTTCTTCGTTGCAGCGGCGACAAGCTGTCCATCCACTGCGCCTGTTCGAGCCTGGCCTGTTTCAACGCTTCTATGCGGTGGGCCGGCGCCTGTACCAGCCAGTCCGGAATGGCCTGGCGAATGAACGCACTGTTGTCGTCGGAAGATGAAGCGCGAGTCACGGAGGGAGCATCCTGCATGGGGGCATTCCTTTGGATAAGCAAAGGAAAAAGGCTACTGAAAACCGCTGTGGATTAATAAGTCGAAAAGCCGCTGGATAGCCCGTAATAGTTAACGCATCAGCCGCGGATTACCTATGGATTGACGACTTAATTACCCCATGGAAATCCCCCCGTGTGCATCCAGCGCTGTCAGCGCTTTTTGAGTGCTTGCCCATGGGCCAATCCATTCAAATAGCTACCGCCGAGTGCCGGGGGCGACTGATTAAGGTCATTGCCTTAATTTCCCTATCGGTACTCGTATATGCCAGCACCTCAAGCTTCCGCCTCGCTCCTGCCGGGCGGCGAAGGGCGTCACTATGCACAGATCAAAGCCGCCATCCCTGAGAGCCTGATCAGCGCGTCTCCTGCCCTGCGTGCAGCCATCACGCAGGCCAAGCCAGAGATCCCCGCCTGGTATGCGGCCACCACCCCGGCGCAGAAAGCCGCACTGCAAAACCTCTTAGAGGCGAGCATCAAGTCCCACACCGCACTGGAGCAAGCGACCGGCAAGGTGCAAGAGGTCAACGCCTTTGCCCGGCCATTGCTTGAAGCCGCGTTGAAGAACGCCGGGTTTGAGCTGGACGTCAACCAGGTGCATCTGCGTCTCTATGTACCGGTCGAAGGACTGGCGACAGGCTACCGGACCAAGACCTTGTCCCTGTTGCAAGCGGCCTTGAACAATTTCGAAGCGCGCGAGACCCGCGCCGGGTTCTTCGACAGTGCTTCAGGCTTTATCACCGCCCCCGGCGCGGATGGCCGTTTCGAGCGCTATACCACGACCCTGACGATCGAGGCCTTCGCCCGGTTATGCCGCGACCTGGACCTGGGCAGGCTGTACCAGGAACACCTCACCACCTACCTGCTGCCCGTGCAAACCGTGTCCAGGAACCTGCTGCGTGAACGCTTTATCACCCGGCAAAAGGACGCCTTCAGAGCCGCCGCCTACGTGGCGTTGCTCAAAGGTGATATTCGCAGCGACGACTACGCACTACTGCTGCGCATCGCCAATGGCGAGCGACGCATCAAGCACGACGGCAAGCAGGTCTGGCACCGCTGGCCCAGTATCATGGAACTGCAAATGCACGGCTGCCTCATGATCGACCCGAGCGTGGAGCATGGGTATGGCACCTGGCTTATCGTCTACATCCCCGACCACCCCGAGCACCCCATCAAGCGCTACGAAACCTTTGCCGACTATGCGGAGGAAACGACCCGTGAGCTGACCGCTTACAGGCCAGAGGACTATTGGGACAGCAGGGGGGTTCAGGTCACGGCCCATCAACAGTTTTTCTCACGGTTCATCGGGAAAAAATACCTGGCTTACTACTACGGGCGGTTCACCGAGAAACGCGTCGATGAACCGCAAAGGCGCGTGGCCCTTGGCCCTGATCCAGCGTGGCGACAGTACTACGCAAGAAAATCGCTCACCGAACTTCAGGCGATCAACGCCGTCATAAAGTCCCCGCGACATATCAGCCGCACGCCGCAGGATCAGCCAAACCTGAACCTTAACGCCCACCCGATCAGGGGGCTGTGGATCGACGTCGACCTGTGGGAGGAGCTGTACGCCGACATGCGCAAGCGCGCCCTCGACGATGCGTTGAGCATGGCGATACCCACCGCTCACACCGACACGGCTGGCCACGACCGGCGGATGGCGCATCTGATGAACATCGGCCTGTTCACCTTGAACCTGGTGTCGATGTTCATTCCACCCTTGGGTGCATTGATGGCGGTGGTCACGGCCGGGCAACTGCTGTACGAAGTGCTGGAGGGCGTGGTTGAACTCGGCCAGGGTGACCGCGAGGCCGGCTGGGCGCATATCGGTGACGTGCTGGACAATCTCGCGCAATTGGCGGTGGGCGGCGCTGCGTTGCATATCAGCGTGTCGCCGTTTATCGAAGGGCTCAAGGCGGTCAGGCTGCCGTCGGGCAAGGCCCGCTTGTGGAAGCCCGACCTCGCGCCCTATGTGCAGGACATCCGACTGCCGGCAGGCTCGGTTCCCGACCAGGCGGGACTACATACCGTCAATGGGCGCCAGGTGGTGTCGGTGGACGGCAATCGCTACGCCGTGACCGCGCAAGACGAACCGGGCGTGTACCGGGTCCAGCACCCCAGCAGGCCCGAGGCGTATACGCCACAGATCGTCAACAACGGTTCTGGCGCCTGGACCCATGAGGCCGATGAGCCCCTGACGTGGCAAGGTGCTCCGCTGATGCGGCGACTGAGCCCAGTGACGGAAGGCCTGAGCGATACGCAGTTGGAGCAGGTGCGCAAGATCAGTGACACCGATGAAAGCGTGCTGCGCCGGCTGTATGTGGAAAGCGAGCCCACTCCGGCAATCACACTCGACACGGCGGTGCGCATGCGGGCTTACGGGCGTGCCGAAAGCTTGAGCGGGCAGATCCTTGCGGGGTCGATGTCGATGGACCTGGGCAGCTACGCCGCGTCGTTGATGGTGGAAATGACCGGCTGGCCGCCCGGCAGGACCATCGAAGTATTTGACGGCCATGGCGCCAGCAGGACGGCTGCCCTGTATGGCCAACCTCATGCACCCGGGACGGAACTGATCAGCATCAGCCGCATCGACCTGTTCGGCGGCAAGCTGCCCGCGTTGATCGTCGAGAGTCTGCCCGAGGAGCAGCTTAAAAACCTGCTCGGCCAACACATGCCTTACGGAGCCGGGCTGCGTAGCCAGGCGTTGCAGGAACGGCTGGGGCTCCATGCAAAACAGTCCCTGCGGCGGGTGTTCGACAGCCTTTACCTCGGGCGGTCATCGCCTGGCAGCGCCGAACTGCAACTGTTCGCGCGCGACTTCAAAAGCCTGCCCGCGGTCATGGTCGAGGAACTGCTGGAAGGTGCCAGCCCCTCGCAGCGGGCGAGCCTGGTCAACAATCGCAAGATTCCCCTGGAGCTGGCGCAGCAAGCGCGCCAGAAACTCGGGGAATTGCGCCTGGCCCGGGCGTATGAAGGGCTGTACCTGGATGCGTTGGCCAATGCTGACACTGAAGCCCTGGTGCTCAATACCCTTGAGCACCTTCCCGGTTGGCGGGACAGCCTGCGCATTGAAGTGCACGAAGGCTCGGTGAGCGGGCGCCTGCGTGCCAGCTATGGCCTGCCTGGGTCCAGCAGCCTCAAACTGCTGGTGCGAGTGGGCGATGGTCAGTATCAGGTGTTTGACACCCAGGGCAACGAGTTACATGGGGTCGATAGCTTGTACGATTCCTTGCAGCACGCACTGCCGGAGGCCCATCGCCAGTCCGTGGGGTTGCCAGAGGTCGGGCAGGGGCCGCAACTTGGAAGGTTGATTCAACAGCACGCCCTGTCCCGTGCCGGCCTGCGCAAGGTGCTGGGGATGCAACCGTTGGTCTCACCCTTTTTCATTTCGCCGCAACGCTCTTCTCGCGGGCGGATCGGTTATGCCTGGAGTGGTCGTGGTGCGGGCTCCTGGGAGCACAACGTTCGCCAGCGTATCAAAGCCCTCTACCCCACTTTTGACGAAGTGCAGATTGCCCAACTGCGTGCACCTTACACGCCGGCTGACGACACCTGGCTCATCTCTCTGGAGCAGGAGTACGAAACGCTCCGTTCCACCTTGGAGACCTGGGAAGCATCACCGATCCAGGGCTTTGGTGAGGCCAATAGCGCTGAATACCGAGAGCAGCGTGCCATCCGTAAAGAACTGCGAAAGGTGTTGATTCGCGCCTGGAGGCGTAACGGTGAGGTTGATGTGGACAGTTCCGGCAATCCTCTGGGCCAGAGGATCGAAGTAAGCGAAATTGACATACAACCTCAGTTGGCGTCGCTTCCGGCGCTGAGCGCCAACTTTGATCATGTCACTTACCTGGAAATATCCAGTGCGGAACTGACCAATGCCGTCGAGCCTTTCCTGGCTCCCTTTCGCGGCTTGCGCACCCTCAACCTGGAAGATAACCAGCTCACTCGCCTGCCCCTGTTGCTTGAGCATCTGCCCAGGCTTGAGACGTTGATACTGGCGGATAACGAGATTGTGCTGGACGTCGCGGCCGTCAACCGATTGAAGAACCTCACCCGGCTCCAGACACTCGAGTTGGAGTCCAACCCGCTGGGCATGGCGCCGGACATCAGCCGGATGCGCCGGCTGTATCACGTTTCATTGGGCGATACCGGGCAGCGTGGTTGGCCCATTGGGATCTTCGCCAGGCCCCGGCCTCGCGAGTTCAACCTGGACCTGGAAGGTAATGCGCTCGAGGTGCCGATAGTCGAGCCAGGTTCAGCTCAGGCTGCGATTCTTGCGCGCACCCGTGTCACCCAGAGCCGGCTGACGCCCGAGGGCCTTCGCCAGCTCAAGCAGTACATTGCATCTGTAGGTATGGACCCGGAGCGGCAATTTCCACCCCGAGGGATGCAGGACAGCGTCCAATGGAAGTCCGGCCTCACTGACATGCAGTGGAGGGACTTGCAGCCCCTATGGAATGCCTTGGAAGAGTCCAGGGGCGCCGAACAGTTTTTTAACGAAATCCGCAAGTTGAGCGAGTCTGCCGATGCCATGTCGGAAGACTTCGCGGAAGACCTTACGGCCAAGGTCTGGCGAATGTTGCGCGCCATGTACGACGACACCCGGCTGCGTGAGAAGCTTTTCGACATGGCGAGGGCGCCTACCAGCTGCGTTGATGCGGGTGCCCAATTGTTCAATGCCATGGGGATCGAAGTGATGGTGTATGAGGCTTGGACCAACCCTCACCCCGACGTGGTCGAGCAACTGATGCTGAAGGTGGCCAAAGGCAGGACTCGGCTCAACACGCTGGGAGAAATTGCTCGCGCCCGGGTGGCGGCATTGAGTGAGCAAGGCCGCAAGTTCCCCAATGATCGGGACCGGGGAACCGACTCTGCTGGAAATCCCGAACGGGCTATCGACGAAGTGGGGGTCCATCTGGCGTTTTCCACCGGGTTGGCCCAACGGCTTGAGCTGCCCTGGCAATCAGCGGATGTGATGTACCCGGAACCCGACGTCACCCCGCAGATGCTGGACGATGCTTTTGATCGGGTCATGGCATTGGAGGAGGGCGACCTGCTCAGGGATGCGCTCGTCGAGCTGGACTTCTGGGATGAGTACCTTGAGCGTTCGACGCCCGCGGCCTTTATCTGGCTGACGCGCAAAAGGGCGGCGCTGGAAGACTTGACGAGTGCCATGAATGATCTGGCGGCCAATGGTCGATTGCTTGAGTCGCAGAAGATGGCCCTGCGCAATACCCTGCGCAATTCGGCCCTGATGCTGGACAAGTCGGTTGAGGATTTCCCTCCCGGCACGCCCATGCACCAGGACGTCTATGATGCGCTTGCGGTGAAACTGCACGAGGAGCGCAAGGCGATTCTCCAGAGGCTCACTGACGAGGCTCTGGAAATCGCGCTTCAGAACAGAAAGTAACGCTGCGCCATCGGCAGTACATCCGCCGGCTCACACCACAGCAACACACCGTCGGCCTTGACCTGATAGGTCTGCGGGTCGACCTCGATATCCGGCAGGTAATCGTTGTGGATCAAGTCGGTTTTCTGCACCGCGCGGCAACCCTTGACCACGGCGATCTGCTTCTTCAGGCCCAATTGCTCGGGCAAGCCTGCCGCCAACGCCGCCTGGCTGATAAAGGTCAGGCTGGTGGCGTGCAGCGAGCTGCCGAAGCTGGCGAACATCGGGCGGTAGTGCACCGGTTGCGGCGTCGGGATCGAGGCATTGGCGTCGCCCATCAGGCTTGAGGCAATCGCGCCGCCCTTGAGAATCAGGGTTGGCTTGATCCCGAAAAACGCCGGGCGCCACAGCACCAGGTCGGCCCACTTGCCCACTTCAATCGAGCCCACTTCGTGGCTGATGCCATGGGTGATCGCCGGGTTGATGGTGTACTTGGCGATGTAGCGTTTGGCGCGGAAGTTGTCGTTGCCTTCGCCGTCACCTGGCAACGGGCCGCGCTGTTTTTTCATCTTGTCGGCGGTCTGCCAGGTACGCGTGATCACTTCGCCGACCCGCCCCATGGCCTGGCTGTCGGAGCTGATCATCGAGAACGCGCCGAGGTCATGAAGGATGTCTTCGGCGGCAATCGTCTCGCGACGGATGCGGCTTTCGGCAAAGGCCACGTCTTCGGCAATGCTCGGGTCCAGGTGATGGCAGACCATCAACATGTCCAGGTGTTCGTCGATGGTGTTGCGGGTGAACGGCCGGGTCGGGTTGGTGGAGCTGGGCAGCACGTTGGGGAAACCGCAGGCCTTGATGATGTCGGGCGCGTGACCGCCACCGGCACCTTCGGTGTGATAGGTGTGGATGGTGCGGCCCTTGAAGGCGGCGAGGGTGGTTTCTACAAAGCCGGATTCGTTGAGGGTGTCGCTGTGGATCGCCACCTGTACGTCGTACTCGTCGGCGACGCTCAGGCAGTTGTCGATACTCGCCGGCGTGGTTCCCCAGTCCTCGTGCAGCTTCAAGCCAATGGCGCCGGCCTTCACTTGTTCGATCAACGGCTCTGGCAGACTGGCGTTGCCCTTTCCGGTGAAACCGATGTTCATCGGGAACGAGTCGGAGGCCTGGAGCATGCGCGCCAAGTGCCATGGGCCGGAGGTGCAGGTGGTGGCGTTGGTGCCGGTAGCCGGGCCCGTACCGCCGCCGATCATGGTGGTGACGCCGCTGGTCAGCGCCTCTTCGATTTGCTGCGGGCAGATGAAGTGGATGTGGGTATCGATACCGCCGGCGGTGAGGATCATGCCCTCACCGGCAATCACTTCGGTGCTGGCGCCGACGCTGATGGTCACGCCGGGCTGGATGTCCGGGTTGCCGGCTTTGCCGATGGCGGCGATGCGGCCGTTTTTCAGGCCGACGTCAGCCTTGACGATGCCCCAGTGGTCGATGATCAGCGCGTTGGTGATCAGGGTGTCGACCACCTCATGGGCGAGCAGTTGGCTCTGGCCCTGGCCATCACGGATCACCTTGCCGCCGCCGAATTTCACTTCTTCGCCGTAGACGGTGAAATCCTGTTCGACTTCGACGAACAGCTCGGTGTCGGCCAGGCGGACCTTGTCACCCACGGTGGGGCCGTACATGTCGGCGTAGGCTTGTCTGGAAATCTTCATGTGTTTAGTTCCTGATCGTTCCCACGCTCTGCGTGGGAATGTCGCCCTGGACGCTCTGCGTCCGCTCTTGAAGGTCGTGACGCGGAGCGTCACAGGATGCATGCCCACGCAGAGCGTGGGAACGATCATTAATCCAGGTCGCCCATGATGCGTCCGGCAAACCCGAACACCCGGCGCTTGCCACTCAGCTCAACCAGTTCCACTTCACGACTTTGCCCCGGCTCAAAGCGCACGGCGGTGCCGGCCGGAATGTTCAGGCGCATGCCACGGCTGGCGGCACGGTCGAACGTCAGCGCGTCGTTGGTCTCGAAAAAGTGATAGTGGGAACCGACCTGGATCGGCCGGTCGCCGCTGTTGGCCACGCTCAAGGTGGCGGTGCGTCGGCCCACATTGAGTTCGATGTCGCCAGGCTGGATCTGAAATTCGCCAGGAATCATGCCGGTTGTCCCAGGGTCTTGAAGTAGATGGCGGTCGGGGTGTAGCGCCCGTCCGGGCTTTGGCAGTAGTCGGGCAATTCACCGATCTTGGTGTAGCGCAGCGACTGGTAGAACGCTTCGGCACCGGAGCCGGCTTCGGTGTCCAGGTACAGCAACCCGCGTTTGTACTGGCGGGCACTCAGTTCCAGGGCGCTCATCAGTTGCTGGCCGAGGCCGCGGCGCCGGGCTTCGCTGTGCACCAGCAGCTTCTGCACTTCGGCACGGTTCAAGCCGTTGGCTTTCATGCACAGCGCCAATTGCACGCTGGCGATGACCTGCTCATCGCGCACCACCACCCACAGCAGCAGGCTGCCGTCGGTGAGGCTGGCCTGCACACCGCTGAGGTAAGCGCTGGCCTGGGTTTCATCGAAGTCGGCCATGAAGCCCACCGAGGCGCCGTGCCTCACGGCGTCCAGCAACAGCTCAATCAAACCCGGGCGGTAATGGGCAAAACTTTCGGCATTGACTCGACGCAGTTGGGCGTTCATCGGTGTCACTCCTTGGGCGGCACAGCGCCTGGGTTGAGCGTCAGTTGCATGAAGGTCAGGTCCAGCCAGCGGCCGAACTTGGTGCCGACCTGGGGCATCTGCCCGGTGGTAATGAAACCCAGGCGCTCATGCAGGCGGATCGAGGCCTGGTTGCCGCTCTCGATGGCGGCGACCATCACGTGTTTGTCGCAGGTTTTCGCCCGCTCAATCAGCACCTGCATCAGCTGTGGGCCGAGGCCTTTGCCGCGCTGGTCGTTGCGCACGTACACCGAGTGTTCGACGGTGTGGCGAAAGCCCTCGAAGGGCCGCCAGTCGCCGAACGAGGCATAGCCGATGACCTGTTCGTCTTCGACGGCCACCAGGATCGGGTAAAACTGTGACTGACGGGCGCTGAACCAGGCCTGGCGGTTGCCCAGGTCTACCGGTTGTTCGTTCCAGATCGCCGTGGTGTTGAGCACCGCGTCGTTGTAGATATCGCGAATCCCTGGCAAATCGGCGTGCACCGCATCACGAATCAAAAAGGACATGGCCGGACCTCAGGCGATGGGTTGGTGGACGGTGACCAGCTTGGTGCCGTCGGGAAAGGTGGCTTCCACCTGGATGTCCGGGATCATTTCCGGAATGCCTTCCATCACCTGTTCGCGGGTGAGCAGGGTGGTGCCGAAGTGCATCAGCTCGGCGACGGTGCGGCCATCGCGGGCGCCTTCCATCAGGGCGGCGGAGATGTAGGCGATGGTCTCCGGGTAGTTGAGCTTCACACCGCGCGCCAACCGCCGCTCGGCCACCAGGCCGGCGGTGAAGATCAGCAGTTTGTCTTTTTCCCGTGGGGTCAGGTCCATCGTTCAAGGTCCACTATGAAATACATTCGTAAAAACACCGGAGATCCAATGTGGGAGCGGGCTTGCTCGCGAATGCGGTGTGTCAGTGAATGCATCTTTGCCTGACCCACTGCATTCGCGAGCAAGCCCGCTCCCACATTTATAATCTTCATGTGCTCCAGATTCTCGGTGATACAGCCTCGCGACCCAGCACGGCCGGGCGCAGCAGGCGCCACAGTGCGATCAGCCAGGCTCGCGCCAGCAGCGCTTCACTGGCCAGGCAGCGGGCCACCAGCAGGCCGGGCAATTGGGTCAGGTCGCCGCGTACCGGGTGGGGCAGGGAGCGGCATTGTTCGAGCAGTTCAGGGTCGATTTCGCCGGTCACCAGCAAGGTAGCGAACACCGGTTGCCCGTCCAGCCCGATGGGTGAGTCGAGCAAACCGTCGTCGCCCACAATGCGCTGGCGCTCATGCCAAATCAACTGGCCGTCACGGCGGATATCCAGGTGTGACTGGAAGTGCCCGAGGTCGAAACGCTCGCCGCTGGC